>ENA-ORCW01000435-ORCW01000435.1-marine-metagenome-genome-assembly--contig:-NODE-435-length-26089-cov-3.967400_pt1 | contig 26089 bp, 20 predicted proteins | sample MGYA00237784_ERZ508517 | MGnify/ENA primary metagenome ERZ508517 (study PRJEB26187, sample SAMN06268979) | marine metagenome | isolation source: Tt ae E1 feedstock associated aerobic enrichment on... | reverse complement strand
CAGTCTGGTCGAGGCGGACACGACGTTTGCGCAGCTGCTCGGCAAGGATGCATCCGAGCGGTACAAGGTCATCATGGAAGAAGCGGGCGAGGCAGACGACGTCGACGTGTGAGTCGTGCCCGCGGCCCGCAATCCGAGGATCGGGGGGCTGGCCGGCTACTCGCCGCTGGCGACCTGCGATGCCTCGTCACGCACGACCTGATTGACCAGGTAGGCGGACTTGCCGAAGCGATCCCGCACGACGGGATCGAGCTGTCCCTGGACGGTCACGACTTCGCCGTCCTTGAGCCCCTGGAGGTTGGGTGTTCCGACCAGCGTCAGAGCACCGGCGTAGGGATCATCCTGCTCGGGATCGATGCTGTAGACGATGCTCCAGGACCGGTCCTTCTGGTCGTAGCTGACGGTGCCGCGAAGCCACCGGTAGTTCGTCGCGTCGTAGGCGAAGGGGAGCGGATTGGGGACCTGAAGCCGCGAGCGATCCGACATGCCGGGAACTTCGGCTTCGGGCTGCCGCTGTTCGGGGGGGACTTCGGCCTTCTGTGTCGGCGATTCTTCGACCGGAGCGGGTGCGGTGGCGTTCTGCTCGCCCGACTGGCCTCCGGGAACCTTGAGGGCGTCCCAGGATGCATTTCCCGCCGGGGCGGACTGGCCGGCGGTGTTCTGCGGCTGCGAGGGCATCTCGAAGCTGGAGTCGGCGGAGGAGGGATCGGGATAGAAGGGGACCGGGCGGTTTCCGGAGTTGGCGTCACCGGTACCGGGGCTGTATGGCGTTCCGCCGCTGCCCGGGTCAGGGACCGGGGTCAGTCCGGACTCGTACGTCGGTGTCCCGGGGCTGACGGTGCCACTTCCCTGGGGAATCGTCGTGCCGGGCGTGTACGGTCCGTTGGGGGTGAGCGTCTGAATCGGGGCCCCGGGTGTCGTGGGATAGGCCGGATACCCCCCATATGGAGACTGGTACATGGGTGCATAGCAGCCGCTGGCGCACAGGGCAGCGACGGCCAGCAGCGGCCACGGGCGCGGCGAGAGAGGGGACTGCATGGAATCCGTTCCTCGATGACTGGATCGATGTCGGCGGTTCTGAATGCCGCCATGCGGGGTCGATTGGTGATGGGCACCAGCGATCCTGCTTCACCCGGCTGCGGGGCTCCTCCCCGGGCACGGGCCAATCACGACGTCGCCGGCAGTGTCTGTCGCCGGGCGCGGCTGCGGATGCCGCGAGACGACGGGAGGCGGGATTGTAGGGATGCCGGAATCTGTGTCCAGACCGGATCGGCAAAGTCCGCCGGTTGGCTGGTGCAGAGGCGCGTGGGAGGGCGATTGCTGTTGCAGGCGTCGGACGGAGCGTCCTACGAGCGGGCGGTTTCCAGCGCGGCAGAGGGGGCCGCAAAGCGGTCGAGGACCTCGTCGTGGAAGGTGAGCTTCGGTGAGAGGGCCGGGTGCTTGTACTGTTCGACGCTCCCGCCGAGCCCGGCCTGACGGTGGCGGGCGAACCGCTGCCAGGTTCCCTCCGGAAGGGGCGTCAGCTGCAGGGGACCGAGGCGACCGGTCTCCTGTTTCTCACAGTACTCGCAGTTGAGTTCCCGGAGCCGGCGGTCGATGGTCTCGACGATCCTGTCGAACCGATCCGGCTTCGTGTCGGCCTCGAGCTCGGTCATGAGCCGGTAGTGCGGAGGATCCCCCCAGACCGGAGCGAGCGTGAACAGTCCCAGGGATGCGTCGAGCATCTGCGCGGATTCCGCAACGGCCTGAGCCACCTGGGATTCGGTCAGTTTCTCCCCGGTCACCGATGCGATGTGGGCTCCCTTGTGAAGGAACTCGAGCAGCGGCGTCGTGCCGGCGAATCCGGTACAGCGGACGACGTCGTGGATGTCGTAGCGGTACAGCCCGGACGCGGTGGTGAGGAGGATGAAATAGTCGCGTCCGACCTCGAGTTCGTGGGCTTCGAGGACGGTGGGGTCGTCGGAGTCGATCTCGTCCTCGGGGATGAACTCGAAGAAGTGTGTGGTGACGTCGAGGATGCCGCTGGCGGTTTCGTCTTCCTGCGGGATGGTCATGCGGCCTTCGGAGGCGGAGAGTCCGTGATCGCGGCAGGGGACGTCGCCGTAGAACTCGCGAATGCGATGCCGGTATGCACCGGCGCTGCCACCAAGCCAGACGGCCAGCATCTGAAGGAAGGGCCAGGCATCGCGTGGGAGGAGCTGGCCGGTCCGTTCGACGATGGCATCCAGCTCGCGGGCGCGTCGTCGCTGGCGTCGGCGGGCCTTGCGGGTGAGCGGAAGCGAGGCAGGACCGGCGGCGTCCTCGAATCGCGAGAGGCTGCCGTCGTGGATGTCGCGAATCAGCGATTCCCGGTGCTGATCGGCCAGCTGCGCCAGGTGGACCAGGGTACTGGGGTTGGCGGTCATCAGCAGGCCGATGTAGCGATCGGCGAGGGCGAAGCGGAGGGCGGCGTAGTATTTGGATTCGGGATCGCTGACTTTGACGATCTGCGGCGGGATGGAGTAGTAAGTGCGGACCGTAAAGCACTGCATCTGCTGGACGAGTCCGCTGATGTTCCCGCAGGGGGTGCCGGCCGGGGTGCGGAACTTGTCGTAGTCGCTGGCCAGCTGGACCATCTGGAGCAGTTGCAGCCGGCGGTGCTCGGTGTAGGCGCGAATGCCCCAGACCTGCCATCCGCGGCGGTAGTCCTTGAGGAACCGCCCGGTGATGGGAATGAACTTCGAGTCGCTGGTGGTCCCGCTGGTGAGCGAGAACATGAGCAGCGGGTTGTCGGGGCCGAGGAGGGCGGAGGCGTCGCCCTGTTTGACGTCTTCGATATAGGGCCGAGCGCGTTCGTAATCGGCGACGGGGAGAGCCCGGCGGAACTCGTCGACGGTCGCGACGCGATCGAGGCCGAAGTCGCGCGAGAAGCGGCTGCCGCCGTTGAGGCGGAGCAGGTCGTTCAGCACGGCCCGCTGAACAGAGCGACAGTCCGCGGTGGCGGAGGCGAATGCCCGCGCCTGTCGGAGCATGCGATTTCGAACCGGCCCGCCACAGGCGTAGCGGAGATGTCGAAACATGCTCGGCGCTCCGAAGGACACCCTCCTCCGTGCAGGACAGTCAGATCATCGCCACACGGGGCCGCCGGCCTCCAGATCCACAGCGGCCCGGTGCTTCCGGCGAATCACTTCTTCTTATCGTCGTCTTCGTCAGCGGATTTCTTCTTCTTTTTCTTGCCGATGACGACCTTGATGACGCGAACTTTCGGCAAGCCGTAGGCGCCCATTGAATCGGTCCAGCGATCTTCGAACTTGAGCTGGTTGATTCGTTCGCCCCGCTTGAGCACGTTGCGTGAACGGCTCAGACGTCCCTTCCGCTTCAGACTCTTATCCATTGTCATCGGCGTAACTCCCTGGCCAGAATGACCTTATCACTGTACGACACAATTTCGCAGCCCACACTTCGCCGATGACGCAACAAGCATTCGGAAAGCGCGCACATTACGCTGCGATTCTTCGGAAGCCCGCATGGTAGCTGGGGCTGCAGCCGCGTTCAACCGAGAATCGTGCCTCTTCATACCCGAAGAACGGGCAATTCCGGCAGTTTAAGGCCGGTGGGGCATCTGTCCTCCGCGGCTTATTCATTTCTCTGTCGGCCCCCCAGTCGGTCGGCAACTCTCGTCATTGGCACCAACATTCCCGGAACAATTGACGACGCCGCGGCCTCTCATTGCCATCGGATTGTTTCGTCGTTCTCATTCTCCCCACTCGAGGGCCCGTCATGCCGCTCCGCCGACTGCTCCTGCTCGCGTGCGCCATCCTGCTGACGGCGATCTCCGTTCGTGCTGCGGTCTTCATCGAGAAGCGCGGTTCCTGGCCCGAAGACTGGCCGGAGGTCCTCGAGCCGCTCCGGGAAACATCGAAGACGATCGGCGTGGGGACGGGCATTCAGGAAAACATCTACGAGATTCCGATTGCCGACCGGGAGACGTTCGAGAAGGTCTGGCCGGAGATCCTGAAGCTCCGGACGCCGGGGAGCCCGTTGACGCTGTACCGGGCCGGCGGCGGGGATCATCCCTCTTGGGGGCAGTTCGTGAGCAACCAACGGGCGGCGATCCGCATCTTTGCACCGTCGGGCGGAATCGCGACCGCCGGCAACGTGGAGATCGACGTCAACAATCCTCCGGACTGGGAGCAGCTGATTCGGGATGGAATGGCCCTGCGGGCGCAGGCCCCCTGGCCGGAATCGCTGGCGGGCAAGGATGGCGAGCTGCCGCAGTACGTCGTATCCGAGAAGCAGGAAGACGGCACGCTGAAGTGGGTGGCGGCCGATCCATACGCCGACGCGAAGCCGCGGGGCTTCTACTTCCGGGCCCGGATCGACGTCGAACTGGTGGTCGACGGCGACATCATCGATCTGAACCGGACGCGACTCCCCGCCGAAGCGGTGATCGTCGACCGGCGTTTCAATGGCGAGAAGGCGGACGGCGCGTCGGAGTGACCGGCGTCAGATGACGGCGGATTCGCCACGGACGAAGCTGGCCACGCGCTCGATGGCGTCGCACATGCGGCCGTGATCGACTTCGTGGACGTCGATCTTGCTTCCGACCTGTTCGAGCATCGTCAGGGTGAGTCGACCGCCCAGGTGCTGGCGGAACTCTTCGAGACCGTCGAACAGCGGCCGGATGTCGTGCAGACAGGGGTGATCGAGGGTGAGCCCCAGGTTCCGCAGGCAGTCGAGGACGCGGCGAGCGTCTTCGCGGGGGAAGCCGTGCACGAGCGATGAATAGACGGTGTCGACGGCGACGCCGATGCCGACCGCTTCGCCGTGGCGGAGTTCGAAGTTGCTCATCACCTCCATCTTGTGGGCCGACCAGTGTCCGAAGTCGAGGGGGCGGGCTTCGAGTGCTTCGAAGGGGTCACCGCCGCGGGTGATGTGGTCCAGGTGCAGCTGTGCCGACCACTGCAGGACGGGCCAGGCGGCGGTCATGTCGCGATCGCGGATTCGTTCGGCATTGTCGCAGAGCTGTTCGAAGCAGTCGCGGTCCTTGAGGAGCGAGACCTTGACGGACTCGGAGAAGCCGCAGCGGAAGTCGCGATCGGGCAGCGTGCTGAGCATCGTCTGATCGTTCACGACGGCCCAGGGGACGGCAAAGGTGCCGATCCAGTTCTTCTTCTGGAACAGGTTGACGCTGTTCTTCACGCCGACGCCGGAGTCTCCCTGAGCGAGCGTCGTGGTGGGCAGCCGGACAAGCCGGATGCCGCGGTGGGCGATGGCAGCAGCGAAACCGATGGCATCGAGGACGGCGCCGCCACCGATGACGACGACGTAGCTGCGGCGATCGAGGTCGGCCGCATGAATGCACTTGAGCATCCGCTCGATGATGTGGATGTCGTTCTTGACGGTCTCGCCGCCGGGGACTGTCTGGATGTTGCCCGGCATGGAGAAGCGGTCGGCATGGCTGCTGACGAAGGTTCGGATCCGCGTTTTGAGATCGGGCTGGGCCTGGGCGATGTGTTCGTCGAGCCAGAACTGGACGCGTGCCGGCTGATCTCCCGACGGCTCGAGCAGGTTGGCCAGGACTTCCTGGTCGGAGCCGAAGACGTCCTCCGTAAACCGCAGGCGGTGGACGAAGGGAACCTGGAAGGCGATGTCGTGATGTCCGGTGGCGTCAGAGGGCGTATACGTCATGTTGCAGTCACTGGTTGAGGCGGTGAGGAGATCCGCCGTCGGCAGGAGGGTGACCCGGCGTGAGCGTTCGCATCGATCCATTCTGACGCATGCGTGCGAGGGGTTTCAACCGTGCGAGTGGGTAGTGGGTAGTGGGTAGGAGTCAGGGGGGAGAGGGTTTACTGGCGGGAACATGGTCGAAGTGGTGGATGTACTGCCAGAGGGCGGCGAACTGGCGGCGGGCGTCGCCGTCGAGGATGCCGGTCACGCGGGTCGTGCGGCCGTCGGCGGTCAGTCTGGGCATCTTCGTGCCGATATCGTAGCGCGGCGGATCGAGAACGAAGCGGCTGTAGAAGTCGGGACGGACACGCCTGCGGATCAGGTCGAAGTTGATGCCGGGCGCGATCTTCGTCCGGTCGTCGCCGCGGGGCTCGAGCGGTCCGACGCCGTGACACTGCCGGCAGTCGAGGGCATCGCGCGCGGTCAGACGCTCGCCCAATGCGACCTGTCCCGGTTGAGCCGCGGGCGCCTCGGCCGTGGAGTCGGGCACGCCGTGCTGGGCGGCCAGGCCCGTTGAGAGGACGTCAGCATAAGCAGGAAACGCAGGCATGCGGGCCGTGGTGAGCCAGGGGCGGGTCCGCTGCTTCAGGTCACCCGCGAGCTGGCGGTGCAGCCAGTCGGTGTGGAGCTTGCCGCCGGCCCAGGTGAGGGCGGGAAGTCGTTCGGGGGGAATGCCGCGGCTCCCTTCTTCGATTATGACGGGGCCGCGGATCGCGCGGTCTGCATCCCGGTCGTGACAGGCGGTGCAGCGGAGGTGGCGGAGGGTGCGGGCGGCGGTTTCGTTCGGGACGGCATGCTCGAGTGAGGTGCTGCCGGCTTCGAGGAAGGCGCTCAGGGCCGTCCGTTCGTCGTCGGTGATGTTGTAACGCGGACCGCTGTGTGCTGCGGTCGGGACATCGGCGAGGCAGCCATGGTGCGTCTTCGGCCAGCCGGCGATCGTGGCGGATGCAGTGGCGGACGATTCGCGGCTCTCCCCCGAAGTGTCAGATGTACCGGGAGTGCCGTGGCAGGCGGCACACTTGAGCGACGTAAACAGTTCGCGACCGGCGGCGGGATCGCCGGGAGTGGTGCTGGTCCAATCGGGGAGGCGGCCTTCGGCCTCGGAACGGATGAAGGCGGCCAGGGCGGCGGCTTCGTCGGGAGTGAGGGCGAAGTCGGGCATCGGGCTGGCGGGATAGTGGCGGTGGGGTTGCCGCAGGAACGATTGCAACGCACCGCCACGAAACTTTGCCGCGGCAAAGGCGAGCGGGATGCGGTCGTAGTCGTCGTCTTCGTCGGGCGACGAGAAGCGATGGCAGGCGATGCAGCCGAGGTCTTCGAAGAGGAGTTCGCCGGCGTCGACGAGGGAGTCGGTCGTCGCGGGAGACTCGTTCGTATCAGGTGCCGCTTTCGCCGTCAGCCAGGCGGCCAGGTCGCGCGCCTGCTGCTGCGCGCTGGACGGGGCGGCAGCGAGCAGGTGGGGCATCGTCGCGTTGTTGCGGAGGGCAGGGGGATCGGCGAGCCAGGCAGCGATCCAGTCGGACGTGAGGCGAGTTCCGAGATCGTCCAGCCGGGGGGCATCGAGCGTGAGCTCGTGCATCGCAGGAGCGTCGACCGGCCGGAGCGGTGCGGCGTGGCATCGATGACACCGGCGGAGGGCAAACAGTTCGCGCCCCGTACGGAGGCGGTTGGACTCGACGAGGAGCGGGTCGTCGCCGGCGTGGAACAGGACGGTCGGCGGGACCGGTTCGAGGGGATGTTCTTCGCTTTCCCAGAGAAGGCGGAGGCGTGCGGTCTCTTCCTGCGGGCTGAGGAAGTCGACTTCGATGCGGTTGTAGCCGCCGTTGAGCTGGACGGTTCGGCGGGCGATGAGGGAGAGGTCATCCCCCCGTCCGCCGAGGACGTCCTGATCGTTGATGCGGAGGCGGACGGTGCCGCGACCTTCGACGCGAAACGTCGCGGCCGCCGGGAGAGGCATTCTGATGTATCCGGTGCCGCGGGCTTCGAAGGGGCCCGGTTCGAGGAACGGGGTGACGGCGTCGGTGACCTCGGAGCGAAGCGTGACGAGACGGGCGGCGCGGGCGTCGGTGAAGTCGGTCGTGCCGGTGAGGGGGCGGAACGTCCAGAGGAAGCCGGGCCGCAGGGCGTCGGTGATCTGCTGCGTGAGGCGGCCCTTTGGCGGGTTGCGGGTCAGCCGGGCGGGATCGATGCCGTCGGGACGGAGGGCGTTGATGGTGTGATAGTACGTATCGCGGATTTCGGTCCCGTCGGCGGCGCGGAGGGCAAGGCGAATCGCCATCTGCATGACGGGCTGCACGTCTTTCAGTTCGAGGAAGACGGTGCGGTCGTCCAGCAGCGTCGCGGAGAGGACTTCGACATCGTCGCGTCCTTCCCGCTGCGGGTCGGCGACACTCAGCTCGGGGGAGCCGTAGGCGGAGGAGTAACGGTAGTTCCACTGCTGGACGGCAAAGCGTCCGGGGTCCTCGGCGGTCTCGGGATCGAGCGGAGAGGCGAACGTGAGGGCGATGCCGTTGGCCCGGGTTGTCACCCCGGTCGGCAGATTGACCGGGGCTCCGGTATAGCGAACGCGCTGCAGGCATCCGTCCTGCACGGCGGCGCTGACCCAGCCGCGCAGTCCGGAGAGATAGAGCTGTCCGTCGTGCGGGCTGAAGCGACCGCGCATGATGCCGGAATCGAAGTGCAGCGGGAAGAGGATGCTGCCTCCCTGCGTGACGTCGCCGACCTGCTCACGAAGGGTGAGGAGCATCCGGCACTGTCCGAAGGAGAGGTTAAGGAGCTGTCCCTCGAGCGGCCCCCAGCGGTCGCTGGTGACCCAGACCTGTCCGCCGGTCGAGTTGTCGAGCAGGCGCGGGATCCAGCAGACTGGTGGTTCGTAGCCGAGGGGGCGATCGGGGGTGACCTGCGGCCCACCGAAGCCGTAGTAGCCACCTTCCTTCACTTCGAAGACCGCCGAGACGGGGGTCCAGTTACCTTCCTGGGGAGCGGCGGTGATGGTGCCGTCCGGTCCGACCGACATGCCGTTCGGATTACGGAAGCCGGTGGCGATGGTCTCGTAGGTCGAGCCGTCGGCAGAAATGCGATGCACGCCCTGATGGCTGATGTAGTAGAAGTTGCCGTCGGGATCGGTTTCGAGGCAGGCGGAGTAGTCGTGTCCGCCGGCGGAGGTGCGGGCATCGTGGTTGAAGGACTCGTAGAAGTCAGCTTCGCCGTTGCCGTCGCGGTCGTGCAGACGGGTGATCTGATCGCGCCCGAGTACGTAGATCGTATCGTCGACGATCTTCAGCCCGAGGGGCTGGAACAGACCGGTGGCGAAGCGGCGCCATTCGATGCGGTCGAGATCATCATCGAGGCCGTCGATCAGCCAGACGTCGCCGTGGACTGTGCAGAGGGCCGCACGTCCCGGCTGGGAAAAGAAGTCGTGTCCGCCGACAAACATCAGGGCCTTCCAGGGATTGTCGAAGGGAAGGGTGACGGTGTCGACGACGTAGGCTTCGGCACGGGGGCTGACTTCACCCTGCGTGACGACCGGTTGATCCCACAGCGACGGTCCGGGTTCGGTGAGGGGCTGGAGAGGTTCCGGTTCGTCGAGATCGGTGACGAGGCGCTGGAAGTCTGCCGGCTGACCGGTGCCGGCGATGGCGAGAGTGACGCGGATGGTCTCGTTGTGGGGATCAATGCGCAGCGTGACCGGCCGGTTGGGATCTCGGGTGAGGGTGACGGCGTCGTCTTCGCCGATGCGCGCCACGCGGGCTGACGGTTTGGCCACGGTGAGCGTGAGCGGCTCGCTGGAGGGGGCGACCTGAAGTGTGCGGAGGAACAGGGAAGCCTCGCCCTCACCGCGATACCAGGGCGAGTCGAGAACAGCGACATCGTTGACAGTGTACGAAAGGATGACCCGCTGGCCGTGCAGATACAGCCCGCGATAGTTGACCTCGGCATCGGTCCAGGCGGGGCCCTTTGGAGTATCAAAGCGGACCTTGCCGGCGATCTTCGGCGGAGCAATGAGTCCGTAGCGGGCGGGGGTGTAACTGAGGAAATCGCCGGTCCAGCCGCAGCAGAGATTCATCGTCGTCAGGTCGTAGCAGACCGCGGCGGCGCGATCGTTCCCCAGACGGATCGACAGGGCTTTGGTGACCGTTTCGCCGGGGACTCCCAGGGCGGAAGTCATGAAGGGGCCGGTTTCCATTTCGTTCCAGCGGGCGTCGCGGGAGTCGACTTCTTCCCAGCGGAAGCCGACCGCTTCTTCGCCCCAGTGACCTTCGGTCTTCGGGCGGGCCCGTTCGATGAGGCCGGGGGCCTTTTCGAGCCCGGGAGGAGGATCGGCGGCGAACAGGGCCGTGCAGGCGAGAAGGCCAATCAGGAACTGCATGCAGGAGCGCGTCATGGCAGGTCGATCGCGGGAGTGAGTCAGGAGTGTGAGTGCGGGAGTCATTCGGATTGTGACGCCATGACGGCGTGTCCTGCAATCCGACCGCTGGTGAGGGCCCAGGCGATGTGCAGGCCATGTCCCCAGAGGATCATACCGGCCAGGCCGACCTGACCGACGGCAAACAGACCGGGGATCGGTTCGCCGGCGGACGTGAGGACCTGCATCTGCGGGTTGACCATGGCGCCTCCTTCGGTGGTGGTGAAGTACGCGCGGGCGGGTCCAAGGAGCACCCAGCGATCGCCCGTCAGAGCGGGGCTGTCGGTGGTGCGGCCCCACTGGTCCGGCTGTCCCTGGCGAGCAGACTGGTTGAAGTCGTCAACGGTCTGCTGAAGCGCATCGGCGGGCAGTTGCCGTTTGCCGGCGACCTCGGCGAGGGTGGCTGCTGTGCAGGCGACATCGGGACGAAGGCGAAGGTAGTCGTCGACGTAGGCGTAGGCGATCTTCGGCGCAGTGGAGATGAACTTCGGCCAGGCGCTGTACGAAGCCGCCAGGCGGGCATCCAGCAGAAGGTACGCCTGTTTGTCCGGCTGCTGCGCAATGGCGATCTCGCGGGCGGGCGAGTCGAGTTCGTTACAGAAGCGCTCGCCCCGCGCGTTGACGAGAATCGCACCGTCTGCAAACAGCGAGTCTTCGGGGTGCTGCCAGGTGACCAGCAGACGGCGGATGAGGGAATTGACGAGGAACTGCGGGACCAGCGGCATGAGGGCCCCCATCAGACGAGCGAGTGGCCCGGAGGCGGGGAGCAACTGCGTGATGTTCTTGCGCGGCGGCGGCACGAATCGGATCTCGGGACCGTAGGTGACATCCATGTTGACCAGCTCGGCCCCGGCCTGTTCGGCGAGGAGGTGTCCGTCTCCGGTTGCGGTCGTGTTGATGCCTTCGACGTCGGCAAAGTCCTTTCCTTTGAAGCGGGCGATCATCTCGGGAGAGTTGGCGTAGTCGCCGGTCGCCAGGATGACGCCGCGGGTGGCTTTCACGCTCTGAGTGGTTCCGTCACGCATGACGTGAACGCCGGTGACGCTGCCGTTTTCGACGATGAGATCCTGCACGGTGGCATTGCACCAGATGGTGCCGCCACGTCGCAGCAGGGCGGCCTGGAGCGTAGCGATGTAGGCCTTCGCGTTGGGGACGACGTTGTGCATCCGGGGGACGCGGTTGGGTGGTTCGGGGCTGGGTCCGTAGAACCGCAGGCCAAGCTGATTGAGCCAGTCGAAGGTGTCGGCGGTCTGTTCGAGAAAGAACTGCCGCATGGCGTCGTTGTTGCGGGCTTCGATGGAAGCGGGCGCGAACAGGCCGGCGTCGTGGTTGTGCTCGGCGGGGTCGTCGTTGATGCCGGCGGACTGCTGCAGGGCGGTGCGGTTGCCGGTGAAGGAACCGATGGCGATGCCGGTGGTTCCGCCGAGGCGGGGGTTCTTTTCGAGGAGGAGGACGCGGGCCCCGGACTCTGCGGCGGAGAGGGCGGCGGCGAGTCCGCTGCCACCTCCACCTGCAACGATGACGTCAAATGGTGGATTCATGCTTTGCGGCCGGTTGGTAGTGTTCGCGCCGAGCGTGCGAGCGGTCAAAATGGGCTGAAACGAGTGGCGGCTCGAACGCATCGACACCCGTGCACATGTCGATCGGACTCGTTACGATTCGCACTGGTTTCGAGAGAAGTTCCGGAGAGATCCATGAAGTACAGCAATCTGACCCGTCGTGAGTTCCTGACCCGCACCTCGGCCGCCGCGTTTGTGGCGCCGTGGCTGGCGACGGGAACGGCGCGGGCAGCAAACGAGATCGTCAACATCGCGTGTGTCGGTGTGGGGGGCAAGGGCTGGTCGGACATGAACGAGACCGCCGCCGGCCACCGCATCGTGGCGATCTGCGATATTGATGATCAACGCCTGGCCCGTGCGGGAGAGCGTTTTCCGGAGGCGAAGAAGTACACCGACTGGCGGAAGCTGCTCGAGCAGCCGAACATCGATGCGGTCACGATCTCCACGCCGGACCACATGCATGCGATCGTGACGGCTGCGGCGATGAAGCAGGGCAAGCATGTCTACACGCAGAAGCCGCTGACGCACACCGTCCACGAAGCCCGCCGGCTGACGGAGATCGCCGCCGAGCAGGGCGTGGTGACCCAGATGGGGACGCAGCACCACGCGACGGCGCGATTGAAGATCGCGGTGCAGACGATTCGGGACGGGGTGATCGGCAAGGTGAGCGAGGTGCACACCTGGACGGATCGCCCGGGGAACTTCTGGAAGCAGGGCCTGGAACGTCCCGACCGGAGCGATCCGGTTCCGGCTCACTTGCACTGGAACGACTGGCTGGGCGTGGCACCGGAACGTCCGTACGTCGAAGGGCTGTACCATCCGTTCCACTGGCGGGGCTGGTGGGACTTCGGCACCGGTGCCCTGGGGGACATGGGTTGCCACATTCTCGATCCGGTCGTCAACGCACTGGAGCTGCCGGCTCCGAAGATGATCCGGGCCGAAGGTCCGCCGCCGCATCCGGAAAGCGGCCCGCTGTGGTGCATCGTGAACTACGAGTTCCCGGGGACGGCTCACACGACCGATACGCTGAAGCTGACCTGGTACGAGGCGGGCAAGCAGCCGCCGCGGGAGATCTTCAAGGCACCGGAAGGCTGGGCCGGTTCGAAGAACGGGGTGCTGTTCGTTGGTGAGAAGGGGAACCTGTTTGTGGGCTTCCCGGAGATGCCGGAACTGTTCCCGAAGGAAGACTTCGCCGATCACAAGTGGCCGGAGTTCGAGAATCACAACCACTACACCGAGTGGACCAGCGCGATCGTGGGAGACGGGAAGACGGGCTGTCCGTTCTCGTACTCCGGTCCGCTGACCGAGACGGTGCTGCTGGGGAACGTCGCGTACCGCAGTGGGGCTCCGGTCGAGTGGGACTCGAAGAACCTGAAGGTCAAAGGCAACGAGGCGGCCGAGTCGTTCCTGAATCGCGAGTATCGCGACGGATGGGACGTGAGCGTCCTTGAGGGGTGAGACACGAGGACGGGTGGCGGCCCCGGTCGCAGGCAGAGCGTGTGACTGTCACAATTCGTGCCGGCGAGCCGGCTGCGTGAGCGGCCGGGTGAATCGAATGTTGTCGGACCTGACGTTACCCCCGGGCTCACGCCCGGGGCTCGCCGGGTGCGCTCACGGCAGGCGGAGGCGCGATGATCTGGGATCTGCACTGTCATCTGAGTGGTGTCGAAGGTCGGACGCCGCACGAGCGGATGGCCCGGCTGATTGATTATGCCGACCGGATGAACGTCGACCGGCTCGTCGTCTTCATGGGGATGCGCTGGTCGACCGATCCGGGGCCGGACGATCTCCGGCGACAGAACGATGACGTGCTGGAGGCAATCAGCCACTGGGCGGACCGGGCGTTCGGTTTTGCTTACGTCAGTCCGAAGCACATCGATGCCAGCCTGGAAGAGATTGACCGCTGCATCCGCAACGGGCCGATGCTGGGGATCAAGCTGTGGGTTGCGCAGAAGTGCAGCGACGAATCGATCGATGCCCTCATCAAAGAGGTCGCCGGGCTGAAGGGGGCGATCTATCAGCACACATGGCTGAAGGTGACGGGGAACCAGCCGGGAGAATCGACTCCGCTCGATCTGGCCAGGCTCGCGCAGCGACATCCGGACGTGCCGCTGATCTGCGGGCACAGTGGCGGCGACTGGGAGCGGGGGATCCGGGCGATCCGTCCGTATTCCAACGTGTCGATCGGGACGGGAGGGTTTGATCCGACCGCCGGCATGATGGAGATGGCGGTGCGGGAGCTGGGTCCGGACCGGATCATCTACGGCAGCGACATGGGAGGCCGGAGCCTGGCATCGCAGCTGGCGAAGGTGCAGGGGGCGGACATTCCCGCGGCGGCCCGCAGGCAGATTCTGGGCGGCAATCTGCGGCGGATGCTGCTGCCGATCCTTCGCGAAAAGGGGATCTCCACATGATCGACGTGAACGTGTCGCTGTCGCGGTGGCCGTTCCGGCGGTTACCTCTGGACGAGACGCCGCGGCTGGTGGAACGGCTACAGGAGAAGGGGGTCACGCAGGCGTGGGCGGGGAGCTTCGATGCGCTGCTGCATGAGGACATGGCGGGGGCGAACGCCCGGCTCGCCGAGGAGTGTGCAACCGCCGGTGAGGGAATCCTGCTGCCGTTCGGAAGCGTCAACCCGAACCTGCCCGACTGGGAAGAGGACCTGCGGCGGTGTGCCGAGGAACACGGCATGCGGGGAATCCGGCTGCATCCGGACTGGCATCAGTACCGTCTCGACGATCCCGCGGTGCCGCGGCTGCTGGACCTGGCAGGGGAGCAGGGGCTGATCGTCCAGATCACGCTGCTGATGGAAGACGAGCGGACCCGGCATCCGCTGGTCAGTCTCGAGAAGGTGGACGCCGCTCCGCTGGTGACGCTGGCAAAAGAGCGGCCCGAGCTGTCTCTGATTCTGCTGAACAGTCAGCGCGTTCTGCGGGGGGCACTGCAGGGTGAGCTGGCGGCCGCGGGAGTCTGCTTCGACATCGCGATGCAGGAAGGTGTCGGCGGCATCAGGAAGCTGATGGACCAGGTTCCGTTCGAGCAGATTCTGTTCGGCTCGCATGCTCCGTTCTTCTACTTCGAGTCAGCCGAACTGAAGCTGCGGGAGTCGGAGCTGGGGGAGACGATCCGGTCGGCGATCGAGCGCGGGAATGCTGAGAAGGTGTCAGGAGGCAGGAGTTAGGAGTCAAGGACCTCTGCAAGCTCAGCCGCCCAGGGCCGTCTTCACTTCGTGCCACAGGTCCGGAGCGACATCGTGGGGACCGGTGGAGGTGACGCGGGTGAGGGCATCGTCCGGGGCGATTGATTCAAAACGGGCGAGCACCATGGCCGCGATCGCGGCGGAACGGCTCATTCCCAATCCGCACACGATCAGCGTCGGGGTGCCGTCTCTGACAAATCGCTCGGTCACGTCGACGGCGGCACGGAGGACGGTGGGGGTGTTGCCCTCCCCGTCGACGAGGGGGAAGCGGCAGTAGACGATGTCGCGGGGATACTGCAGCGGCGGCTCCTCGAGTGCCAGGTCGACGACAACGTCGACACCCCGGCCAAGAACATCGCGGACATCCCGGGCTTCGCGGGTATGCCCCACCCACAGTCGCTTTGTGATCACTTCGCGCATCAGCCTGTCCTCCGCTGCCGCGTCGAGCTCATGACGTCATTCGCGGGCGCTCTCCTTTGCGAGTGCTGCCACACCGGCCCGCGCGATTTCCCGATCCTGCTCGCCCGTCGCGCCACCGACGCCGACCGCGCCGACGACCTGGCCATCGACGATAATCGGCACGCCCCCTTTGAGTGTGGTGAACTTGCCGCCGCTGACGGTGGCTGCGTTCTCGACGGCGAGACTGAGATGTGTGTTGAGGTTGTCTTCAGTCGGGATCGGGCCGGTCTCTTTGCGGATGAGAGCCGCCGTCGTCGCTTTGGTCATCGAGGTATAGATGCTGCCGGGGCGGGCGCCGTCCATGCGGGCGAAGGCGAAGAGATGTCCGCCGTCATCGACGACCGAGATGTTGACGGCCAGATCCATCTTTCGTGCCTGGGCGAGTGCGGCATCGAGCACCTGTCGTGCTCCGGCCTGCGTGAGGCGGACCTGGTTGCGGATGACGGCCGGCTCGGCCGGACGGGAGTCGTCTGCAAAGGCGATCGCACTGCTGCCGAGAAACAGTGCCGTGATGACTGCCAGGAAAGACCCGCGTTGCATAGCTGTCTGTCTCCATTGGTTTCGGAGGGGATTAACCACACCTGTACTTTCTTCGTTGTAACGAGTTTGTGCGACTTCGCGAACTGCTGGATCGACAAACGGTGCCGCGACCGAAATTCGAGTGGAGGCGAATTCTTGCGATCTGCTGTCATTTCCGGATAGTTTGAAGGTCGGCTGACGTCTCACGCTTTGTCGTCCCCACTCAATCCGGGCCACAGCGGGACTATTCTCATGCAAGTCGCTGCCGATCGCCCCGTTCCTGCCGTTCTGGTTGTCTACGTGGCGTTGTTTCTGACGGCACTGCCCGAAGTCAGCGCCGCATCGGATGACTCGGAGGTCTGCCAGGTGCGGGTGATCCTGTTTTTGCCGTCCGACGTCCCCCGCCCCGCCATTGCCCGGCAGCGGGCAGACGAGATCGTTCGCTATGCCGAGACGTTTCTTCTGGAGGGACTGCAGCGCTGGGGGCACGAGCCGCCGGAGCGTCTGTTCCGCTGGCAGGAGGACGGGCACGTCGAGCTGCTGGAAGTGAAGGGAGACAAAACGGCCGACGAGTATCAGGGAAAGCCGATTCTCCGCCGGGAAGCGGTCGCCAAAGCGAGAGAGCAGTATTCCATCAGGGGTGACCGGCATGTGTGGTGGATTTTCGTCTGCATGGGAGATCCGCCGGCTCGCTACGAAAACTATCTCGGCGGCTTCGACCAGACGATGGGAGGCTGGGCCCTGGCGAACTTCGATACGCGTCCGGGCACGCTCGATCCTGACTGCGACATTGCCGGCGGCTTCGCCCAGGAGCTGACAGTCAAGGGGCTGGTCCACGAACTGGGGCACGGCTTCGGGCTGCCGCACATCGGTCCAAAGCGGGCGATCGACGGAGGGAACACATTGATGGGGCCGAACACGTTCAACTTTCATCGCGTCGCGCCGAAGACCGAAACGCGTGCGTATCTGTCGGAGACGGCGGCGGCAATTCTGGCGCGGCATCCGGCGTTTCGCGGCGTGCCGGACAAGCGGGATCCGCTCCCTTCCGTCCAGGTGGAAGTCTTCAAAGTGGAGTGGAACCGGCGAACGCGGGCAACAGTTGTGACCGGTCGGGTGGAATCCAGCAGCACACCGGTCACGGCGATCGTCCGGGACGAGTCGGACGCGCGGCCAGGGGAGTACTGGACGAAGCATTACATCGGCGAGGTGAAAGAAGACGGCACGTTTCGGGTCGTGATTGATGAACCGTCGCCAGCGGGCGGCACGCTGAAGCTGTTCTTCGTCTTCGAGAACGGAGCCTTGACCGGCAACGGCAAGAACCGCGGAGCGAGGGGAGCCCCCGAGAAAGCGTACCGGTTCGTGAAGGGGAATTTCGTGTTTGGGGGGTGAGAGGCGAGGGGTATCGCCTCGAGAAGTCCCAGCCGGCCCAATCGTCGTTCAACCGGGAATGCTGGGACCAGTCCCAGCCTACTACTCAAGGTCTGCATCTGAAACGCACGGATCGTGGAGCCGTGGCACGCACGCACGCGTCGCTCAGCCGAAGATGTCCAGCAGCGGCTCGCCGTCGTTGACGCGGGCCGAAAAGCCATCGCGGCCGTAACGCTGGTGCGGGTCGATGCCGAGCGCGTGGAACAGCGTCGCACCGAAATCGACCTGTGAGACCGGACGTCCGGAGGACACATAGGCCCCCTGGCTGTCGGATGCGCCGTAGACCGTGCCACCTTCAACGCCCGCACCGGCGACGAGTGCCGAATAGCAGTTGGGCCAGTGTCCGCGGCCGCGCCCCTTGCCCTCGAACTTCGGAGTGCGACCGAATTCGCCGACGACTGCGACGAAGGTGTCTTCGAGCAGCCCCCGTTCGTGCAGGTCATCGAGCAGGGCGGAGAGTGCCTGGTCGAGTCGAGGGAGTGACCACTTCATGCCGAAGGGGCCGTTCCCGAACATACTGTCGCCGTCCTTGTAGAGGTTGTCGTGCGTATCCCAGACCTGGGTGACGGTCGGTTTCGTTTCGCCGGGGGCCAGGCCCGGCCAGGCGGTAACGGTGACCAGGCGGACGCCGGCTTCGACGAGTCGGCGGGCCATCAGGCAGTACTGACCGAGGGGGTGGCGGCCGTAGCGGTCGCGGGTGGTGGGCTGTTCGCGATCGAGATCGAACGCCTGTCGGGCCGTCGGTCCGGTCAGCAGATTCCACGCCTTCTCGCGGTAGCGGTCGTACTCAGGACTGGCGGTCGCGAGGGAGGCGGACTGTTCAAGCTGATCAAGCAGGCTCCGGCGGTTGCGGAGCAGGTCAACCGTCAGTCCCTCCCGCGGGTCGAATTCGTTGACGCGAAAGTCGGGACGGGAGGGGTTGTCGAGTTCGTAGCCGATGCGGAGCGGCGTGTGCTGATAGCCGATTTCTCCCAGGCCACTTTCGTACCGGGGCACCTTGTTGGTGCCGGTCTTCATGTTGTGCAGCCAGACGTACGAGGGGACGTCGGCGGGGGAGGGGCTGAACTTCGAGACGAGCGAGCCGATGAACGGCGAGTCGTTCGCGGGGGAGCCGTCCGCCTGTGCGGTGAGCATGGTGTGCACGGCAGAGACGTGGACGACGTCGCCGTGGCTCATCGAGCGGATCAGGCAGTACCGGTCAGACCGCTGTGCGAGACCGGGAAGCATCTCGGTCAGCTGCACTCCGGGGGTGCGGGTGGCGATGGGAGCGTACAGGCCGCGGACTTCCTGAGGGGCCTGCGGCTTCGGGTCGAAGGTTTCGTGCTGCCCCGGTCCGCCGCTGAGGATGACGAGGATACAGGAGCGACCGGAATTGCCGGTGCCACTTTCGGCCTGCAGCAGCCGGGGCAGGGTGAGCGCACCGCCGCCGAGGGCTCCAATACGAAGCAGGTCGCGGCGGCTGACGGTCGAACGTCGGCGGGGACGTTCCGACATCGCGTCCTCCCGAACGGAAATCGAACTGCACGGGCCGGGACGGATGGGCGGCGCGGTGGTCCCGGAAGTGTCCAGATCCGGTGTACCGGACGCATCGGCGAACGTCAATGCCGGGGTAGTGGGTAGTGGGTAGTGGGTAGGAGTTAGGGAAGAGGAATCAGAGAAAAGGAATCAGGAAGTCGGGGTGGGGTCGGGGGGTGGTTCGACGGTCGATGTGGCGGCTGCACCGCCGTTGCCGTTTTTCCATCGCGGGAAGAGGCGCCTGGGCAGCCAGTGGGCCTTGTGGGCGCTGATCAGGAACGCAGCGACAAGAGCCGCGAGGCTCCAGGCAAACGACGTGACGGCCGCCTGCCCCAGCACGCTGACCGCAGATCGGAATCCGACCACGGCAATGCCGTAGCAGACGATGCCGAGCATCCCCGTGAAGGCGTACAGGTACCAGCGGCTGTGCCAGAGCTGGGCGATCGCGATCGACGCAACGGTGATCGCCGCCTCATAGCCGATGCGCCAGGTGAGCGGGACATCCGCCGCGGCCGGGTGCGTCATGACAACGATCGCGGCGAGGGGCATCTGGGCGGCACCGACGATTCGCAGGATCTGCGCGAAACGGTCGCGGGCGAGGAGCCCCAGGACGATGATGCTCAGCCAGAGCAGGTGGTAGCTGATCGAGAAGCGGAACCGGGTCTGCAGGGTTTCAGGCAGCACGTGCCAGAGACCGCTGGTGAGCAGAACCGCGGCGAGCGTTGCCACAAACGAGGAGCGTTTGCGCACGGCGGCGATGGCGAGGATCGTTCCCACGGCAAACAGCGGCCAGGGCTCAACCGGGGTGAGCGTGCGGAGGCTTGTCGTCTGCGGGCCGACGACGGCGAGTAGCAGCGTCGTCGCCAGGGCAGCGGCACCGGCACCCGGGACACGCCGCAGGGTGGCGTATGCGTAGTATCCGAGCAGCAGCAGGACTGACAACCAGAGCGGAGCGCCGATCTGTTCGGTCACCCTGTCCAGGAAGCCGCGAAAGACCGGGCCGCTGCTGTACGGCAGTGCCAGCAGGAGCAGTCCGGGTGCCCAGCGGAGGAGGTGCGACGTGAGCCGGCGGTTGCGGGTGGACAGGCTGCCTTCCAGGAGCAGCATGAGGACGGCAAAGACCGGCGGGATGAGGAAGTAGGGGCCCCACATCGTGTCGAAGGCGATGGCCCGGCCGCCGCTCTTGAGGTGGATCCAGATCGGTCCGGTCTGGCCGAACGTCATGGCGAGAGCAAAGGTGCGCATTCCGACCGCGAAGAAGAGCATCCCGAAGCCGACCCACGGAAACAGCGGCCACCGCCACGGGGTGCCGTTGGCATTTGCGTATGCGGGGCCGAACCGGGCGGCGGGGAGGAGGGTTAGCATCAGCCCGGCGGCGACGACGGGGAACAGGAAGATCGTCCACTCGAGCTGGGGGGCGGTGCGGGGATGGAGTTCCGGCGAGCACCACCAGGGAGCGAGATAGAGCAGGGCGAACATCAGGTGATAGGGGATGCGGTAGGCGATGCCGAGGCGGATCCCCGCGGCGAAGTTGACCGATTCCATCACGACCGCCGAGAAGATGTAGCCGCACAGGAGAATGAGGGCTCCGTTGAGGGCGGATTCGGTGCGGACGAAGAGGTCGTCTGCGGTGACGGAGACGGCCAGGAAGAGGAGAAGCAGGAGGACGATGATCGAGCGGGCGTCTTCCCAGACCTTTCCCTTGCGGATGATGAGGACCGCGATGGCGGCGAGCAGGGAGGTGTAGCCGGCGAGGACGCCCATCATCAGGCCGGTATTGATCGTGCCGACCTCGAGTTCGCCGTAGGCACTCCGCACGGCATACAGCATGAGCAGGACGCTGATGACGTAGAACGGGTTGTGGTTGTAGAGGGCGATGAGCAGCGGTGGACGGACCGTGGGCGCGGACATGCCTGTGCTCCCTGGCGACGGGGGACTCGCGAAAAGAATTGCAGCCGGAACGGCGGTCGCGTGAGATGTGCTATCCCTGATACGACTTCGCAGCCGGGGGGCGTTGGAGGAAAATGGAACAGGATCGGACAACGCGAACCGCGCCACGGGGCCGACTGTCCTTCCAGCAGAACCAGCACGATGCGAGGAGAATCGACACGATGGACTCACCGGCAGTGATCCGACGGCTGCACGAACACCGGATGTGGGCGAACCGGCAACTGCTCGACGCGGCCGGGCCACTCTCGCCGGAGCAGCTGCGGCAGACGTTTGCGATCGGGCAGGGCTCGGTCTGGAAGACGCTGTGTCATCTGTATGCGGCGGAGTACGTCTGGCTGGCGGCGCTGGAGGGGGACGAGGATCCGCTCACGCCGGGGGATGCGCGGGGGCAGCTGCCGGGCAACCAGACGGGCGAAGGGGCGATGTCGTCTCTGGCGGAGCTGCGTACGCGGTGGGAGGAGCTGGAGGGCCGGTGGCGGTCGTTTCTCGACCGGGTCACGGCGGAGTCGCTGGAGCGGATGGTTCACAAGCGGAGCACGAGTTCCGGAGCGGGGCGGTCGCACGGGACGCGGGAGGTGGACGTGCTGCTGCACATCTGCACGCATGCCCAGTACACGACGGCGCAGCTGGTCAACATGCTGCGGCAGCTGGGGTGCGAGCGGCTGCCGGACGTGATGCTGATCTCGCTGGCGCGCAGTGAAGCGGCGGAGGCTGCCAGTTGAGGGGGATTTTCCGGTGGAGGCGATCGGCCGCAGGGTGTTGCGGCGCAGTGGTTTGGAAGAATTCTGAGCAGAACGTGCCTCGGATTCTTGCGTCGCCGGGGCGTTTGTGCAATCATTCGTGTCCCGCGGGGAGGTCGGGGCGGCCGATGGTCGTGAGAGCTCCCTGAGGTGAACGGTACGCACCCCTAGCTCAATTGGATAGAGCATCGGTCTACGGAACCGAAGGTTGCAGGTTCGAATCCTGCGGGGTGTACTCACTCAGCATTCAAGGCCCTTCCGGGTGGACGCAAGTCCTGCGGGAGGGCTTTTTTTGTGCGCGGGTGGGGGGACGGGCAGAGCCCGTTTCGCGGCCAACCTCAACCTGGCCCCTGAGCGAATGCTGCCTTACGCTCCCCGAGTCGCCACGGGCCTCGGCCGGCCCTTCGGCGTTCTGCTGGATCGCGTCGTCGAGGTCGTCGGCCACGAGGCAGCCTCCGGAAGAAGTCGCACTTGGAGGGAAAAGCACAGTCCCTCTATCCCTGACCTACCGCGTTTCGGGACGATCCGACGAGCGATTCCGGCCATATTTCGGAGAATTGTCAGAATACTCGTCCGGGGCGGGAATTCGGCCGATCGTCGCGGGACCAGCAGCGGCGGTCTGTGGAGCGTCAGAAACAGCAGATCCCTGTCCTGGAGCGACCGCGATTGCGTGCGATGACGAGACCGGGAGCTCCAGCGAACTCGCTGCCCGATGCGTCGTTGGAACCGCTCTCAAAGCGCTCCCACCCTCGGCATTGATCTCCGCCCATTCGCTTCAACGCAATTGACCTGCAGTCATTGCGTCCGGAGGCGGTTGCCACAGAGCCGGTACCTGTGCCTTGCCGATAAAAAGTGATCTTGGCGGCCGCCAGCCACTATCCCTCACGCACAGCACAAAAACTTGGCGAAAGATGTCACTGATCTAACGCGAACAGCGGTCTACCTACAGATCGCGCGAGGCAGCGGGGTGGTCCGTCTTGGACTGCTACCATCGGGGAGGGACCGCACATTGCCTCGCGGAGATCATGCAACAAGAGGAGTCGCTCACAACAAATACATCGAGATCCGTCGCCCGCGACGCTTTCAAGTCTCTGGCCATAGCACTGGACGCAGGTATTCCACCGGAAGCTCGTCACTCGCCATTCGTTTGCCACGCACCTCCTAGCTGACGACTACAACATCCGCACCGTGCAGGAACTGCTCGGCCACAAGGATGTACGCACGACGATGATTTGCACCCACGTCCTGAACCGGGGCGGACGCGGCGTCCGCAGCCCGGCGGACGGCCTCAATGAGTGCTAGACGGAAACAGCCTACCGCACAAGAAACCGCGCGAGATGACCGCAATCGACGACTACCATTGAACTTACTGCACCCACACAACTGCGTGTCAGGCTGGCACCCTTGCAGCCTACAGGCAATACAATGGTCATTCTAACACCTAGTTAAATGCAGAACCAGGAGGCCCTCCATGGCAAACAATGTCCGCGACTTCGGTGCTATCGGCGATGGCAATGCCGACGACACTGCGGCTGTCCAGAATGCGATCAACGACGGTCAATCGAGCGGTCAACCCGTCTACCTGCCGGTAGGCACTTACAGGATCACTAGAACTCTGCATCTAGCACGCAACATCGATATCTTTGGAGAAGACGCCAGCCTCTGCGTGTTGCAACATGATTTGCGCGGGCTCTCCGACTCCGATCGCAAGAGCAATTCCGTCTGCTTGGCTGTAAACAACACCCCGAGCGGGAAAGAAACACGGTCGGTAAGTTACGTTTCGCTTCGCCGTTTTCGTGTCACTACGACCGAGCCTCGCCTAATCCTTGGCGACCGGGCCAGACAGACAGCCATCTTCATGCATGGGGGCTACTGGAACTGCATTCTTAGAGAACTGGTTATCCATGACTTCTATCAGGGCATTTTCCTGCGCAAGTGCTGGACAGCTCGTGTTCAAAATTGTTCAGTCGAACGTTCTCTTTTACATTGTCTTAAATGGGAAAACGCAACGGCGGGCGAGATTACGGGATGTCGGCTCGACTCCATCTCCGGTAATAGAGTAGGTGGCCACGGCAATGCGTGTGTCTTCATCACAGGTGATCCCGGGGAAACGCTCGCGTTGTCGGTTGCGAACAATGCCTTCCAGCAATCTGAGCGCGCTGGCTTTTACGCGAGAGGCGTCGGGAACATTACAATGCTGAACAACTTTTTTGAGGGCAACAACAGGTCAGGGCGTAGTCGTACAGCAGCATTGCACCTGGACAATCAACCTGCTGGCCAAGACCCCAACCAACTACGCGTTGCGAACATTATTGGCGGCTTCTGGACCCCTGGTGAGAATGGAAAGGGGACGGCCATCAGGATCGAGGATTATGATGTCGTCACCCTAATGGGTATTGACATTCGTGGAACGCCGTTCACCAAGGGAATCGAACTTACGGGTCGAGATAGCAGGGCCAATATAATTGGCGTCAACGCGGCGCGACCGTATACGATTGCTGCTCCTAGTCCGAACATTCACAACTGTATTCTCGGGTAACGCAGGCATCTAACCATCCGCTGCAGCAGACGGCCGCCGTGCCAGCTTCTGGGCGTTCATAGTTGACTGAGGCGCCGGCCGCTGCTGAGCGGGATCGTTTGCCAGCACGGCGGGCTGGCAAACGTTGCGGATGAGCCGTGAGGTTCACTCGCAATGGCCCTGGTGGGGCAACCCCACCGCCAAGGCCCGGGACGCCGGGCGTCGCTCGATCCGTCGCGGAGTCGACACTCGAGTGGATCCATTTTTCGTTGGCCGCGTGCCCAACTCCGTGGGTGGCCAACCAGTCGGATCGAGCTGACCGAGCACGAGGCCGGCACCACCAGCGCAGTGTCGCCACCGGGCATCGCGCCCGGCGGCTCATCCGCAAACGTCATGTGTCCAATCGGTTGGCCCCAATACAGCACAAACTGGAATAGGAGCGGTCGTGGGCAGCGCGTACTGTCGTAGATGCAACGTGCTCAACCAAGCGGACGATGCACCAGCAGGACACACACTCTTATGCGCTGGTGGGTGCGGGACAACTCTCACGCTGGAAGCAGACGCTCCGTCGCAGCTCTATCCGTCATTTACTTGCCCACAATGTTCGACACAACTCGCTGTGATTGGCAACGAACACACGGTTTGCTGTGGCAGCTGCGGCAACACAATACGGGTGCCTGAACGGTTGCTGAATTTACGCCTTTCTCAACACACTACTCCAGTTGGGCAAAGTTCTCGCGAAACGAATAACGGTTCAGGATGCCTTTCGGTACTCTTAGTGATTCTGATTCCAACCCTTCTTCTCGCCGTCACGTTGCTTGGGACGCAGATAGCTTGTAGCACCAAGACGCATAACAAAAACATGCACCGGAACGCGGTCGGTGCCGCAATTTGCAAATCACATCAACTGGTCCGCGTCCGGTGATGTTGGACGTTACCGGCCCGCTACCTTTCCGCACTCCCACGCGAAGAAAACCCGTTCCACACGGCTACCCATCCTGTCCTTCCGCGTCAGCACGGGATGCTGCTTGTCCCAGATTAGTGCCTGCGAGAAGTACAGCTGGTGCTTCTTGAGAAACGGCGGGTAGATCTCGCGATTTAGGTCGCCGTCGCGGACGCCTGTCCCATCGCCCGCAGTGATCTGATTCGCCATTGCCGTTCCGCAGCACCGAGTCAGACTCTCCACGGAGGCAAACGAGACCGGGTGCTGGGGTGCCCACACCGCTTGAAAGTACCCGTCTGAAAGTTCTTCACTCCCGGTTTTTCTTCAGCTCTGACAGCTTGATCGCCCGGCGCCGGGGGGGCTGCACGGAGTCCGTCCCGAACAGCTGCGCTCCCTGAATCGACGCGGCCACGGCGCAGCCGACCAGGCAGTCCAGCCAGTGATTGTCCGGCTGCTCGGGGCGGGCCTTCCACTCGTCGACCGTCCGGCCACGCCCCTCCGTCCGCACCCGGTACTCGGCCGTCAGATGCTCCGCGAACAGCCGGTGCGTCTCGTTGCGATCCCCGAACAGCGACAGGCAACCCCGATCGCCCATCGCCACTGCCAGCCGGGCCTGCACGAACGACTTCCAGTAGTTCGTGTCGTACAGCACGTGCCGCACCGCCCGCTTGCCGCGCACGTTGGGGATCCGCCAGTTGTGTCCCAACCGGTCGCCCGGCTTCCGCTTGTACTCCGAGAACGGAATGCTCGAAGCCCCGACGAACCGGCCGTGCGAGGGCATCACCACGCCGCTGAACGCACTCTGCCGGCAGAACTGGTACACGACATCCGTCGAGTGGCCCCAGTTGGCGTCGATGAGGCAGCGGTCGATCCGCAGGGCGGCCAGGTGCCACTGCTGACTCGTGCAGCAGTGCGAATCGCATGGCAGCGGTGCACGACAGACCGCCTGACGTTTCCTGCGGGCGACCATCATGATCCGGCCTGCGGCGACGGCGATCGTCAGGTGTTGCCTGACCTACATGGCTTCACGGGACGTTCGCACTGGCGCGCAAGCCGCCAGCTGCCCCGCACGGATGAGCTGGCACCGTAGTGGCCTGCTCCCCATTTTCTGATCCAGATGGTATGAGAGTCTCCATGGCCCTGAG
>ENA-ORCW01000434-ORCW01000434.1-marine-metagenome-genome-assembly--contig:-NODE-434-length-26371-cov-4.066745_pt1 | contig 26371 bp, 22 predicted proteins | sample MGYA00237784_ERZ508517 | MGnify/ENA primary metagenome ERZ508517 (study PRJEB26187, sample SAMN06268979) | marine metagenome | isolation source: Tt ae E1 feedstock associated aerobic enrichment on... | reverse complement strand
GAAGGGGGCCTCACGCGCATCTCAACGCGATGCAACCCAATCACTCGAGACCAAACGAGCCGATGAAATATTTGGGCGAGATCGAACGGCTTCTCGAGACTGCTCGCACGGGACCGAGCCGGGCGGGGCTGACCGGCGAACAGCGGCTTTTGCTGTATGCGGTGGCGCTGGGGACGGGGTTCCGCGCATTGGAGCTTTCGGTGCTGACCGCCGGCGACTTCGACCTCTCGTCCAACCCTGCCACCGTGACGCTCGACGCGTCGGAAGAGAAGCGACGCCGGGGAGCCGTGCAGCCGATTCCGCAACACCTCGCCGACCTGCTGCACGCATGGCTGTCCGACAGGCCCGCTGACGAGCAACTGTGGCCGGGACCGTGGGCGAAGCAGAAACGGGCCGGGAAGTTCCTCAAGGCCGATCTGGCCGCCGCACGGGCCGCCTGGATCAAGCAAGCCGAAGGAAACGGGGACACGGAAGAGCGCGAGCGGTCGGACTTCCTCACCTGGCAGGATTCGGAAGGTCGGTATGCAGATTTCCACAGCCTCAGGCACACCTATCTCTCGCGGCTGGGACGATCGGGGGCGAGCCCGAAGGTGATGCAGATGCTGGCCAGGCACTCGACCGTTGAGCTGACACTGGGGCGCTACACGCACGCCGGCCTGTTCGATCTGTCGGCGGCTGTCGACCGACTTCCCGAACTGCCCGTCGGCGGTGACGACCGCACTGGAGCAGATGTCAGGCTGCTGGCAGCGACGGGGACCGACCATGCGAAACCGGTGCAGGACCAAAAAATGGTTGCCGGAATGGTTGCCGGTGTGAACGGCAACCATAGAGATTCGGTGAGAACGATTGAGAGAAGCGGGCGCGAACGACGCTCGCAGAAGGGCAAGTCGCAAGTCGCTGCAGCAGAAGACGATTGCGAGCGATTGAGAGCAAATGAAACAAGCGGAGAGGGGGGGATTCGAACCCCCGGTACCTTGCGGCACGCCGGTTTTCAAGACCGGTGCATTCGGCCACTCTGCCACCTCTCCGTCGCCGGCGAGTTGCCGGTCAGCACGCAGGCTATGGTGCCCTCTCGCAGGCGTCAAGCATTTCGCCCCACTTGCCGGTTGCGGCCCGCCTCCATTTGCAGAAACTGACAGACCGGGCCCGTCGCTTCGCCCGCACCGCTCGCTCCGAGCCCGACCAGCCGGCCCGCCTGCGTCTTCACTCCCTTGTCATCGCGGCTCGCTCAGGCAGCTCAAGTCACCCGCCACCCGACAACCGGCAGCTCACGCAGTCGGCTTGCCGACGTCTCGCCGTGACGATGTGTCCCCCGCCGGGGATTGTGGCTGTCATACGGCGAAACGACTCTGGGAGCGGCGCTCCTCCTGATTCCAGATTGTCATGACGGCGCGGCGTCCCGGTGGACGAAAACGTGGCGATGCCCGGTAGCATGCTTGCCCTGGAAGGCACGCGCGTGCGTCGAGAGTGCTGGACTCCTGCTGGCTGCGGTTGACGAGCAACCGCGGGTCCCCGATTCCTCAAGCCACCCGCCTCAAGCTTCACGCCTTCCGACCGACGCCCGGCTCTTCGCGGCGTTTCGTTCGAGTCGTACCACGGCGGTCCGCCTTCACAGGTGACTCCCGGTGACTCCGTTCGGACGATGCGTCACGGGTAAGGGGATTGCCGGGGGTGTTCGACACTTTGTGTCACCAGTGACAGACACGCCGCTGGTCTCGGGGTTCACGTCGCGGACGGGCGGTCGGCGGCGATGCCGAGCTTCGCCATGCGGCTGCGAAGTGTGTTGGGATTGAGATCGAGAATGCGGGCCGCTCCGTTGGGGCCGGCGATGACGCCGCGGGTGTGCTCGAGCACGGCTTCGATGTGCTCGCGCTCGACCTCCGCGAGGGGCCTGAGCTTCGCCGCAGACCGCGTGGGCTTCCAGCGCGCGGGGATGACGCCGTCGGGCAGCTGCAGCATCGGCCCGGCCGAGAGGATCATGGCCCGTTCGACAACGTTCTCCAGTTCGCGGACGTTGCCGGGCCACGGGTAGTCACGGAGAGCGGCAAACACTGCGGGAGGGACGTCGGTGATCGTCTTTCCCAGGCGAGGTCCGAGCTTGTTCAGGAAGGAACGGACAAGCGTCGGGATGTCTTCGGTTCGCTCGCGCAGCGGGGGAATCTGGATGGGAAAAACGTTGAGCCGGTAGTAGAGGTCTTCGCGAAAGCTGCCCTCGTCGACCATCTCGAGCAGATTGCGATTCGTCGCTGCAAGAACCCGGGTATCGACACGAATCGTCCGGCTGCCGCCAACCCGTTCGAGTTCCTGTTCCTGCAGAACGCGCAGCAGTCGGGACTGGGCGGGCAGGGGCATCTCGCCAATCTCGTCGAGAAAGATTGTCCCGCCGTCGGCCAGTTCAAATCGCCCGGTCCGCTGTGACGTCGCACCGGTGAATGCCCCGTGTTCGTGACCGAAGAGTTCGCTCTCGATGAGCGACTCCGGGAGGGCGGCACAGTTGACGCGGACGAACGGTCCGGCGTTGCGTTTGCTGTTGCGATGAATGGCCCGGGCGACAAGTTCCTTGCCGGTCCCGGTCTCACCAAGGATCAGAACCGTGCTGTCCGTCGACGCGACCATGTCGACGTTGCGGAGGACGGTCCAGATGCCGTCACTCTCGCCGACGATCTCGGCAAAGTCCGAACGGGCACGGAGCTCTTCACGAAGCCAGGCGACCTCGGCTTCGATCCGCTGGCGCTCGCTGCGCAGACGGTGCTCGCGTCGGAGACTGTCATCCAGTTGCCGCTCGGTCTGCCGGCGGACCAGCTCCGCCGTGGCGCGGGCGGCGAAGATGTGAAAGATCGACAGCTCACGTTCATCGGCATGCATCGGCTTGCTGTCAATGACGGCGAGATGGCCAATCACCAGTCCGGTGTCATTGGTCAACGGGATCGCCAGATAGCTGCGGGCATCGAGGTCGCGGAGGTGGTCGTTGGTGGGGAAGGTCTGCTGCACGTCATCGGCGAAGTGCTGAATACCGCCGGTCAGGATCCGCTTGCAGGGAGTCCCCTCCAGAGGGAAGTCGAAGTTCTCCTCGTGGCGATCGTCGGTCCAGACGGCGAGGGTTCGGGCCGCGGTCCGCTCGGGATTGAACTCGGCGACGAAGGCACTTTTGACGTTCAGCGAGATCGCCAGGTACTGGACGAGCGAGCGAAAGAAGTGCTCGCCCCGGGCCGATGCGGTCCCCTCCATAATGGAGCGGAGAGTGGGATCGACGACCGGCCGGTCGTTGACGTCAACGGAAGGAGAGAGTGGTTTCACGAAGGCGCCCTGCTTACGACATTTCGTACCGCGACACGGGATATCGTACGCCGCCCGCTGCAGAACGAAAAGTGGTCTTCTTCCGCAACCCACTGACCAAAAGCACGTTGCAGCAAACCGGGAGGCACATTCCCGGACCGGCACAGGCGTTGCCTTAGGGGGATCGTCCATCAGCCGGACCAGAGTGGACCGGCGATCAGGAACGAACCCGCACAAGGGGAAACCGTGATGTCGAGCGGAGTGAACGCGGCTGCAGCCACAGCCGGGCCATGGGGCGCGGTGGTTCTGCTGGCCGGACTGCTGTCGGGATGTGGGACGGCGATCGAGCCGACCGTCCCCGCCGAGGCGGCAAATGAAGCGTCGACGGAGTCGTCCGGCAGGCAGCAGTCGGCGGCACGCTACAACGCGGAGGGAGAGCTGCTCCGTCCGCAGGATCACCGGGAGTGGGGGTTCATCGGGGCACCGGTGACTCCCAACGACATGAACGACGGGAAAGCCGCGTTCCCGGAGTTCCACAACGTGTACATCGATCCGGCGAGCTACGCCGCCTACCGCCAGACGGGACGATTTGCGGAAGGAACGGTCATCCTCAAGGAGCTGGTGTCGGTGGGCGGCAAGGCGATGGCGAGCGGAAACGGCTACTTCCAGGGAGAGTTCGTCAGCCTCGAAGCGATGGTCAAGGACACGCAGCGGTTCAACGACGAGCCGGGCGGCTGGGCGTTCTTTCGATTCGGCGAGGCCCCGGACTACAGCCCGACCGGTGCGCGGATGAAGACAGCCGACTGCAACGACTGCCACTCGGGGGCGTCCGAAGACTACGTGTTCACCGACACCTACCCGGTCCTGCGTGCCGCAAAGGCGAAGGCGGGCAGCCGATAGCCGTCACGACTCCAGCAGGCCGAGGCTGCGCGTGCCAACATGTCACGGCAGTTCTTCCTGGCCAGATTCCTCAATCAGATTTCATCCAGAACGGAGAGAGGCCCCCATGTCGAAAGTTGCCATTGTCGTGCTGACAGATATTGAAGGTGGTGAAGCACTGGGTCGCGTCGTGAATGCTCTGACGGCAGCACAGGAGTTCCGCCAGGGAGGCGACGACGTCGAAGTCGTCTTCACCGGTGCAGGCACCCGCTGGATTGGTGAACTCGAGAAGCCGGAGAACCAGCTTCACGGCCTGTACAGCGAGCTGAAGGACCACATTGCCGGGGCGTGCGGATACTGTGCCGGTGCGTTCGGCGTCACCGACGCGGTCCGAGCATCCGGCCTCAAGCTGCTCGAGGACTACGGTCCGAACATGAGCTACCGACAGCTGCTCAGCGACGGCTATCAGGTCCTGACGTTCTGACGGCAGCACATCGGGAACGTGCCGTTGGTGGAGGGGAGAGCGGCATCGCGGGCACGCTGGTCTGCGGTGCCGCCCCTGCACGATGGACGTCGTCGATTGCGAGTCTCAGACTTCGGTGGCCGCTGCGTCGTGGGGTGGTTGCTGGGTGTCTTCGGCGGTTTCGAACAGTTCGCGGCCGCGGGTTTCGGGGGCGAACAGCAGCACGACCGCACCGACCAGGTACAACAGACTCAGCAGCGAACAGGCATTGCCGAGCGAAAGCCCGACGTCCTTCTGCAACCAGCCGGCGATGAAGAGGATGGGTGCCGCGGCAATTCGGCCGGCGTTGAAGCAGAACCCGGTTCCGGTGCCGCGCAGACGGGTGGGGTACAGCTCGGGGAAGTAGATCGCATAGCCGGCGTGCATGCCGAGGGTGAGAAACCCGAAGACCGGCAGGGCAACGTAGAGGGTGCCCATGTCGAGGCTGAGCTGGAACAGCGCGAGGGCCGAAACCAGTCCGCCGATGTGATAGATCAGGAACGCCGGCCGTCGACCGATGCGCTGTGAAATCGGTCCGAAGGAGACGAGTCCCAGGCCACCGCCGGTCGTCACCAGGAACATGCCGAGCATTTCCCAGCGTTTGAGCTCGTTCTTGCGGGCGGCGACGATGGCAGTCCGGGTCTCTTCCGACAGGTCGGACGGGGAACCGGCGGCTTCGACCTGCTCGACGAGTTCAGCCCGGTCGGCGATGTCCGGATCGGCGATCGACTGGGGATCGGCCAGCGTTGCTTCAACCTCGATCTTCCGTGCGGCGGCGAGGAAGACGTCCTTGCCGTAGATGTGTACGCCCCAGAAGGTCGCCATACCGACGGCGGCGAGCGTGAAACCGACGAATGTGTACCGGAGCAGACTGGAAGTGAACAGGTCCTGAATGCGACCGACCTGCTGGGTCGCGTCTTCGCTGGCCCGCTGCTTGGCCTGATGCCAGCTTTCCGGCTCTCGGAGGTTCTTGCGGATCCAGATGATGAGCAGTGCGGGAAGGACGCCCAGAGCGAATCCGATCCGCCACTTCAGCGATGGGATCCCCGCATTGGTGGCGAGCTGGTCGAACCAGGGATTGCCGATAATGAACGCGCCAGCCGCGATGGCCAGCCAGGTGCCGAAGATGCTCGAGGCGTGGAAAATTCCGCCGACATGGGCCCGCGCGCGGCGGGGGAAGACTTCGAAGACGAGCGAGCTGGCGACGGCCCATTCGCCGCCGACTCCCATCGCGACCAGGAAGCGGAGGCCGGCGAGGTGCCACCACTGCTGTGAGAAGGCCGAGACGCAGGTGAACAGCGAGTAGAAGAGGATGGTGAACGTCATCGCCTGCTTGCGACCGATGCGGTCACTGAGCATGCCGAAGATGATGCCACCGGTGGCACCGCCGAGAAGAAACGCTCCCAGTGCGATGTTGTCGTAGAAGCGTTTGCGTCCGTCGAACGCCTCCTGGGTTTCGTCGGGGAGGTGTTCCATGAGCGAGGGCATGGCCTCGTTCATGCTGGCGACGAAGATCTGGCCTTCGAAGATGTCGAACACCCATCCGAGCGACGCGATGAGCAGGACGAGCCACTGGTAGCGGGTGATGCCTTCGTACCAGCGACGTTCATCGACGGGGGGTGTCGGCGAATCGGCCACAGCGTCTCCTCGTGCCGGATCGGGCAGGGGTGTGACGGGCGGACACGTGCCGGCTGCGGCCGGAGGACCGACCTGCGAAACCGGCCGGCACTACTGCACGAAGACGCGATGTTCTTCCTGCTCGAAATCCGTCAGTCGCCGTTCGAGCGTTTCGCGAATCTGCTGCAGCCGGGTGTCGTCCGTCACCTTGCGCCCGTCGAGTTCGGTGATGTAGAACACGTCGACCACCTGGTCGAAGTGCGTTGCGATCTTCGCCAGATCGACGGACAGATTCAACTCAAACAGCGTCCGGGCAATGGCGTACAGCAGTCCGGGGCGGTCGTGGGCGAAGACGTCGACGATGGTGCGGCTGTCGGAGGACTCGGCATCGAGGACCACCCGGGTGGTCAGATCGGAGACCGGCTCGGGCTGATTTTCGGCACCGAACCGCTTGTACCGCTGGAACAGCGACTCGACAGACGTCTTGCCGGAGAGGACTTCCTTGAGGGCATCACGAATCTCATCGACACGGGAATCGGGAACTTCACCCTGAAAGTCGTGATCGATCACGCGGAAGCGGTCGACGACGACCCCGCCCGACGCCGTGTTGATGTCGGCAGAGAGAATCTCGAGGTGCTTGGCCGTCAGTACGCCGACGATCTTGTGGAAGCAGCCGGCAATGAGGGCCGGATTCTTCGTGATGACGCAGTACTCGTAGGTGCCGGTCTCCTCCTCGTGAAGCCCGGCCACGGACAGTTCGTCAGGATCGAGATTCTGGATGACGTCGAGGTCGGCGGCGATCAGTTCCGGAGCGGTACAGGTCAGATAGTACGCGGAGAAACCGGCCAGCTGTTTGTCGACCCAGCGTTCCCAGGCGTCGGCATCGAGTGCATCGTCATTAGGAACAACCGAGCGGGCCACATGACGCTTGATCGCCCGCATCCGCTCCTTCTCGTGATAGCTGTAGTGCTTACCGGAGAGGATCAGCAGCACGCGGTCATAGAGATCCGAGAGGAGTTCGCCCTTCCAGTCGGTCCAGACACCCGGCCCGACAGCGGTGATGTCGGCGGCCGTGAGGACGTACAGCATGCGAAGCGTTTCGGGACTGCCGACCTGGTGCCCGAATTCGACGAGCAGCTTGGGATCGGAGATGTCGCGGCGGAAGGCGAGCAGCGACATTTCCAGGTGCTTGTGGACGAGAAACATCAGCTGGCTTGTCTGCCGCGTGGAGAGCGACAGGCGGACGGCGGTCTCTTCCGCGAGTCGACGCCCGACCTCGCTGTGATCCTCTTCGAAGCCCTTGCCGAGGTCATGCAGCAACAGCGCCAGGTGGAGCAGATTCTTGTGGCGGAGCGAGCGATAGGCGGCTCCGATCGGCCCATCGTCGTCATCGTAGGCCGTCACCGCTTCGATCGCCCGCAGCGTATGCTCGTCGACGGTGTAGTGGTGGTACTGATTGAACTGCAACAGGCAGCGGGCGTGAGTGAAGGCGGGAATCAGCACGTCGAGCAGGCGGGTCTCGTACATGCTGCGCAGGACCGGTCCCAGGTGCCGCGTGCATTCGAGGATGTCCATGAACAGCTCAGCCGCCTCGGGGGAGGGGGGCTGGCTGATCTCCGCGACGGCGGCGGTCACGGCTTCGGTCACGCGCTGGGTCGGAATGACTCCGTAGAGGGCCGCAGACTTGTACAGGCGGAGGATCGATTCAAGGCTGTTGCAGACGTGGGGAAGGTCCCGCTGACGCACGTCGACGCGATCACCGGTCACCCGGAGCCAGCGGTCCGCGCGATGGGCCACAATCAATCGATGGGCGACGGAGACCAGCGACCGGGGTCGGTGCCGGGCAACGAACCGCTGGGAGATCTGGGCGATGCCGCTGCTGTGACGAAAGTACTCCTGCATGAAGCGTTCGACGGAGCGCTGCCCGGCCGAGTCGGCGACGCCCCGCTGCTCGGCGATGCGGAGCTGTTCGTCGCGGGTGAGGATCTCGGTCGGCTGATCGGCGGCGAGATGCAGATCGATCCGCACGTGGGTGAGAAACTCGTAGGCGGCCTTGAGCTGCCGGGCCTCATCGCGGGTGAGGGCACCGGCCAGACGCAGGGAATCGATGTCGCGTGCGCCGAACACGCCCCCGCCGATCCAGCGGATCAGGTGGGCATCCCTGAGGCCTCCGAACGAACTTTTGAGGTTCGGTTCGAGCTCCTGCAGTGCGGGTCGACCATCGGTCCAGTCGTGGGAGCGGGCTTCGATACAGGCGTCGACATACGCACGAAGCCGAGCATGGATGACCCGCCGCCTGTAGCGCTGACGGAGCTTCTCGAAGAGCGGTTCGCTTCCCCAGAGCAGCCGGGCTTCGAGGACCGATGTGGCGATCTGCGGATCCTGGCGTGCCATGGCGACGCATTCTCCGACGCTGCGCACGGCATGTCCGAGTTTGAGCTTGGCGTCCCAGCAGGCCTGAACGATGAGATTGACGGCCTCGCGGAAGCTGGAGGAGGCGTCTCCGCCGTCGAGGAACAGCAGGTCGACATCGGAGTAGGGCGCGAGGTCCCCGCGGCCGGTCCCGCCGACCGCAATGACTGCTGCCGAGTCGGCGATGTGCCGGCGTTCTCCCGGACTGTGTGCAGCGAGCGCCTCGGCGACGAAGTCACAGATGAGCTGGTCGGTCGCCGCTCCGATCGAGGTGGCGATATGGACGCCAGGGGTTCCCGCATCGAACAGGGCACGGGCCTTGGTCCGGATCGCGTTGACCCGGGCCTTGTTTCGGGTGACCGCATTGTCGGCGGCCGGGGTATACGAGGTCATTGCCACCAGTTCACGTCCGCCACGGTGGTCAGCTTGAGGGAGGAGCGGTCCGGGCGCACCGACACCGCCGTTGATGCGGCGGGAGGCGAGGCATTGTGACGCCGTCGTGCCGCGCGCAATCGCCGATTACTGCGCAGAGTCAACCAAGACAACTGCGGGAACAGGCCTGATCATACCGAATTGTCGAGAGAAGACACGCAGGCGACCGCGACGGGTCGCGAAATCGGCGTGAGCGCGCTGCCTGAGCACACCATTCTCCGGGTGCGCAGGGAGAGCGAAGACGGTCAACCGCGGGGGTGGCCGTCGGGTGGGAGGGCCATGCCGACTCCCACCCTGGTCATTCCGGATCGACCCCTGTTGCCACCGATGCTCAGATCGCTTCGCTGCCGGACTCGCCGGTCCGGATCCGGATCACGTCCTCGATGGGAGTGATGAAGATCTTTCCATCACCGACGCGACCGGTCCGGGCGACCGCCGAGATCGTGTCGACCGCGGTGGCGACGATGTCATCGGCGACGACGAGTTCGAGTTTGAGCTTGGGGAGGAAGTCGACGGTGTATTCGGTGCCGCGGTACTGCTCCTTGTGTCCGCGCTGACGTCCGAAGCCGCGGACTTCGCTGACGGTCATGCCGACGATGCCTTTCTCGGTCAGAGCATCCTTGACGTCCTCGAGCTTGTAGTGACGGATGATGGCTTCAATTCGTTTCATGGTGGACTCTCGTGTGAACTCGTGAAACAGGGGTGGCGACCGCCCCCGAGGAAGCCGGGGGCCGATCACTGGCCGGGGGCGGGAGCCGGACCGTCAGAGCGCCACGGGCCGGAGCTCCGTCAAAGGGATTCGCCGCCGGTCTCGCCGGTCCGGATGCGGATGGCTTCATCCAGCGGGCTGACGAAGATTTTGCCGTCGCCGATCTGGCCGGTCCGGGCGGTCTGGAGGATGGTGTCGATGACCTTTTTGGCGTCGCCATCATCGACGATGACTTCCATTTTGACCTTGGGGAGGAAGTCGACGGTGTACTCGGCCCCGCGGTACTGTTCCTTGTGCCCCTTCTGCCGGCCGAAGCCACGCACTTCGGAGACGGTCATGCCCTGCACACCGACCTGGGTGAGGGCATCCTTGACCTCTTCGAGCTTGAAGTGACGGATGATGGCCTCAATCTTTTTCATTGACCTGTTTCCTTTCGACCGGAAGACCTGCCGCCCGCGCCGCCAACCTGAACCGGCGCGGGCGTCTGAAACTGTGAACGTGATGAGCTGGTCCGGCGTCCGGGAACGCGGCCCATGGCCGGCCCGAACCGCCTGAGCTCCATCTTAAAGAAAGATGTATCCTTCTTCTCCGTGCTGGGAGAGGTCGAGACCCTGGATTTCGTCGTCCTGCGAAACCCGAAGACCAACCGTGGCATCGAGAATCTTCAGGATGATCAGCGTGCCGACGATCGACAGTGCCGCTGCGGCAGCGACCCCGATCACCTGATTGACGAACTGCTGGACACCGCCTTCGATGAGGCCGTAGACCTCGGCGTCGCCGGTGATTGCCCTGGTCGCGAACACTCCCGTGAGCAGCGCTCCGACGGTGCCTCCAATTCCGTGCACCCCGAACGCATCGAGCGAGTCGTCGTATCCGAAGCGATTCTTGATGGTTGTACAGCCGAGGAAGCAGATGTAGCCGGCAATGAGCCCGAGGAGGATTCCGTGAATCGGGTTGACGGCACCAGCCGCGGGGGTGATGCAGACCAGACCGGCGACAGCCCCCGAACATCCTCCCAGTATGCTCGGTTTGCCGCGGAGAAGCCATTCCGCTGCCGACCACGAGATCACGCCCCCCGCTGCCGCCAGATGCGTCGCGACAAACGCGTTGGCGGCGACGGCATTGGCGGCGACGGCGCTGCCGGCGTTGAATCCGAACCAGCCGACCCACAGCAGGGCCGCTCCGATCGCGGTGTAGGTGAGGTTGTGGGGTGGCATCGGCTCCTGGCCGAAACCGAGTCGGCGACCGATGAGGATGCTGGCCACCAGAGCCGAGACCCCCGAGCTGATATGCACCACGGTTCCGCCGGCGAAGTCCAGGGCCGCGTAGGGCCCCTCGAGCAACCAGCCTCCCGGCCCCCAGACCCAGTGTGCGATCGGGCAGTACACCAGCGTTCCCCAGAGCACCATGTACAGGCACATGGCACTGAACTTCATCCGCTCGGCGAAGGCGCCGCAGATGAGGGCCGGTGTGATGATGAAGAACATTCCCTGGAACACCATGAACACGGAGTGGGGAATGCCGTTGTCGACAGCCGGGACGACAGAGACCCCCTGGGCAGCGTCCCAGGTGGGAATGACGCCATTGAGCAGCACGTAGTCAAAGTTTCCGATGAAGCCGCCCGAGCCGCCAAATGCCAGGCTGTAGCCCCAGAGTGCCCAGACAATGGACATCAGGCCCATCAGGAACACACACTGCATCATCACGCCGAGGATGTTCTTCTTGCGGACCAGCCCGCCGTAGAAGAGCGCCAACCCAGGTGCTGTCATCATGAGCACAAGTGCTGACGATGTGAGCATCCAGGCAATGTTTCCGCTGTCCCATTCCGGTTCGACGTAAGTCTCGGTCACCTCTTCCGAGGCCCCCTGGGCGAGTACAGACTCGACGGGACCTCCCAGGAGGAGTGATCCCCCCAGCACAATCAGCCAAACGTACTTAAACATCGCTAACTCCTTGAGCGCGTAGGAGATTAACGTGACGGTGCCCTTCGCGTTCCGGCCTGTCCTCCTGTTGGCAACCTGCGAAGCAAGCAACGTGTCACCACCCGCCAGCCAACCTTCACCTCCAGACTCCCCGGTTCGGGGAGCGGTCGGGCCAGCGGGCACTGACTGCAATTTAGGCAATTGTCGTGCCACGACCGGGTCGGACGGGACCGGTCGTTCCGGATCTGCGACGTTCGCAGACGTTGCATCGCCGCCCGCAGAGTGGCATGATCACGCAACTGTCCTGGCCTTACTCCCGGGCCGTCGAGGAAATCATGCTTCTGGGCACTGTCAGCACGTTGGCGCGCAAGCCGCTGTTTCGGCGTCGCAACCGGCCGGGAGCCGCTCCCGGAAGCGTCCTCGCCGACCCCGATGCCCCCCCGCCACGGGTTCGCGCCATCAGCTTCGGGGGCGGACGCTTTGTCGAGCAGGAAATCACGGACTGCAACGAAATCGAACCACTCCTCGACGAGTTTGCCGTCACCTGGATCAACGTCGACGGACTGGGTGACGCGAAGCTGATCCGCCGGCTCGCCGACCTGTTCGGACTGCACCCGCTCGAAATCGAAGACATCGTGCACGTCCACCAGCGGGCCAAGGTCGAGGACTACGGCGATCACCTGTTCCTGATCGCCCGCATGGTCCACCTGGCAGAGACTCCAGACGACGACGACGCAGAACCTCCGGACGGACTCGGCCTGTCGTCGGAGCAGCTGAGCATCTTTCTCGGCGGGCGATTCGTGCTGACGTTTCAGGAAGCGCCGGGTGACTGCCTCGATCCGGTGCGGGAACGTCTTCGCAAGAACGTCGGCCGGCTGAGGCAGGCGGGCACCGATTACCTCACCTACGCGATCCTCGATGCCGTCATCGACAGCTACTTCCCCATCATCGAACAGTACGCCGAAGCCCTCGACACCATCGAAGACGAACTCGACGACGGAGGCACGCCGCGCGACCTGGCGCGGCTGCACTATCTGCGCCGGGAACTGCTGACGTTGCGGAGAGCGGCGTGGCCGCTGCGGGAAGCGGTCTCGTGGCTGATGCGGGACAGTCACAAGCTCATTGACGATGCAACCCGGGTCTACTTCCGTGACTGCGCCGACCACGTATTTCAGATTCTGGACGCCGTCGGAACCTACCGCGAACTCTGTTCGGACCTGCGGGAATACTTCTTCTCGATCACCGGACAGCGGACCAACGAGGTGATGCGGTTGCTGACGATCATTGCCACAATCTTCATCCCGCTCAGTTTCGTAGCGGGTGTCTATGGCATGAACTTCGACCCGGAGGCATCCCCCTGGAACATGCCGGAACTGGACTGGCGGTTCGGGTACTTCGGCGCACTGGGAATCATGGCGAGCATCGCCGGGGTCATGCTGACCTACTTCTGGCGGAAGGGCTGGCTGTAATCGCGAGTTGCGGCGGCCGGACCGGAAAGGACCGGAACATGGATGTGCGAGTTGCAACTTCGAGCGTCGAGTTGACTGGACGCAGACTGGACTGGGAAGCGCCTGATGGAATCGAAATCCAGGAAACGGAAGAAGGCCGGCCCGGCCGGACCGCTGCCGGTGATCGGCTGGCGGGAATGGCTCTCGCTGCCGGAACTGGGGATCGATGCGGTCAAGGCGAAGATCGACACCGGCGCGCGCTCCTCGTCGCTGCATGCCATTCACATCGAGCGGTTCCAGCAGGATGGCCGCGAATTCGTGCGGTTTCAGGTGCACCCGCTGCAGCGTGACTCGAAGACGACCGTCACAAGCACGGCAGAAGTTCTCGAGTTCCGTCACATCCGCAGTTCAAGCGGACATGCGACGCTGCGTCCGGTGATCCTCACTCCCGTGGAAGTGCTCGGACAGCGATGGAACATCGAGCTGACGCTGGCCAACCGGGACGAGATGGGGTTCCGGATGCTGCTGGGACGGGAGGCGGTTCGGCGACGATTTCTGGTTGACCCGGGAGCCTCGTACTGCGACAGTTCCCGCGTTCCGGAACGCCGCCGTAAACGCCGCACCGACAGTCCCACCAGGCGTCCTCAGGCATGAAGATTGCGATTCTGTCCCACAAGGCGTCGCTGTACTCGACGCGCCGCCTGAAGGAAGCCGGAGAGCAGCGCGGACACACGATGCACGTCATCGACTATCTGCGATGCTACATGGACATCACCTCGCGTCGGCCGAAGGTGATGTATTCCGGCAAGGAACTGACCGGCTACGACGCCGTCATTCCCCGCATCGGGGCGTCGAAGACGTTCTACGGTTCAGCCGTCGTCCGGCAGTTCGAGGTAATGGGCGTCTACTCTGCGAACGACTCGCAGGCGATCACCCGCTCGCGCGACAAGCTTCGCTGTCTGCAGCTGCTTGCCCGGGAAGGGATCGGACTGCCGGTCACCGGCTTTGCCCACTCGACCAAGGACATCGACGGGCTGATCGACACGGTTGGTGGCCCGCCACTGGTCGTCAAGCTGATCGAGGGGACGCAGGGAGTGGGCGTGATTCTCGCCGAGACCCGCAAGGCCGCCGAGGCAGTCATCGAAGCGTTCCGCGGACTGAAGGCGAACATCCTCGTGCAGGAGTACATCGGCGAGGCAGGGGGGTGTGACATCCGCTGCCTGGTCGTCGGCAGCAAAGTCGTCGCCGCGATGGAACGCCGGGCGGCTCGCGGAAGCGGCGAGTTCCGTTCCAACCTGCATCGGGGCGGCACGGCTCACAAGATCCGGATTACGCCGGACGAACGGGCAACAGCCGTGAAGGCGGCCAGAGCGATGGGACTGCGCGTGGCGGGCGTCGACATCCTCCGGTCCAATCACGGCCCGCTGGTCATGGAGGTCAACTCGTCCCCCGGCCTGGAAGGGGTCGAAAACGCCACCAGCGTCGATGTCGCCAGCCGCATCATCGAGTTTCTCGAGCAGAGCCCGCGCCGGATCCCCAAACGGGACCGGGTCAAGGGGTGACCGGCACCGGCCCACCACCAAGCGCCCGCACACTGGCGAACAGCGTCCGAAAGTACTGCTGTTGCGCGGCGATGCGGTACCGCTGGCGGGTCGTCTCTCCGGTATCGCGGTAGGGCGATGACCAGGCGACGGTCAGCCCGCCAGGCGTGTCGCGGAGCATCGGCTCCCAGGGGCGACCGGGTGCATTGGGGTCGAAGACCGAGACCTGTCCGTCCCTGTCCAGCGTGAGCAGAAAGGCATGGTAGGTCGGACGAATCTCTCCGCCGGGAAACGTCCGTTGACCGGTTCCGATGAACATCATCGTCCGGTCGGGGTCACGTTCGAGCAACTGCCTGAGAGCGACCTGATCCTGGACGAACCGCCGCTGCGCGAGAGCGAGCCGGTGCGATGCGGCGGGAGAGGCGGTGACCCGATCGTAGTCGGCCTGATACAGGTCGGTCACCAGGGTGCTCAGCTGGTTCAGCGCCTCTGGAGAATCGATGGGGCGCGACTCGCCATCGACCTGCACGATCGCCGGATACACCCTCGGCCCCCCGCCGGCCAGTCCCTCGTAGATAATGCGGGCCAGCGCGGTCGCGTCTGCGGGTGCCGCGTTGCCGGCCGGATCAGTCTCCTGGCGGGGGCTGGCCTGCAGCAGGGCCTGACTGACGGCACAGACGCCGACACAGCGACGTTCGCTGTTGACCGGCATGTGCTGGAGGAACGGGGACGTGGCGATCGAAGGCGGAGCCGGATCCTGAGCGTAGCCTTCGTCCGCGGCGACGTGCCAGGCGAGGACCAGTACTGCAGCGATCAACGGTTGTCGGCGAGATGCCATGATCCGTCCGAAGTCACGGTTTCGGCCCGAAACAGAGAATGCGTCCGTCCACCTGGTCGGTGCCGATGACCATGTAGCCACCCGCGACCGCCGGCGATCCGGTGACTGCCTGGCCGGTGTTGTACTTCCAGACTTCGCTGCCATCCTCGAGGTTGAGCATGTACAGGTTCTTGTCGGCCGAGCCGAACACAACGCGATTGCCGGCGATAACAGGGGAACAGTCGATCTTGGCGCGGGTCGCGTAGGTCCACCGCGACTTGCCGGTTGCCCGGTCGATGCAGTGAATCCGCTTGTCCCGGCTGCCGATGACGACGACGTCTTCGGTCACGGCGGGCGAGGAATGGATCTGCTGCTGGCGGTTGGGGTCGGCATAGGTCCAGGCGATCGACTGGTCCTTCCAGTTCATGGCGATGACTTCGCCGGAATCGGTGCCGAAGTAGAGCTGATCGCCCCGCAACGCGGGGGAGGCGATGAGCAGCGACTCGATGGGGATTTCGGCTTCTTCGGTTCCCCCGTCGACGTTGACGACGCGGAGGATCGGCTTGTCGCAGCCGGTGACGAACGTGAACTGCCCGGCGAGTGCCTGCGAGCCGTTGATTGGTCCCTGGGTGTCGAACTGCCAGACTTCCTTGCCGGTCTTCCGTTCGAGACAGTAGAGGCGGCCATCATGCGAGCCAACCATAACGCGGCTCTCTCCCAGCAGCGTCGCGCCGCCTATGATTTCGCCGTCAGTTTCGAAGGTCCAGCGTTTCTTTCCGGTGGCTCGTTCGACGGCATGAAAGACGCCGGAGTCGTCGCCGACAAAGACCGTCGAGGCGTCGATCGTGACGGGAGCCAGGAAGCCGGGCGCGAACTCGTCGGGGTCGGTCGACTCGATGGAGTGGTACTTCCAGAACGGCTTGCCGGTCTTCAGGTCCAGGCAGAAGAGGTCGCCACTGATCGTACCGGCGTAGACGCGTCCTTCGGCGATGGCGGGAGTGGAGGTCACGCCGTCCGGCGTGGTGACTTCCCAGAGGAGCTGCAGGTTGTCCGGCAGCGTTCCCCGTGCGATGCCCTGCAGGGTGACGCCGTTGCGGAAGTCGGGCCAGGCCGGTCCTTCGAAGAGGTCGGCGGCATGCAGCGACGTGCCGGTGACAGCAACGCACACCAGTCCGAGACCGAACTGAATCAGACGACGGGGGGAGACAGCGCGCATCGGTAGAGCTCCTCCAGCAATTGGGGATCGACCGGTCGGGGATTGAAGTTGCCGGTCCACTGAGCAGCAGCGTCGACGGCCATCTGCGGGACCCGCTGTGGATCGACGTCGCAGTCGGTCAGGCTCGTGGGCACTCCGGCACGGGAGACGACGCCACTGATCCAGCCGGCCAGTATCGTGGACGCCTGCGGGTCGCCGGCCTCGCACAGCCCGGCATCGGCAGCGAGATCGCCGTAGAGGTCGCCCACAACGCTCTGGTTGAACCGGATGACATGCGGCAGCATCACACCGATTGCCACGCCGTGCACGACATCAAAGTGCGCCGAGAGCGGATTCGCCAGGGCGTGTGTGGCACCGAGCATCGAGTTCTCGATTGCCGCACCGGCCAGATGGGCCCCCAGCTGCATGTCGCCGCGGGCCTCGATGTTGTCGGGCTCTTCAAGCACAATGGGGAAGGACCGGCTGAGCAGCTGCCAGGCCTGGCGGCTGAACATCTGTGAGACAAAGTTCCGCTTGCTGGTGACGTAGGTCTCGACCGCGTGACTGATGGCGTCGATACCGGTGACGGCGGTGACAGTCGTCGGCATCGTCACGGTCAATTCGGGATCGAGCAGCGCGACCCTGGCGGCGGCCTTCTTGTCGCCGCAGGCCATCTTCATGTGGGTTTCGGCATCGGCGATGACGGCAAAGGACTGGGCTTCGCTACCGGTTCCGGCCGTGGTGGGGACGGCAATGAGGGGCAGCATTGGCTGTGTTGCCCGGCCAACCCCCTTGTAGTCCTGCATCTTTCCGCCGTTGGTCAGCAGAAAGTTGATTCCCTTGGCGCAGTCCATGCTGCTGCCGCCCCCGAGTCCCACGATGAAGTCGACGTTTCGATCGCGGGCGAAGGCGACACCCCGTTCGACGTCGGCGGTCGTCGGATTGGGGTGCACGTCGTCATAGACGGCGACGTCGAGTCCCGCCGCCTGCAGGAGTTCGAGACCGCGCTGTTCGTGTCCGGCCTGCTTGAGGCCCTTGTCGGTCACGAGCAGGACGCGACGACCGCCGTACTCACAGACCAGATCGCCGAGCTGCCCGATGACACCGGGACCACAGACGACACGGGTGCGGGGGTCGTAGTTGAAGCTTGCCTGGGGCAGGGGAGTACTCTCCGGGGCGGACATAGGCTTCGGCAGGACTTCTGGCAGGCAGGGGTGGGTCGCGCGCGGTGAACAGGCACAATCAGTGTGCGGTCAACGGCCCCGAGGCTCAACCGGAGGGGATGTCCACCACACGAAATTGTAGGCGGTCGGCAGGGCCCCCGCAAATTCGCGGCCCTGTGCCGGTGCCTGTCCGGGCGGGCGTCGCATTGGCAAAACGCCGCATTTGCCGGGCGAAAGCGGCTTCCGCGGGTGTTGCCGATCCGCCTCACCGACGCGCAGGAATCACAGGCGACGCGACACGAGCGATGCCGCGTGCGGAAAGTCCCCGAGTTCAGAATGGGTGGGAAAGGGGGGTGGTGCCATCCAAGTTCATTGATTAGAAGGGATGCACACCACAGAAATCAGCCGCTCTGGACTTCAAGGACCAGTAACGTGCTCGACCGAATTTCCCTCCCCTGGTTGGTGACTGCAGAACTGGTAATCTGGGCGGCCCTGTGCTGCCTGATCAACGGACCTGCCGTCCTTGGCTACATTGCCCTGCATGTCACCACGACCGGCCTGTTCCTGCTGCTGCTGCGACAGGCGCTGCGTCGCTCGCAACGACTGCAGCAGGCATCTGCCTGAAACGGACAATCAGATCGACCAAGCTTCGACCGCCAGCGTGAGCCGGTGGTGCGAAGACGGTTCGCAGACCGTGCCCGCAGCTTTGCGTGAGGGTGCGGCCACCTGCCATACTTGATGGCTTTCCTGAACGATGCCATCGAGGAAGGGTGAGTGTCCGTCCCGTTTACCGCAGAGCTGATCGTCGAGGAGTACCTGCACGGTCTGCGGATCGACACGTTCCTGGTGCGCCACTTCCGCAACTACACGACGTGGCGGATGCAGAGGATGGTGCGGGCCGGAGCCGCCACCGTCGACGAGGCCCCTGCGGACCAGACCCAGCGGGTCTTTGTCGGGCAGCGGGTGAGAATCCGTCTGCTCGAGCCTCCCGACAAGCTGCTCGATCCCGAGCCCGAACCGCTGCCGATCCTCTACGAAGACTCGTGGATGATCGTGGTCAACAAGCCGGCCGGACTGATCGCCCACCCGACCGGCGAGTTCCAGTCGGGCACGCTGGCCAACGTTCTCCAGGCCTACGTCGACGCCAGAACTCCGCTCAAGGGGCTGGTGCGTCCCGGCGTTGTCCACCGGCTCGATCGCCAGACAAGTGGTGCAATCGTGCTGGCGACAGACCACCTGGCCCATCGCAATCTGTCGATGGCCTTCGAGACCAGTCGGATCTCCAAGTCGTATCTCGCACTGGTTGAAGGAGTCGTCGACCAATCGTCCGGGACGATCAACCGACCAATCGGCCGGGCCCGCACCGGCCGTCACGTCCTGATGTCTGCCCGCCCGGATGCGGTCGGTGCAAAGCCGGCCAAAACGCACTACACAGTCCTCGAGCGATTCGCGGACCACACCCTTGTCCGTGCCACGCCAGTGACGGGCCGCAACCACCAGATCCGCGTACACCTGGCGTCGATCGGACACCCGCTCGTCGGGGACGAGTTTTACGCGGCCAACGGTCGGATCAAACCGCTGCACGACGGCAACGGGGATGCCTTGCGTGAAGTCGAGACGGGGCTGCCGATCCGCAGGCACGCCCTGCATGCAGAACGTCTCTGCCTGGCCCACCCGATCACACAGGTCTGGATGGAGTTGCAGGCCCGGATTCCGGCCGATTTTGCCGAAACGCTCGACGTTCTGAGAAACCAGACCGGAATCGCCTGAGGGCCCGATTCCGGCCAGGCGACCTCGTCGACGGAGCGGTAATCGGTATCGTCCGATCGGCGGTCGACACGTAGAATCTCAACAGATTGTCCGCTACCGCTACGTGAGGAGTCCGCCTGTGACCTCCGCCATACGCAAGATCTGGAACGTTCCCGAGTCGCTGCACACGCCCGAGAGCGTGTTTTTCGATCGCCGTCGTCACCGGCGGGAATTCCTGCGAACCGTGATGGCCGGCTCGCTGTCGGTGGGAATCGGGGGCGTGCTGTCGGGCTGTTCGCGCCCCACGGACGAACAACTCGAAGAAGCCGGCCGTGTCGAACCGTTGCCGGAGGAGTTCACCGCGCTCTACCCGGCCGAGCGAAACACGGCTTTCGAGTACGGGCGTCCCGAGACCGACAAGCGGGCCGCTGCCGAGTACACGAACTTCTACGAGTTCACCGGTCCATCCCAATGGAAGGACACTTACAACTACGTCGACAAGTTCGAGCCGACCCCCTGGGCCGTCGAGATCGGCGGGCTGGTGTCGAAACCGCAGACACTCGACCTGGACGACCTGTATCGCAAGCTGAGTCTTGAAGAGCGGGCCTACCGGCACCGCTGCGTCGAGACGTGGGCCATGTGCGTGCCATGGACCGGATTCCGGCTCCGCGACCTGCTGGCTCTGGCGGAGCCGCAACCCGCGGCGAAGTATGTCGCGATGGAGACATTTCATCGGCCCGACCAGGCGCCGTATGTCCCGAAGAACTCGAGCTATCCGTGGCCCTACCAGGAAGGTCTGACGATCGACGAAGCGACGAACGAACTCGCGTTCATCGCACTGGGCGTTTACGGCGAACCGCTGCCGAAACAGCACGGTGCTCCGCTGCGGCTGGTCATCCCGTGGAAGTACGGCTTCAAGAGCATCAAGTCGATCGTGAAGATCACGCTGACTGATGAGCAGCCGGCGACATTCTGGAACACACTTGTCCCCAACGAGTATGACTTCCAGGCCAACGTCGACCCGGACGTTCCCCATCCGAGGTGGAGCCAGAAGACCGAGTGGATGCTCGGCACGAAAGAACGGTATCCCACAAAGACGTACAACGGCTACGGTGAATACGTCGGCGGACTGTACCCGACATGACGTTTCCCTGAGTCGATCCGCCTTCCTGAAACAGAGACCGACACGTGAGTGATGAGAAACCGGCACGGGGACCGCTGAAGTCCCTGTGCGTCTTCTGCGGATCAAGCCAGGGGAACCGTCCCGAGTACGAACAGGTCACGCAGGCGTTCGGCCGGCTGATGGCGAACGAAGGCCTGCAACTGGTGTACGGCGGCGGAGACATCGGACTGATGGGCGCGCTCGCCGATGCCGTGATGGACGCGGGCGGCGAAGTGATCGGCGTCATTCCCGACGCCCTGTTGGCGCGCGAAGTCGGGCATCGCGGCGTGACCGAGCTGCGTGTCGTCGAGTCGATGCACGAGCGCAAGGCGCTCATGGCCGACCTGGCCGACGGATTCGTGGCACTTCCCGGAGGACTGGGCACGTTCGAGGAACTGTGCGAGATTCTCACCTGGGCCCAGCTGGGTATTCACACCAAACCGGTCGGACTGCTCGACATCGCCGGCTACTACGATCATTTCGCGGCCCTGCTGGACCATGCAGCGGCCGAGGGGTTTGTCCGCCCGGCACATCGCGACCTGCTGCTGGTCGAGACCGATGGCGAAGTGTTACTGCGGCGGATGTATGAGTATCGTCCGCCGGCGGTCGCCCCCTGGATGAACCGGCAGGAGACGTAGCACGCACCCCTCCCGTTTCAGCCCTTCCCGCCGGCGAGCGCGTTGACTTCGGGCAGAACCGCGTTGAGCTCATCCTCGACCTTCTCGGTCAGGGGCACCAGCGCGTCGCGGTGTTCCTCTTTGGCGGCAACTTCAACAGCCATGGCGGCATCCCGGGCGGTCGACGCTCCCAGGTTGTCGAAAGAGTTCTTGAGTGTGTGGGCGGCCCGGCGTGCAACGCCCAGGTCATCCTGCGCGAGCGCCGTCCTCAACTCCTTCAGTGAAGCCGGGACGGTCTCGAGGAACAGTCCGGCGATCTCCTGCAGCAGATCGGCGTCGCCGCCACACCGCTCCAGAGCCACGTCGCGATTGACTCGTGTCAACGACATCGGGTGAATTCCGTTGGTGGGTACGTCTTCGTCCGCGTTGTCGGCCCCGGCCGGTCCCAGCGTTCGCTTTCGACCGGATTGGTTTGCAAGGGGGAGCCGGGGCGACCGTCATGCCCGAACGTCATCGCCTGCGCAATCCTCCCGGAATCGGGTATTCTCGCGAACAGACGTTCGTACCGGAGCGCGAATGACGGCCCGGCGGCGTGCAACGAACACGACCCGCACTCGAGGCATGTTACGCGGCGAGATGAAGGTTTCGTGAACGGTGACGATTCGCAGACGACCGGGCCCATGTCCGCCCCGGCCCGCAACGGAACGAGTTGTCATGACGGTGCGTCGCCCCGGAGGATGAAATCGGGAGCGGGGGTGCCATGGCCTCGCCGCGCAGCGGAGTGACCATGCCGTTTCCTCAAGTCTCACGCCCCGAGCCTCAGGCCTTTCGAACCACGCCCATCACACTGCTCAGCTTCGTTCCGGGACGTGCCCCCCATGTCCATTTTCACAGGAGTTGCCATGTCCGGCGAACCGTCGGAAACGATCGGACAGATTGGTCTGGGCCTGCTGGGCTCGGCGCTGGCAGCCCGTCTGCTTGAGGCGGGATATGCCGTGCACGGCTATGACACCGACGACGCCACCCGCACCGCTGCGGCCGGGCAGGGGGTCACACCGGCGAATCGGCTCGAAGAACTGACCCGCCACGGCACGATCGTGCTCTGCCTTCCCTCCAGCAGGGAAGTGGGCCAGGTCGTCGACGCCCTGCGACCGTCACTCGCGCCGTCGACGCGCATCATCGACACCACGACGGGTGACCCGACCGAGACAGCACTCATCGGCGAAGAACTGGCCGGCTACGGGATCAACTACTGCGACGCGACTGTGGCCGGTTCGAGTGCACAGGTCCGTGACGCAAAGGGTGTCATCCTCGTCGGCGGAACAGCCGAGACCATCACTGCCTGCGATGACATCCTGCACGCGCTGGCCCCGACGGTGATTCATGTCGGGCCGTGCGGCAGCGGGGCGAAGATGAAGCTCGTGGTGAATCTCGTCCTCGGACTCAACCGGGCTGTGCTTGCCGAGGGACTCGCCTTTGCCGAACGACTCGGGCTCGACGCCGGACAGGCACTGGCGGCCCTGCGGTCGACGCCGGCGTACTCGGCAGCGATCGACGCCAAGGGGGAGAAGATGGTTCAGCGGGACTTCGAACCGCAGGCGCGTCTGCGGCAGCACCTGAAGGATGTGCGACTCATGCTGGCCGCGGCAAGGCGGACGGGCGCCCGCGTGCCACTGACCGAACAGCACGAGGCACTGCTCTCGCAGCTGCTGGACGCGGGCTTCGGTAACGAGGACAACAGCGCCATCCTGCGGGCGTTTCTGGAGGGACAGGAAACGTAGCAGGCGGCGCGTCGTCGCCGGAGCGCAAAACAACGGCCCCACACCGAAGTGCAGGGCCGTTGTCGAATTCGCTGGCCGCACTCTGGCGTCACCGGAGACCGGCGACGCCCGGCGTGCATGCCTCAGTTGCAGCTGCCGCACGAACCGCAGCCGCCACAGGCCGAACCACCGCAGGGCGAACCGCCGTAGACGGGCACCTTGCAGGTGACGGTCTTCTCGACCATCCGGCAGACCTGGACCTGAACTTCCTTTTCGACCTGGACGGGAACCGAAACGGTGTAGGTTTCGACCCGCTCTTCCGGAACCATGTTGCAGACCTTCACAACGCGGGTGCGTTCTTCGGGTGCACAAACGGTTTCGTACCAGGTGTACGGCTCTTCAACGCTGACCATCTCGCAGACCTTCACAACGCGGGTGCGTTCTTCCGGAGCACAGACGGTGACGTCGTAGGTGTACTCTTCTTCGGACTGCTCCATGTGGCAGACCTTGACGACGCGGGTGCGTTCTTCCGGAACGCAGACGGTGACGTCGTAAGTGTACTCTTCTTCGGACTGCTCCATGCGGCAGACCTTGACGACGCGGGTGCGTTCTTCCGGAACGCAAACGGTCACGTCGTAGGTGTACTCTTCTTCGTAGGGCTCACAGCGTGCCACCTTGACAACGCGGGTGCGTTCTTCGGGGTGGCAGACGGTGACGTTGTACTCGTAGGTCTCTTCGCGGCAGACGGGCCGGCAAACGGTGTAGGGAACCGTTTCCTGGACAACATTGGGGACCCAGACGCGACGGGCACACGGAGCACATCCGCCACAGTGGCCGCAACCACCGCAGGGATTGCACTGACCGCAGCCACTGCCGCCAGCGTGACCACAAACGGTTTCCCAGTGGCCGGCGTCACGGCAGACAACGCGTTCGTGCGTTTCCTGAACCATGTCCCAGACCTGACGGGTGGCGGTCCGCGTTTCGACGGCGGGCACCATCACGGTGTAGGTCTGTTCGACTTCGTCCCACACGGTGCGGTACAGGGTACGGGTCCCGGTCCGCGTCTCGGTGTGGGGAACCATGACCGTGTAGGTCTGCTCGACGTCTTCCCAGACGGGGTGGGAGACGACGCGGGTTCCGGTCCGCGTTTCGGTGTGCGGCACCATCACGGTGTAGGTCTGCTCAACGTCTTCCCACACCGGGTGGGAAACGACGCGGGTGCCGGTCCGCTGTTCGGTGTGCGGCACCATCACGGTGTAGGTCTGTTCGACTTCTTTCCACTCGGGTCGGCAGACGACGCGGGTCCCGGTGCGTTCTTCCTTGTGCGGCACCATCACAGTGTAGGTCTTTTCGACTTCTTCCCAGACGGGGGTATGAACGGTCACGGTCCGTTCACGTTCTTCCGGCTGGTATTCCGTCACGGTGACAACACGCGTTTCGGTCACCCACTCGGGGACCGTGACGACGCGCTCGACTTCCTGGTAGGCCGGTCCGCAGGCGGCCGCATGGCCATACCCGCCCCCGCAGGGATTGCAAGCCGTCGCACACGGTGCGGGCTGGCAGGCGACACGGCGGTGCCGCCGACAGTGACCCGCATCCACCTGAGCTGCCGACAGCGTCACCGCCACTGCCGAGAGCATCCACAACACTTTTCGACTCATGAGTTGTCCTCCTCGGAGATCTCCCGATCGATCATCGGCGCCACTCGCCGCTCGCAGATTCTGGGCGATCAAAGAAATGCCGTTCACACCACGGATGCAACAAAGAAAAGAAGCTGGAGAGAATGCCACGACTCTTCCAATTAGCTAAGATACGGCGTGGGGGTGGGAATGCAAGCACCAATCAGAAGACGCGACGAGAGTTTCATGCAAATCTCTTTCTGCGGCGGTTTTGCAGTGTTCTGGAGCGGTCGGGTGCTCAATTTTGACCGGTATTCACCGGCATTTTGCATCGCCTTCCTGGTCGCGATGCTGGCCTGGCAATCCGGTCCACTCCGCGCCGACGAGCCCCCGCCCCGAACCGTGATTGTCATCGCCGGCGATACCGAAGCCTTTGCCGGAACTCGCTCGCTTGGCCCGGTCGCCCCGGGGCGAATCCTGCAGATCTCGCGCCGCCAGGGCACATGGCTGATGGTTCCGCGTCTGGGGGGATGGGTTAACCAGGACAAGGTCCGCGCGATTGAAGACGCGGAGGCCTATTTCGACAAGCTGATTGACGAAGATCCGTCTCCACAGGCCTGGCACCATCGGGGCATCGTGCGTCTCGAACTCGGTCGCCACGATGCCGCGATCGAGGACTTCAACAAGGCCATTGAGGAAGGTCTTCTGACCGCCAACGTGTACATCAACCGCGGCATTGCCCAGCACCAGCAGGAGAAGTTCCGCGAGGCGATCGAGGACTACACCGAGGCGATCAAGCTCGATCCGCAGAACGCCCTGGCATACGACAACCGCAGCGTCGCGCTGACCGCACTCGACCAGTACGAAGACGCACTCACGGATGTCGCCCGGGCCCTCGAGATCGACCCGGAACTGGCAGAAGCGCTGAACCACCGCGGCAATATCCGGACGTTTCAGGGAAAGTTCGCCGAGGCGGTCGAAGACTACACGGCGGCAATCGAGAAGTTCCGCTCGTACGCAGAGGCCTTCATCAACCGTGCCTACGCTCTCGAACAGCTTGGGCAGTTCGACGCCGCGGTTGTCGACTACGAAGAAGCCCTTCGGCTCGCCCCGGAGTCGGCACTGGCGGCCAACAATTTTGCATGGATGCTGGCAGCCTGCTCGGACGAGAGAACGCGCAACGGCAAACGTGCTGTCGAACTCGCCGAAAAAGCGTGCGACCTGACCGACCACAACAACGGCGAGTATCTCGACACACTGGCAGCCGCCCATGCCCGGGCCGGCGACTTTGACGCCGCCATCCAGCGGGCCGAGGAGGCACTCGAACGGCTGCCGGACGACATGAAACCGGAGACGGAGATGCGGCTCGAGCTGTACCGCAACAAAGAGGCATACGCCGAGTCGGTAGAGTGAGGGGTGCGAGGTGAGGGGTGAGTCTTGAGGGGACAGTGGTGAGGTCAGGACATGGGTGGCGCGCTACTGACGACGCGTCCCCACGCGTTACGGCCCCGGTGGTGTTCGCCTCACTGATACCGGCACGGCCGGAGGCCG
>ENA-ORCW01000433-ORCW01000433.1-marine-metagenome-genome-assembly--contig:-NODE-433-length-26371-cov-4.145547_pt1 | contig 26371 bp, 24 predicted proteins | sample MGYA00237784_ERZ508517 | MGnify/ENA primary metagenome ERZ508517 (study PRJEB26187, sample SAMN06268979) | marine metagenome | isolation source: Tt ae E1 feedstock associated aerobic enrichment on... | reverse complement strand
CGAGGAACGGCAGCGCGAGCCCGAAGTACGCGCCGGTGATCGCGATCATGAGCACGAACGGCGTGCTCCAGACACTCAGGCGATTGTGCACGTCGAGCTGCGACACCGCACGCGTGCCGCGAAACCGGAACCTGAACGCGTCGCGCACGAGGCGACGGTGCGCGAACAGGCCCGACACCGTCAGACCGACGAGTACGGCGCCGAAGGCGCTGACCAGGATCATGCCCCAGGTCTTCGGCAGGTGCAGGTACAGCATCCCCTCGCGGTACTCCGCGTGGATCTGATCCTCTTCGACGTTTTCGGGGAGTGCGAAGCTTCGGGCAAACGAACCATATGGGCGTTCCGCCCGGTGGTACCGCAGCCCTTCCCGGTCTCCGTCGAACGTCCGCTCTCCCCGGATCTCGAGCACACCGTTGTTCACCGAGATCCCGATGTTCTCACGCCCCACTTCCGTCAGCTCCGCCTTGACGACGAACTCCTCCGCCGTCTCGATGATATCGATGGCCGGAGCCCAGTCCGCGCGAGTCATCGCCTCGTGACTGCGGGACTCCGCGGAATGTCCGCCCGCACCAAGTGCTCCCTGGCGTTTGAGAATCTCTTCCAGTTCACGTACCGGATTCCACGACACCTGTGGCATCACTCGCTCCTTCAGTTCGAGCCAGAGAAGAAACTGACTGCCAGAACAGACTCTGTGAATCGCAAGTCCCGTGCCGGGGCACCGGCACGAATTCGCCTCCCGCAACGTCCGCAAAGTCCACCGATCCGCTGTGCACATCCGCACGAAACCCCCGGCCGGTGTGACGGCGCTGAACGGAGGCGTCGGCTCACCAGAGCGATCCTGACCACTTTCTGCCTGCGGGTAAGGCCCCTGAGCGACTCGGCCGAGTCGACCGCCTCCGGCATGCGATCTGCTCATTCACCGGTGGGCTCGGCCGCAGTGCGATCTCACTCGCCCGCCGCCCCAACGAGTTCACACTCCCCTGGAACCCTGCAGAAAGGGGGAACCGGACATGGGACTGAAGGAAAACCTCGCCAGTGAACCGGTCCGACGACTGAATCTCCGGCCCGCTGTGATCGTCCCGCCCGACGCGACTGTCCGTGACGGTGTCATCGCCATGCGGAACGCGCATCTCGGCTGTGTGGTCATCGCCGGTGACGACCACAAGCCGATCGGCATGTTCACCGAAGGCATCCTGCGACAGCTGCTCGCCCACGATCCGGCGGCACTCGATGCGCCCATTGGTGATCGTGCCGCGCACAAGTTCCCCTGGGTCTCACTCGACGATCCCATCCAGACGGTCCTGGATGCCATGCAGGCGAACAACACCCGCTTCATCTGCGTCGTCGATGCCGACGGTCGCGTCTGTGCACTGACCGGCCAGAAGGGACTGATGGAATACGTTGCAGAGCACTTCCCGCGGCAGGTGATGGTGCAGCGGGTCGGTTCTCCGTACGCACGTCAGCGAGAAGGAGCCTGAACGATGAACGAGCCGAAGAAATCCGGGCTGCCCGACGACAACTTTCAGGATCCGCTCGAAGACTACGAGCCGCCAGAATACGCCGATCCGGTCGAACGTGCCCTCGGCGAAGAACGCGTCGCGTCGATGCGGATAACCCCCTACGCCAGTGTCGGCCCCGACACTCCCATCGGCGAGGCGATCCGGCAGATGGCCGACATGCATCACGCCTGCCTGCTTGTCTCCGAGAACGATCGGCTCGTCGGAATCTTCACCGACCGCGAAATCGTCGACCAGGTCGCACTGGAATACGACGACGTCGTGGAGCGCCCCATCCGTGACGTCATGACGACCGACCCGGTCTACGTCCATGGCGAAGACACGCTCGCCGCAGCCATGTGCGTCATGGCCGTCAGCGGATTCCGCCATGTCCCGGTTCTCTCGGAAGACGGTCGCATCGACGGCATCGTCAGCCCGCAGCGGGTCTCCGAGTACCTGCACGGCAAAACCGGCGTCCTCTGATCACCGCGGCAACCGCATCAGCAGTCAGCAACATTTCCTTCGGACGGGCCCGGCCAGGTTTCACCAGTCAGGAGCGCCCCGCATGACCGTCACCATCGCAGAACTCATGGCCGAACGCGTCATCACCGTGACGCCTCACCAGACCTTCGAGCACGTCCGGAAGCTGATGCAGGAACATCAGGTCAGCTGCGTCCCGGTCCTCGGCCCCGACAACAATCCGGTCGGAATCGTCACGACGACCGACCTGTTGGGCGACCATGCCCGCGGCACCCCCGTCAGCCGGTTCATGTCGTCCAAGGTGTACACGGTACCGCTCTACGGGAAACCGTCCCTGGCCGCCCGGATCATGCGAAACCACCACCTCCACCATGTCGTCGTGACGCATGAGCAGCAGGTGGCCGGCATCCTCAGTTCGTTTGATCTTCTGCGGCTGGTCGAAGATCATCGCTTTGTCATGAAGCCCGCCGCGACTTCGTCGAAAAAGGGAGCACAGCGCGGCCGGTCCGAGGTGAGCGAGTCGACCGAGTGACCGGATCGCCCAAGGCCGACCCGATGGACAATTGCCCTGCTCCCCCCTGAGCCCGCACGTTTTCAGCCAGGCCGTCCCAATGATTCACCTCAAAAGCATCCTCTGGGCCACCGATTTCAGCGACGCCGCAGACGAAGCGCTCAAATACGCGATCGCATTTGCCGAACAGTTCGACGCGCATCTCCACCTGCTGCACGTCGTCCACGAACCGACGGCCGAAGTCCCCGAGTTCGGCATGGGGCTCGCCTTTCCCGCCTACGTCGAGAATCTGCCGAAGCGCATGGCCGAACTCGAAGAACAGGCGATCCAGAAACTGACGCACTCCCTGCCGGACAACTGGCAGGAAGGCCGGCACGTGACCATTGCAGTCAAACACGGTCCGCCGTTCGTCGAGATCGTCCGCTACGCGAAAGAACACGAGACGGACATGATCGTCCTCGGCACGCATGGTCGCTCGGCACTGGCGCACGTGCTGCTTGGCAGCGTCGCCGAACGGGTCGTCCAGAAGGCGCCCTGCCCGGTCCTGACCATCCGACCGGAAGGTCACGAGTTCGTCATGCCGTAACAGGTTCCGGTCTGCCACCGCGACGACTGCGTCCGGTCGTCCGAGTTGGATGCCGAAATTGCCTGCCAGTGGGACGTTCCGCTTGCCCGCGTCCTTGACAAGTTCTTCGGAATCGGACCGAATGAAGATTCAGGGACGCCGCAATCCCCTTCGGAATCCGGTGTCGTCGATTCACCCTCGCAGCGGAATGCCGCCTTCGGAGCCGGACGTCTGACATGTACGATCACCTGACGCTCATCAGCGGACGCGCGCATCCCGACCTGGCAACCGATATCGCCGAGTACCTCGGCGTACCGCTCGCTGCCATCGAGCTCGAAGACTTCCCGGACGGCGAAATCAGCGTCAAGCTGAATCAGAACATCCGTGGTCGCGACGTCTTTCTGATCCAGCCGACCGGCCCGCCCGTCAATGACAACCTGATGGAACTGCTGATCCTCATCGACACCTGTATGAGGGCCAGCGCCGAACGGATCACGGTCGTGGTCCCCTACTTCGGCTACGCCCGTCAGGACCGCAAGGACTCCGGCCGCGTCCCAATCACGTCCAAGCTGGTCGCGAACCTCATCAGCAAGGCCGGAGCGGACCGCGTGCTCACCATGGATCTGCACGCCGCCCAGATCCAGGGATTCTTCGACCTGCCGGTCGACCACCTCTACGCCGCTCCGATTCTCGACGACTACTTCAAGTCGCTCGACATCCCCCAGAGCGAACTGGTGATCGTCAGCCCCGATGAAGGCAGCATCAAGCGGGCCCTGCAGCACAAGGAAAACCTGGGCGGCACGCTCGCCATCGTCGACAAACGCCGCTCGAGTGCCCTGCACACCGAGCAGGCGAACCTGATCGGGGGACCGATCGACGGCAAGACCGCCCTGATCTTCGACGACATGATCAGCACGGCCGGTTCGATCGTCGGCGCCGCCGAGGTCGCCCGCAATCACGGTGCCCGGGAGATCTACGTCGGGGCCGCCCACGGCGTGTTCTGCGGTCCGGCCCTCAAGCGACTGGCCGAGGCCCCCATCAAGGAGATCGTCACGACCGATTCGCTGCCCCTGCGCCCCGGCCAGCATCCGGAAAAACTCCGGTCGGTCAGCATCGCTCCACTGCTGGGAGAGGCAATCCGCCGGATCCACCGCAACGAATCAGTCAGCTACCTGTTCGATTGACGTGCAGGCCTGCCCGGCGAACCATTGGTCACGCTCAGGCCGTCTCCACATGCAGGAAGCGTCATGACAACTCCCGGTGTTCAGTTCCAGTTTCCGAACTCCCGCGGCGAGACACTCTCGGGCCGCCTCGAACTCCCGACCGGTTCGCCCCGTGCGTACGCGATCTTCGCCCACTGTTTCACCTGTTCGAAGAACGTTCATGCCGCCTCACGCATCAGCCGGGCCCTCAGCCAGCGCGGGCTGGCCGTCCTGCGATTCGACTTCACCGGACTGGGAAACAGCGAGGGTGACTTCGCCAACACGAACTTTTCCTCAAATGTCGAGGATCTGGTCGCCGCCGCCCAGGCACTCCAGCGCGAGCACCGCGCGCCGTCCCTGCTGATCGGCCACAGCCTCGGTGGAGCCGCCGTCCTGGCTGCCGCCCGCCGCATTCCCCATGTCGCTGCGGTCGCAACGATCGGCGCTCCCAGCGAGCCGGCGCACGTCGTCGGTCTGTTTCGCGATCAGGTTCCGCAGATCGAGGCGGACGGTCTGGCCCACGTGCGGCTGGGCGGCCGCGAATTCACGCTGACCCGGCAGTTCCTCGACGACGTCTCCCAAACGTCGCTGCAGAACGATGTCGCCGAGCTCAAGAAACCACTGATGCTCTTTCACTCGCCGATCGACAACGTCGTCGGCATCGAGAACGCCCGGACAATCTACCAGGCGGCCAAACACCCCAAGAGCTTCGTCTCGCTCGACCAGGCGGACCACCTGCTCACAAACCCGCGCGACGCCGAATTCGTCGCCGACACCCTCTGTGCCTGGGTCTCCCGCTACATTGCGGACGAGACCGACACCACGCCTGATTCCCGCGTCCCGGCCCCGGAAGAAGGCCGCGTCGTCCTGCGGGAACTCGGCCCCCTCTACACACTCGGCATCGCCGCCGGACACCACCACCTCATCGCCGACGAACCGCACTCCGTGGGTGGCCAGGACGCCGGCCCCACCCCCTACGACCTGCTGCTGTCCGCGCTGGGGGCCTGTACGGCGATCACTCTGCGAATGTACGCCAATCGCAAGCAGTGGCCGCTCGAAGATGTGACCGTCCGCTTGAGACACGAGAAAATTCATGCGAAAGACTGCGAGACCTGCGAATCGAACGACGGCACCGTCGACCGGATGCAGGTCGACCTCACGCTGACCGGCGATCTCACTGACCAGCAGCGTCAACGTCTGCTCGAGATCGCCCATCGATGCCCCGTCCATCGCACGCTGACCGGCGAAAAGACCATTCCGGTGCGGCTCGATCCGCAATAGTACCGATCAGCACCTGCAACACGCGCCGAGCCTCAGGCCACCACGATGAACGATAACGCCTTGCGGGAAAACCTCCTCGAATTGCTCCGCGGCGGCGGAGCCCACCTCACCTTCGACCAGGCACTCGAACACCTGCCCCCCGGCTACCAGGGAGCGAAGGTTCCCGGCTCGCCGCATACTCCCTGGCGAATCGTCGAACACATGCGGATCGCGCAGTGGGATATCCTCGAGTTCAGCCGCAATCCCGAGCACGTCTCCCCCGATTTTCCCGACGGCTACTGGCCCCCGGACAACGCCCCGCCCACTCCGACCGCCTGGGACGAGTCGGTCGCCGCCTTTCGCGCCGATCTCCAGGCCATGCAGGACCTTGTCGCCGATCCGCAGACCGACCTGCTGGCCCCGATTCCCCACGGTGACGGCCAGACCATCCTGCGGGAGGCCATGCTCGTGGCCGACCACAACGCCTATCATCTCGGCCAGCTCGTCATGCTGATGAGAGCACTCGGCGTCTGGAATGTCTCCCCGTCCTCGTAGCACCCACGCCGCCTCAGGCCGCCCCGCACGGGCGTCCCGCTCGATGATCCGGTTCCCGTTCTCCCGATCGGGCCGGTCGGCTACAATCCGCGGCGAGCAAACAGTCACTGCACGGAAGGCGAGACAATGGCACTGCGCGTCTACAACACGCTCACGAAGGAAAAAGAAGACTTCAAGACCATCGAGCCCGGCAAGGTCTCGATGTACCTGTGCGGCCCGACCGTCTACAAACCGGCCCACATCGGCCACATGGTCGGACCGGTCATCTTCGACACGATCAAGAAATACCTGGTCTACAACGGCTACAACGTCACCTTCGTCATCAACATCACCGATGTCGACGACAAGCTGATCAACAAGGCCCACGAGCTGGGCGTCGAGGTCAAACAGCTCGCCGAGCAGATGACCCAGGACTACTTCGACAACCTCCAGCTGATGGGCGTCGATTCGGTCGATCACTTCCCCTACGCGACCGACTACATCAAAGACATGCAGGCGATGATCCAGTCGCTCATCGACAAGGATTTCGCCTACGAACTCGACGGCGACGTCTACTTCAACGTCACCAGGGACGCCGACTACGGCAAACTCAGCCGCCGGTCGATCGAGCAGATGATGGCCGGCACCCGCGTCGAGGCCAACGAACGCAAGAAACATCCCGCCGACTTCGCCCTCTGGAAGTCCTCGAAATCGGGTGAGCCCGCCTGGGACAGCCCCTGGGGCCCCGGACGCCCCGGCTGGCACATCGAGTGCTCCGTCATGTCCTGCAAGCTGCTCGGACCGTCCATCGACATCCACGGCGGCGGCCTGGACCTGATGTTCCCCCATCACGAGAACGAACTCGCCCAGTCCGAATCTGCCAACGACGCCCGGTTCGTCCACTACTGGATGCACAACGGGCTGATGCAGTCCGGAAAGCAGTCCGGAAAGGTCGGCGGACAGCACGACCGCCACGGCGATGTCGCCCACGATCACGAAGCCCAGGTCGCCGGCAAACTCGCCGGGTCCGCCGGGGCCGAGTCCGTCAAAACCGCCGTCTTCGCTCACCATCACCCCGAAGCGGTCCGCTTCTTCCTGCTCTCCACCCACTACCGCAGCCCGATCGACTTCTCCCTCGAGAACATCGCGGCGACCGAGAAGGGCCTGGACAGCTTCTACCGGATGTTCGAAGCGTTTGAGCGGATCACCGGCACCAGCTTCTACGACCTGCCGGCACCGACCGTCCGGACTGAAACAACGAGCCTCGACGGCCTGCCCGACGACCTCGCCACCGAGCTGAACGAACTCCGCGAACGCTTCCTCGAAGCGATGGACGACGATTTCAACACCGGCGGTGCGATCGGAACGCTGTTCGAGATGCGGCGGGCCATCAACGGCTACATCACGACCAACAAGCTGGAAGAGTCAGCCGACGACGCGCAAAAGGCCACCCTCACCACGGCGGCCACGCTGTTCCGCGAGCTGGCGACGGTTCTCGGCGTGTTCCGGGCCCCGATCCAGAAGTCCGCCGGTGCCGACGACGAGTTCGTCAACGGCCTGATGGACCTGATCCTCGACATCCGGGCCCATGCCCGGGCGGAGAAGAACTGGGATGTCGCCGACAAGATCCGCGATGCACTCGCCGAGCTGAACGTGACCATCGAGGATGGTCGTGAAGGAGCCCGCTGGTCCCGCGGCTGACACGCAGGCAAGCAGGACTGCCAGGTGCCACGGCTCTGTGAGCCGTGCACGGTCCCGCGGCTGATGCACGCCGCCGGTTCGCGAAGTGGCCCCCCCGTGTGGCATGCTCGCCCCAACGGGTCGCCCCGGTTGCTCCCCCAACCGGGGCCGGCGCAGCCGGCAGGAGGCCCCCCTCCCTGGACGCCAGGTGCCACGGCTCTGTGAGCCGTGCACGGTCCCGCGGCTGACACACGCCGCTGTTTCGCGAAGTGGCCCCCCCGTGTGGCACGCTCCCCCCCAACGGGTCGCCCCGGTTGCTCCCCCAACCGGGGCCGGCGGCCGCCACGCGGCAACGTCCCCGGGCCCCGTCTTCCCACAAAAAAACAGGAGCCAGGGCCCACGCCCCGACTCCTGTTTCCTGAATTCTCACGTCTGCGACCGTCAGGCCGAGAGCTTCTCCCGAACCCGTTCGAGCAGTTCCTTGCTCTTGCGGATGCCGGTCATCTCGTCCAGCTCGTGACCTTCGTACTCGATGCCGACGTACCCGCGGTAACCGGAATCGACGACGATCTTCATCATCCGCAGGTAGTCCGTCTCCTGATTGTGACGCCGGTCAATCGTCACGAACGGACGGTCTTCGTCGAACGAATACGTCTTGGCACTGACGGCCTGGGCGTACGGCATCAGTTCCTCAACGCCCCGGTAACGGTCGTACCAGATATCTTTCTGCCGGTTGATGCCGAAGTTCCCGAAGTCCGGCAGCGTGCCGCAGTGCGGATGATCGACCCGACGCATCACCTCAGCCAGCCACGCTCCGTTCGACGAGAGACCGCCGTGATTCTCGACGATGACGTACAGCTGGTGCTTCTCGGCGAACTCGGTCAGCCGCCGCAGGCCGTCCGCCGCAAGAGCGACCTGTTCGTCGTAACTGCCGGCACTGGCGGCATTCACGCGGATTGAGTGGCACCCCAGGAACGCGGCCGCCTCGACCCACTTGTAGTGGTTCTCGATCGCCTGGGTCCGCTTCGCCTCGTCGGGATCTCCCAGTCGGCCTTCGCGGTCGATCATGATCAGCAGGCTCTTGACCCCGTGGTCGTCGGCCCGCTTCTTCATCTCGCCCAGGTACTCCTTGTCCTTGGCCTTTTCGAAGAAAAACTGGTTAACGTATTCGACCCCGTCGATCCCGAATTCCTCTTGCGCGACCTTCGCGAAATCGAGGTGATCGAGCTTCTTGTCGAAGATCGCCTTGTGCAGCGACCACTCCGCCAGCGAGATGCGGTAGAGCGGCGACTCCTTGGCGGCGTGCAGTTCGTGAGCCGCCCAGGCCCCCAGTGCCGCCCCCGCAGCATATCCCGTCATTTTCCTGAGAAACTGGCGACGATTTGTGGTCCGGGACATTTTGAGATTTCCTGCTGAGTGTAGGTCGTAAGCCCGCGCCGGATGAGTTGTTTGCGACCTCCCAAGATCGCCAATGTGCCCGCCAGCGTCAATGAGAGCCCCGTTTCCCGCCCCCGGATGACCCGACGCTGCAGGTCACCTGCGAAGGAAATCCGGACCGGGCGACTGACAGGCGTGCGCCGGTTGACGTATGATGCGTCAGACCACTACATAACGGCAACATCGCACGTTTTTCTGCAGTTCCGTCACCAGTTCCATAGCGATCGCATCGAGTGAATACGGCAGATTCAGCTCCCTTCGCAGGAGGAGACTGCGAATTCCGCTCCACGGAGGTCCGGCCGCGAACCGTCAGACGCCCGGCGATGCTAACGCTGATCGCCCTGTGCTTCTGGCTGCTCACGCCCGCCGTCACCACCGCACACAACGGCCCGCACACCGACGAACCGACGCTCGAGAATGTCTCGGTCGGCTTCGCCGGTATCAGCCGCGTCGGCGAGTGGACCCCCGTCTCCGTCGATGTCACCGGACCGGCCGGACTGAGCGTCACCATGCAGGTGACCGTTCCCGATGCCGACGGTAACCCGGCAATCAGCACCTTTGGACCGGTGACGCTGGACGGACACAAACCTCGCACGATCGTCGGCACGATCAAACCGGGGCAGCTCGAATCCGACGCCCGCATCGACATCGTCGCCGAACCGACCATTCTGGCCTCCGAAACGGTCCGCATCACGTCGCTGCCCCACGCCACCCGGCTCTGGGCCATCCCCGATGAAGTCCCCGGCTTTGTCGACGCCGCCGCGTCCCTCAATGACCGACGCGAATCGTCCGAAACGCCGGCGGTCCAGATTCTGGACATCACCGCCCTCGACCAGTTGCCTGTCGCCCGGGATGCATGGGCCTCGCTCGACCTGATCGTTCTTCGCGGCTCGACCGACGTTTCGCCCAAACATGGCGAAATGCTTCGCCAGTGGGTTCTCGATGGTGGCCGGCTCGTCCTGCTCATCGGCAGTGAATCGGACGCCTACCTGCAGAGCCCCCTCGCCGAGTGGGTCCCCGTCGAAATCACCGGTGAGCTGGAACTCCGCGACCTGGGAATGCTCCGGCCGCTCGTGCCACGCAGTGGCACTGTCCGCATCCGCAGGTCGGTCTCAGCTGCCCGCCTGGCCCTGCCGACCGGACGCGTTTTGGCCCCCGGCTCCAATGGGCCGATTCTGGCGCGGGCTCCCTACGGCTTCGGGACCTGCACCATCTCGGCGGTCGATCTGCATGACGGCCCGCTCGCAAGGTGGGATGGACTGGTCGACCTCAGCCTGCTGATGGCCGAAACCGACGAGGACAACACGGCCGCCCTCTCGCAGAGCGATTCCGAAATCGCCCTGACCGGAGTCTCGCACCTGCTCACGCAGGTCATCAGTGCCGTCGATCAGTTCGATACCGTCGCGGCCCGTTCGCACTGGGAAGTGATCGGCTGGCTGCTGCTGTACCTGCTGCTGGTCGGCCCGATCGACTACCTGCTCGTGCACCGCCTGCTCCGTCGCCCGCACTGGACCTGGGTCACGCTCCCCTGCTGGATCATCGCCGGCGCCGTGGGGGGCACGATCCTCGCTCAGAACAGTAATGCAGCCACGATCGAAGTCCGTCAGCTGGATATCTGGGACATCGACACCGCATCGAGCCGGTCCCGGCTGCGATCCTGGATGTCGGTCTTCAGCCCCGAAACCCGTCGCTACGAGATTGGCTTCGCCTCAAACGAGGCTGTCGGACTCGACGCCACCGACGATCCGGGCCGCATTGCCTGGGCCGCTCCTGCCGAAGAAGGATTCCGGGGACAGTACCGCTCGGGGGGCCTGCAACTGGCACGCCCCTCATACCGCTATTCCCCCACCGGCAATGCCGTCGAGAACCTGCCACTCAACATCTGGTCCAGCAAGGTCCTGACCGGCGAATGGGTCGGTGAACCTCAGGCACAGTCCGAGTGGATCAAGAGCGACCTGGTCGACGACGGAACCGGACGCCTGCAGGGAACGCTGACTCATCAGCTGCCCGCTCCCATCGAAGAGTGGTTCCTCGCCTACGGCAACACCGTCTACCTGCCGGAAGAAGACCGCGAGACCGGCGACACAGTGCCGCTCGATCCCGACACGATCTGGCAGCCGGGCGGAGCCATCCGGTCCCGCATGCTCAAAGGCTTCCTCACCGGCGTCACCCTGGCCCTGGTGAAACGGCAGGAAGGGACCGGCGAAGACGTCGTCCGCAACCGCGAAACCTACGATCCCCTCGAACGCGATCCGTACCGGATCGTCCGCATGCTCTCGTTCTACGAGAATGCCGGCGGAGCCGACTACGCCAGACTGAGCAACAACGCCATTCGGCAGCTCGACCTGTCGCATCTGCTCCCGCTCCAGCGGGCCATCCTGTTCGGCCGGATTGACCGCAGAGCCGCCAGCTACACCGTCGACGGCGAGACAGTTGGCGAGGACGCACGCGAAACTTTCGTCCGCATCGTCCTCCCCGTCCGCCGGGCCGTTGCCACCGACTGACGCCCCTTTTCCTGAGACAGCGACACCGAGACCGCACCGTGATCGAAACGCGGAAACTGACCAAACGCTACGGCGACCTGATTGCCGCCAACGAAATCACCCTCAAGCTCGAAGAGGGGGACGTGTTCGGCTTTATCGGTCCCAACGGGTCCGGCAAAACGACCACGATGCGGATGATCGCCACCCTCCTCAATCCCGACTACGGCGAATGCTACGTCTGCGGCAAGTCGATCTACACCGATCCGCAGGAGATCCGACGCCTCGTCGGCTTCATGCCCGACTTCTTCGGCGTCTACGACGACATGACCGTCATCGAGTACCTCGAGTTCTTCGCCGCCACCTACCGCATCAACGGCCCTGGCCGTCGTAAGGTCTGCGAAGAGAAACTCGAACTGGTCGACATGTCCTTCAAACGGGACGCCATGGTCAACCAGCTCTCCCGCGGTCAGACGCAGCGTATCGGACTGGCCCGAACACTCCTGCACGACCCCCAGGTGCTGCTGCTCGACGAACCGGCCAGTGGACTGGATCCCCGGGCCCGTATCGAGATCCGGAACCTGCTCAAGCGGCTCGGCGAACTCGACAAGACCGTCATCGTCTCCAGCCACATCCTGCCGGAACTGGCTGACGTCTGCACGCGGGTCGGTATCATCGAAGCCGGCGTCATGCAGGTTGACGCCTACGTCGCCGAAGTCATGAAACAGGCCCGCAAGGCGCTGCTGCTCTACATCGAAGTGACCGATCGGACCGACGAAGCCGCCCGCCTGATCGAACAGCAGGACGACGTCGAATCGATCGATATGCGGGGCGAGACGATCATCACGACGCTCCGCGACGGCGTCGAAGACTACTCGTTTCTCCCCAGCGTGCTCATCGAAGCCGGCTTCCGCCTGCGACTGTTCCGCGAAGAGGAGGTCAACCTCGAGACCGCCTTCATGGAACTGACCAAGGGCAAGCAGCAGTAGGGAGAGGTGAGGCTCGAGGGGTGAGCTGAAACAGAGCCGCGACCGTCAGGGGCGGAACCATCTCCGCGCCCGCAGCGGCATATCGCTGGCTCGCCAGGAGGGGCGAGCATGCCGCCCGCCGTTCCTGACTCCTATCTCCTGACTCCTATCTCCTGACTCCTGACTCCTATCTCCTGACTCCTAACTCATGCACCATCTGCACGAGCGCCTTCACCTTCTCGGGTGAGAAGTCCGGCAGCACGCCGTGACCGAGGTTGAAGATGTGCCCGGGCCGGCCTCCCGCTCCATCGAGAACCGCCCTGGCACGTGCCTTCAGCGTGTCGAGATCGGCATACAGCGACATCGGGTCGAGATTCCCCTGCACCGCCCGGTCATAGCCGACCGTGGCCCATGCCTCCGCCAGGTCGACCCGCCAGTCGAGACCGATGACCTGTCCGCCGGCATCGCGCTGAGCCGGCAGCAGAGCCGGATTGCCTGTCAGAAAGTTGATCACCGGCACATCGTCCGGAATCGCGTCGATCAGCTGCCTGGTGTACGGCATCACGTACCGTCGGTAATCCGCCGGGGCCAGACATCCCGCCCAGCTGTCGAAGACCTGGACCGCCTGACAGCCGGCATCGATCTGGGCGTTCAGGTACTTGGCCAGGCTCTCCACCAGCCGCTCCATCAGGGTCTTCCACGCCCCTTCGTCGCTGAACATCAGCGTCTTGGTCTTTGCGTAGTTCCGCGAACCGCCCCCTTCGATCGCATACGAGGCGAGCGTGAAGGGTGCCCCGGCAAAACCGAGGAGCGGAATGTCCGCCGGCAGCTGCGAGCGAATCAGCCGCACCGCCTCGAAGACGTACCCCAGGTCCTCGATGCGGTCGACAGGTCGAACCCGGTCGACGTCAGTGGCACCGACAATCGGATTGTGAATGACCGGACCTTCCCCCTGCTGATACTCCAGGTGGAAGCCCATCGGTTCGAGAATCGGCAGGAGGTCCGCAAACAGAATCGCTGCGTCGACGTCCAGCACCTCCCGGGCGGTCAGCGTCACCTCGGCGGCGAGATCGGGCCGCTTGCACAGATCCAGGAACGTCACCTGACTGCGGACGGACATGTATTCCGGAAGGTAGCGACCGGCCTGACGCATGATCCAGATCGGCGTCGTATCGGTCGGTTCGCAGCGGGCAGCACGCATGAAGCGGCTGTCGTAGAGCGCAGGCGTAATCACTGGCGGGGCTCCCTGTTGGTGCGGCGCAGAAGCGGCAAGCGTGTCGCCGGGCCTGCAGAGACAATCGAGACCGGCAGACAAACCACCACGTTGCTGCCTGTCATCGTCAGCGGGCGAGTGACCGGTTGGCCGGACACCGGCCTCAATCCTCGTCGTCTGATCCGTTGCCACGGACCTTCATGAGGCGAACGCGATTTCCCCCGGGGCTGTACTCGACCGACGTCATGAAGGCACGCATCAGCATGATGCCACGACCGCTGGGGCGTTCGAGATTCTCTTCGGCGGTCGGATCGGGGACATCTTCGGGGTCGAACCCCTCGCCCTGATCTTCAATGATCACCAGCACCCGTTCGTCGTCGACTTCGCACGAAATCTGGACCGACTTGTCGGGGTCGAAACCATTACCATGCTTGATGGCATTGACGATGGCTTCTTCGAGCGCCAGGCGCACGCCGAAGACATCACGGTCGGGGTACGATCGCGATTCCAGAAGCCCGATTATTCGCTCCTGGATCGCCTGACCCGCAGCCGTTTCACTGGGGATGGTGACGTCGAATCGCTCTGGCTCGGACATGCGTCAATAGACCACTCGCCGGAGGCCTCGAACTGGACGGTGCGCGCTCTGGACACGGAACAGGGTTGAACGTTCAAAAGGCACCGGACAGCCCGTCGTACTGCCGTGCGGAGAGTCGCTCGCATCCGGATCCATCAGAAGCCTTCAAGCGCCTGATCCTGGTCGTCGCAGATCACGAACAGCTTGTTCAGCTTCGTGATCGCAAAGACCTCGTAAATATCCGGGCGAATCGAGCACAGCCGCAGCTTCCCTTTGGCCGTCTTCACCTTCTTTTCCATCGTGATCAGCTTGCCGAGTGCTGCACTCGACAGGTACTCGACGTTCGAGAAGTCCAGAACGATCTTCTTGCGACCGTCCTCCTCCACGAGGCCGAACAGCTGATTCCCGATCACCTGGATGTTGTTCTCATCCAGGATCTTCTTGTCCACGAATCTGGCGACCGTCACATCGCCGATTTCCTCGATATCCAGTCGGCGCTGACCCGTTGCCATACTCGGTTCCTGTTTTATCACCATCACGTGGAGGGCGCGGCCACCGTGGTCCGCAACGACCAAAGACCACCGACCTTGGTGTTCCTGAGTTCCTGAGCCCGAAACAAACTTCAATCAAACATTAGGTCGGGTGTGTGCAGTAGATAAGATAACGTGATCTTCATGCGCTTCACGGCGGATGTCAAGCGAATCCCCCACGTGCCCGGCCCCCGCGTCCGGTTCGGCGGCTCGCAGCCGGAATGCCCGGCAAAGTCCCGCGAATCTTCCTCGTCGCTCTGCCTCAGCCCGACACGCCACGGATTTCACTGAACCTTCACCGTCCCAATCACCACCTCGACACCCCGGAATCGGCTCAGGACACTCGCCCAATTCACCTGCCGGTCGCCTGCACAGCCGTCCCGCTGGACTCCCGATGCCCGACTCATTTTCGCAACTGCTCAAGGCCAGAATCGACAGCCTCGCACACGACGACAGCCAGTTCGTCCCCCGACTTGTCGACCAGATTCTGGAAGCGGCCCGCGACGCTGCCGCCAGCGACATCCACCTGATTCCACTCGAAAACCGCAGCGACCTGCAGGTGCTCTGGCGGGTCGACGGGGTCCTGCACGACGTCATCACGCTCCCCAACGTCGCCACCAACGTCATCGCCCGACTCAAGGTGCTCGCCGGCCTGCTCACCTACAAGACCGACGTCCCCCAGGAAGGCCGCCTCGAGTGGTCCGATCGCAACGTCGAACTCCGACTGAGCACCTTTCCGATCCTCAGCGGCGAAAAAGGGGTCGTGCGGCTGTTTGTCGGTTCCGGACAGTACCGCCGGCTCGACGACCTGCAGTTGCCCGACGATGTCGTCCACGAACTGAAGCGTCTGCTCACCGCAACCAGCGGCATGCTGCTGGTCAGCGGCCCGGCCGGCAGCGGAAAGACGACAACATTGTACGCCTGCCTCCGCGAGACACTCTCAGGGTCGACCATCCGCAGCATCTGCTCGCTCGAAGATCCCGTCGAGGCCGTCATCCCCGGCGTTTCGCAATCCCAGGTCCGCCCCGGCCAGGGCTTCGACTACGCCATCGGACTCCGCTCTCTCGTTCGTCAGGATCCTGAAGTCATCATGGTCGGCGAGATCCGCGATCGCGAGACGGCGGCCACAGCATTGCAGGCTTCGCTCACTGGCCACCTGATTCTGACGTCATTCCACGCCGGCAGTGCAGCGGCCGCCGTCAGCCGCCTCTCCGACATGGAAATCGAGTCATACGTTCTCCGCAGCGGACTGCTGGCCATCGTCTCCCAGCGTCTGCTGCGCATCCTCTGCCCCGACTGCCGCCGCCAGTCAGACGATCCCGCCGACACCATGGGACTGCCGCTCGATCCCCCCTGGACGGCGTCTGGTTGCCCGGCCTGTCGGCAGACCGGCTATCGGGGACGTCGGCCGGTCGCGGAACTGCTTCGTCCTGACTGGCCCGATGTTGGCCAGGCAATCCTCGCGCGGGCCGACGCAACCGCCATTGCCGATCACGCATCGCGGGCCGGCATGCAGACCTGCTTCGATCGCGCCGTTGCCCTTACGCAAAGCGGCGAAACCACTGCCGCCGAGGTCCGCCGCGTCTTTGGCATACTCGGCCAGTCGTAGGCCGGACTGCCGAAACCGGTCGCGGATAGTCCCTGCCGGGACGGTCTGCTATAGTCTGCGGCATGGATCAGATCGACGAATTTGCCTCCATGTTCCGCCGCGCCGAACGCCGGCCGTTCGTCCACGAAACGGTCCCGCTCGTTCGCGTGGCGATCGTGACCGATGGCGACGCCGACGCCGCGAACTCCATTCGGGAGCGGCTCGTAACGTTCGTCCCGCGGCTCAGCAGTGTCGAAGACTGGCAACTGATCACCGGCGACCAGTTTCACACCGTGCAGGAGCTGACCGATCGCCTGACATCGGACACCCCCGATCTGGTTGTGACGTTTCGGCATCTGCACGAAGAATCGCTCATTCCGCAGCACAGCCTTGGCGTTTACGTCGACGTCATGACCCAGGTACTGGCCCCGCCAGTGCTCCTGCTGCCGGGAACCGGTCGCCAGCCGGGTGACTTCGCCAGCGAGGCCTGCGACGCCATCATGGTCGTCACCGACCACATCGCCGGTGACAGCCGCCTGATCAACTACGGTGTGGCCCTGAGTGCCGGGACGGGCGACATGTGGCTCTGCCACGTCGAAGACGATGCCGTCTTCAACCGGTACATGCAGGCGATTGAGAAGATTCCCGAGATCGATACCGAACAGGCCCGCGTGCTGCTCGGGCGGCAACTGCTCAAGGACGCCGGCGACTTCATCGAAAGCGCAATCGCCGAACTGCAGACTCGTCAGACCGGAGTCGCGTATCACGCCAGTGTGGTCCGCGGACACCGCCTGCAGCAGTACCTGCAACTCGTCGAGAGCCACGATGTTCACCTCGTGGTCGTCAACACCAAGGACGAAGACCAGTTGGCAATGCACGGCATGGCGTACGCGCTCAGCATCGAACTGAACGACCGCCCCCTGCTGCTGCTCTGATGCGTCTTCCGCGTCCATCCGCGAATGATTCGATTCAGGAGAGGCTGACACGATGTCAGGTTGGCTGCTGCTCGCGGCGGATACGACGACCACCCACGGCACGGTCGATGCGTGGATCACCGCGCTCTTCGCGTTCCTGCTGGTCGCGATGATTGCCGCTCTCGCCTTCGAAGAAAAACTGCACGCCAAAAAGTCGATCATCGTCGGCTGCTTTGCCGGCGTCTGCCTGATCCTCGAAACGATCATCTCCGCCTGGACCGGCGAGCGGCTCGTCCCCTTCGGCGAGGTCACGCTCCCCAACGGTCACTCCATCTCCCTCCCGGTCTACATCCCCGCGATCGACTGGGGCGTCATCACGATCATCCTCGGCGCCAGCCTGTTCGTCGAAGTCACCAGCCGCTCCGGAGTCTTCGCCTGGCTGGCCATCAAGGTGACCAAGCTCTCCGGCGGCGATCCCTGGCGCCTCCTCATCGCCTACGGCCTGCTGACGGTCATCTTCTCCGCCGTGCTCAACAACGTGACCGCGATGATCATCATCGGCAGTCTCACGACGGTTTCGCTCGGCAAGCTCAAGCGCAACGACCTGCTGCTTGGCTTCCTTGTCGTCGAAGGACTCCTCACCAACGTCGGCGGCCTGCTGACACTCATCAGCAGCGTCCCCAACATCATCGTGGGCAAGACCGCCGGTATCAGCTTCGTCAAATTCTTCCTGATCGCGGCCCCCTACGTCCTGATCGCCACGGCAGCGACGCTGTTTCTCGGCAAGTGGCGGTTCAAGATCCGTGGACTCGTCAGCGAACAGGACCGGGAAGAAGCCGCCGAGCTCGTCGCCGGCTTCGACGAGACCGAAAACATTCCCAGCGAACGGTTCTTCTGGTTCTCGGTCGGAACACTCGTCGCGTTCATCGCCTGCCTGGCCGGCCAGCAGCAGCTCCCCTGGGATCTCGACAAGCTCGGCATGGGATTCGTCGCCCTGTTCTTCGCCGGTGTCGTCCTGCTGGCGTACCGGCACGAAGTCGACAAGTTCTACGCCGCCATGGACTGGGACCTGCTCGCCTTCTTCGCCGGCCTGTTCGTGGTTATCAATGTCATGGAACACGCGCAGGTTCTCGCGGTCATCGGCAGGGCCATCCAGAGCGTCCTCGCTCTTCCGGAGTCCTCCGCATCCAGCATCCTCCTCGCCTCGTCTGCCGTGGCAAGTTCCGTCACCGACAACATCCCGCTGGCCGCCATGCTCGCCAAGATTCTGGCCGGCATGGACCTCGCCTCCGACTCCCCCTTCTGGTGGTGCGTGATCTTCGGCGCCAACCTGGGAGGCAACATCACCCCGATCGGGTCTGCCTCGACCGTGGTCGCCATGACGATCATTCACCGGCAGAAGCTGTCGCTCTCGTTCCCCGGCTTCGTAATGACGGCCGCTCCTTTCGCCGTCGCGCAGATCCTCCTGGCCATCCTGTACGTGCTGATCGTGTTCTGAGACGCTCCGGCCGTTGCCGCCACCGACCGGACTCTCGCCCCTGCCGACTGATCCAGACTGAGGGCCGTCATGCAGCCCCTGCAGATCGTTGCTGTCCTGCTCGGCCTCGCGGCTCTGTTCACCTGGATCAACGCACGCTTCCTGAAACTGCAGCCGACCATCGGCCTGATGCTCTGCGCGCTGGTCACCTCCGTGACGCTGATGGCGCTCGACCAGTGGGGCGTGGACGTCCGGCTGGAGACAACCCTGCGTTTCGTCCGGCAGATCGACTTCAGCAACGCGGTCCTGCACGGCATCCTCTGCTTCCTGCTGTTCGCCGGAGCCATCCACGTTCAGTTTCGCCGCTTCGAGAAACACGCCGGCACCATCGTGAGCCTCGCCATCGTCGCCACCCTCATCGCGACGGTCGTTACCGGCCTGATCCTGTGGGGCCTCCTCGTCGCCACACCGTTCGCCGTCCCGCTGGTCGTCGCCCTGCTCTTCGGAGCGATCATTTCTCCCACCGACCCGGTTGCCGCCCTCGCCATCCTCAACAGCCTGGGCATCTCGAAACGGATCGAAACGGTTATCGACGGCGAATCACTCTTCAACGACGGCGTCGGTGTCGTCCTCTTCACGATCCTCACCGGTATCCTCATCGGCGAATCCGATGCCTCCGCGGCGGTCGCCGTCCGCCTCTTTGTCCGTGAAGTCGCCGGCGGCATCCTGCTGGGCGGGCTGAGTGCCGGTATCGCCCACCGGCTGCTCAGCGGCGTCGAGCGACACGCAGCGAACGTGCTGATGACACTCGCCACCGTGACCTGCGGCTATGCCATCGCCGAGTGGCTCGAAGTTTCCGGCCCGATCGCCACCGTGGTGACCGGCCTGATCGTCGGCAACTTCACACTGCCCCGCACGACCGATGCCGCCGCACGCCGCGAACTCGAATCGTTCTGGGACATGCTCAGCGAGATCCTCAACGCCGTTCTGTTCCTGCTGATCGGCTTTCAGATGCTGATCGTCCCTCTCAACGACAACTCGGCACTGCTGGCCGCTCTGGCGATCCCCACGGTGCTGATCGCCCGCTGGGTGAGCGTGCTCATCCCGGTGACCGCCTGGACCGTTCACGATCACTGCCAGGCGGAACGCGGCGTTCTGGTGCGATTGATGACATGGGCCGGACTGCGGGGCGGCCTGTCGGTCGCCCTGGCCCTGTCCCTGCCACCGACTCCCCGCCGCGACTCACTCATCGTGGCAACTTACGCCGTCGTCGCCTTTTCGATCCTGGTGCAGGGGACAACGGTCGGGCGGCTGTATCACCGGGAATTCGACGGCCGGACCGATCCTGCAGGCTGACTCGGACCGGACCTCGGGCGACGTTGCACCATATTGACAACCGCTTGCGCGAACCTAGAATGAAAGTTGCCTGCTGGAACCTGCCTGCCTTCATACGCTGGGCGACACGAGTGGGCGTCCTCACAACCCTGTTGGTCGCAACGGTTTCCTCCGGTGCGTGGACGTCTGCCGCGTGAGCCTGGTCGCTCCTGTGCTTCACTGCATCCCCGTGATGTGCCCCGCCGGCTGCCAGAATGTCCTCACATTCGTGCATGTCTGCCGGACAGACGCGAATCCCGTCCCGATGCGACCACGAACCTGTTTTTGGGACGCGGCGCAGTGACCGCTCAGGTAGAATGAGAAGGAGATTTCCATGCCCTTCGGTGGAATCGGGCCGGTAGAACTGATCGTCTTTGCAGCAGTCATGCTGCTCGTATTTGGTCGCAGGATTCCGGAAACGGCCCGCAGCGTCGGGCGCTCGATCGTCGAGTTTCGCCGGGGAATGCGCGACGTCCCTGCTGACGTCGAAAACGCCAAAGCCATGGGAGAACTGTGATGCCGTTTGGTGGTGTTGGACCTTACGAACTGCTCGTGGTCGGTGTGATCGCCCTGCTGCTCTTCGGCAAGCGACTCCCGGAAGTGGCACGGAGCCTTGGGAAGGGAATCGTCGAGTTCAAGAAGGGCATGAGCGGAATCGAGGACGAGATCAAGGGGGCCTCCTCCTCGAGCTACTCGCCTCCCCCGCAGCAGTCTCAGCGACGCCCGGAACCGCGGAGCACCCGTGAATCGGAGATGACCGCCCCCAAGTTCGAGCCCCCGCGCTCCGAACCGGTCGCCACGTCGACGTCCTCGGAAACGACCTCCGCCAGCTGAATCGCCGCGGTTAACAAGCCCCGCAAACACCACGAGCCGATCCGGCGCTGATTGCCCGGACCGGCTCGTTTCGTTTCGTCGCATCGGTCGGCACACTCCCGATCGGAGTCGCCACACCGCAGCTCGCCGCCAGATCACTGCGGCGAGCGGAGCGTCTCCACATCGAGGATCCGGGCCGTCGGCGTCGACATGTCGATCACCAGCGGCTGGTTCACTTCGACCCGCGTGACGTTCCCGGCGGCATCCCGGGCATCGATCCGCACGTAGATCTTCTGCGCCGCTTCCATCTCAAGAGCCCAGACGTAGCGGCCCGTGTTTTCCAGCCCCGTGGCGATCGGCTCCCAGGGACCGGACGGCTGCATCGCATAGAAGAGCGAGATCGGCTTGTCCGCGAGACGCTCGTCGCTCGCGACCCACTGGATCTCAACCTTGTTGTGCGCCGCCCCCTGCCCCTGAACCAGCGGATACAGCTGGGCCTTCGGCGGCGTCTGATCGACCACAATCCGAAACGCCGGCTTGTCCCCAGGCTGCGGAGGCCGTGCCGCAATTCCAACACCACTATGCACACGCAGCGCAAATCCGTAATCGCCATCCCGCGGGACAGTGACCGACATCGGGCTGCGGCGATCCGGGTCCGAACCGTAGTGATACCACTTCAGCCCGCCATTCTCCGTGATGTACAGGTCCACATCCCCAACACCCGACGGCCCCACATTGTCCAGGGCGTAGCTGATGTTGAACGTTCGCGAGTTGACGCGACGGGTCGGCACGTCCTCTTCAACACGGGTCAGACTCTTCGCCAGCGCCGGCGGCCGGTCCGCATCACTGGTCACCAGTTGCTGAGGGCGGGAACCACGAATCTGCGGAAACCCGGACTGCGGAACTGGCGTCATCGAATCGGCAAAGGACGGCGGTGTCTGGGGAGCAGCCGGTGCTCCTGCACCGTCGGCAACCGGCTTGCTGAAGTCCGGCACCGATGGATCGCGCGCCGGACCGGAATTCCCGCCAACCGTCAGGCTCGCCTGCGACTGGGCGGCGTTCCCGGCGCGGTCAGCAATCTGCCCCCGCACCGAGACAAACTGCCCCGACCGGACGGTCCAGCTCGTCTGCCCGTTCGCATCGGGAGACACGTTGACCTCTTCCCACTGACTCGCCGCGTCGTTGTAGTACTCAAGCGCAAGCGACTCGGGATTCAGGTGTTCATCCACCGCCCGCCAGCTCAACAGGACACGCCCGTCCTGCAGATCGGTCAGGCTGACTTCGAACTCCGGCTCCTTCTGGTCGACCACGACCTGCAGACCTGCCTGCAGGGGACCGGCCGGATGACGCTGTCGTCGCGAATCGACCGTTCGAACCGCAAACCAGTACTCACCGTCCCGCTCCGCTTCGAAGGTGAACTTGCCGGCCGTCGGAGACACCGACTGCACGTGCCGCCAGTTCACTCCACGATCGGACGAAACGTACAGCTGGATTTCGACCGCTCCGAGACGCTGGATCTCCGCAGCGTCGAACTGAAACGGAATCCGGAATCGCGGCCGACTCGTATGCACCGGGGCCGCATTCGCCAGGTCGCACATCGATGCCAGCAGCAGGGCCGAGAGCACAGCCGGTACAAACCGCCACCGATGCAATGTGGCGGGCTGCATGGTGCCTGCACGTCGGGATCGGAGGTCATCTCGACCAAACCGGTTCTGGAGCCGTCTCATGGTTGCGATGCCGATCTGCATAGCGTGATGTGCCTGTCGCAATGAGGCGTCGACGGCCCATCGAAGATTTCCCCCCTGCGCAGCGGCAGGAATAGCGGGACCTCTCCGCGCACGTTGATGCCGTGAGGGGACCGTCCCGTACCGTCAATATCGTCTGTGCCGTCCGGATCGCTTGACAGAAACGATCCCGATCTGACGGTCCTCGGGCCTGCTCCAGAGCCGCAGACCCGCAGTGCCTGACGCGAATTCGACCTCTAAACTGCGCCCCGGGCCGTCCGCATGCACTCCACGTACGCCGCGGCCTGCTGCCGGATCCGATCCATATCGTTGCGTGCCAGTGCGTCTTTCTCGACCAGCGCACTTCCCAGCCCGACCGCACACGCCCCCGCTTTGACGAAGCTCTCGAGGGTGTCGAGATTGACGCCGCCGGTCGGCAGCAGCCGGATCTGTGGCAGCGGTCCGTGAACTGCCTTCAGATAGGACGGGCCGCCCACGTCGGCAGGAAACACCTTTACGATATCAGCGCCCGCTTCCCAGGCGGTCAGGATCTCGGTCGGCGTGAACGCGCCGCACATCACCGCCTTGTCATAGCGGTTGCACAACTTGATGACGTCGATGTTGACGGTCGGCGTAACGATGTACTCGGCACCGGCAAGAATCGCCGCCCGGGCACTCTCCGCATCGAGCACCGTCCCGGCTCCCAGCAGGATCCGATCCCCCAGGGCCGCCCGGATCTCACGCAGGATGTCGAGGATCCCCGGCACAGTAAACGTCACCTCGATGACGTCGATCCCGCCAGCCAGCAATGCTTCCGAGACCTGCACCAGTTGCTCACCCGACGGGGCGCGGATGATGGCCACCAGGCCCAGATCGAGAACGCGCTGCAGGTCGTCATGTCGGCTCATCACGGAGGTCCGGTCGCTGGAGGGTCGGGGCTGCATCACAGATGCAATACGGCCCGGCGGGCAGAGAGAACGGAAGCGTCAGGAGCAGCAGGCCGGTAATGGCCGCTGTGGCAGGAATCTCAGGTGCGGGCGGAAAACTGTTCGGCGTACTCCAGCACCCACAGATCGACGAGCTCCTTGAAGGAGTCGAGGTCGACCCGCGAAAGCTGCTGGAAGTGCTTCCTGTTGAAGACCTCCTTGTTCCGGATCGTCCCCTTTGCCACCAGCTCGACGATCGCGGCCGAGCCGAGAGGCGTGACCAGCATTTCCAGCCGGCTGTAGACGTTCTCAACCCGCTTCCCGGGGGCCACCTTGAGGTCGTCGCGAGTGATGCGGGCCCCCCAGCCTTCGTCGCTGACGACCGACTGGTACTCGAACCCGGGAAAATGGTCCGCCAGGCGGCGAAGGCAGTCTTCGACCCGTTCGGTCAGTTCGAGCCGGCACTGCGAGTGAAGATTGCGGATCTCCTCCTGCGTCATGGCCTCGTCGGCAGCCGCCCGCCCCCGCTCATCGCGGGTCTGGCGCCCCCGTTCGATTGCCCGTTGCAGCCGATCTTCAAATTCCATTTCGTCGTTTCCGTCGCCCTGGTCACTCTGAACACCCGTCTGGCGAGTCTACTTGGGGCCCCACACTCGTGCAACGGGCCGGTTTGCCGGCCCAACCGCCGGCCGGGTGCACCATTTACAACCGGGACCGAAGAAAATGCCAACCGGGACTCTTGACAATCGGCCGATTCTGCCACAGGCAAGTTCTTGCCCCGCCGCCTCGCAGGCGGGATAATGACAGCGACGTGGAAACCGACGCCACAGGACACGAAACGGACCGCAATTCGTCAAGAGAGGTAAGAAGTGCAGGCGGGGAAAGCAGCCGGACTCCTGGATGTGCTTCAGGCTTCGGCTTTGACGTGGTTTGGCCTGGTCATTGCATTAGGCGTACTCGTGTGGTTGATCTTTCGGATCAGAGCGTGGTTTCGGGAAGGTGACGATCCTACCGATGATCTGAATGAATTGCTGGCACATGCCCGCGAAATGGAACGGCAGGGTGAGCTTACCGAAGAGGAATTCCGATCCATCAAAGGTCGAGTTTCGAAGGGTCTGGATCGGTAAACGTTCACAGACGCAAGGACGGTTCGCCTGGCGGCCGTTCCTCCGAGGCGGTGGGACACCCCTCGCAACCACCATCCCAACAGCCACATTTCCAACCGGCTGTTCGGCCAGTATGGCCATCCCATCTGAACTGACATCACGAGGATCGATTCGCAACATCTCCGATCGCCGAGTCAAGGAGGCGGCGTCGGATCAGGCAGTGGATCGACATTGGTTCGATCGACAGCTTCGAAGGAATTCGCATGCCCTCCGATAAAGAGTTTACGTCCGGCCGCAAGGGTTCCAGCGGGAAGAAGAATGCCAATTGTTCATTCTGCGGCAAGAGCTACCGCGACGTCGGTCCTCTCGTCGAGGGCCCCGGTGACGTCTATATCTGTGGCGAATGCATCGACCTCTGTCAGTCGATCCTCGACCAGGAACGTCGTCGCCGCGGGGAACCTCGCAAGCTCTTCTCCAAGATCCCCAGCCCGCGGGAAATCGTTGCCCATCTCAACGAGTACGTGATCGGGCAGGACCGGACGAAGAAGACCCTCGCCGTCGCCGTCCACAACCACTACAAGCGGTTGATGGCCTACGAGGATCGCGAGTCCGACGTCGAGATCGAAAAATCGAACGTCATGTTCGTCGGTCCGACCGGTTCCGGTAAGACGCTGCTGGCCCGCACCATCGCCAAGTACCTGCAGGTCCCCTTCGCGATCGGTGATGCCACCACGCTGACCGAAGCCGGCTACGTCGGCGAAGACGTCGAGAACCTGCTCCTCAAGCTGCTCCACGCGGCCGACTTCGATATCGAAGCCGCCCAGCGGGGCATCATCTTCATCGACGAAATCGACAAGATCGGGAAGACGAGCCAGAACGTCTCGATCACCCGTGACGTCTCCGGCGAAGGTGTGCAGCAGTCCCTGCTCAAGATGCTCGAAGGAACCATCTCCAACGTCCCGCCCCAGGGGGGACGCAAGCATCCCGAGCAGCAGTACATCCAGGTCGACACCAGCAACATCCTGTTCATCTGCGGAGGAACGTTCGTCGGACTGGAAGACATCATCAGCAAGCGGCTCGGCCGCAAGATGATCGGCTTCGGCCAGAGCGGCGGAAATCATCGCGAACGTCGCGACGAACTCCTCTCGCAGGCCACCGTCGACGACATCCTCGAATTCGGTCTGATCCCCGAACTCGTCGGCCGACTGCCGGTCCTCACGACCCTCTCGCCGCTCGGCGAGGACGACCTGGTTCGCATCCTGACCGAACCGAAGAACTCGCTCATCAAGCAGTACGAGAAGTTCTTCGAAATGGAAGGCGCCGAACTCGAGTTCACCGATGCCGCCCTCCACGAGGTCGCCCGCATCGCCCGCTCGAAGGAAACCGGTGCCCGTGGCCTCCGCAGCGTCGTCGAGCAGGTGATGTTCGAAATCATGTTCGAACTTCCCGACCAGGAACGGGGCAAGCGGTACGTCATCACCCCGGAGATCGTCCGCGGCGAAGAACGCCTCTTCCCGCA
>ENA-ORCW01000432-ORCW01000432.1-marine-metagenome-genome-assembly--contig:-NODE-432-length-26562-cov-3.444251_pt1 | contig 26562 bp, 30 predicted proteins | sample MGYA00237784_ERZ508517 | MGnify/ENA primary metagenome ERZ508517 (study PRJEB26187, sample SAMN06268979) | marine metagenome | isolation source: Tt ae E1 feedstock associated aerobic enrichment on... | reverse complement strand
GGCCGAGCGAGCCGAAGCCCTGCGCGACCGTATCGGACTGCACGTCGCCGTCATAGTTCTTGCAGGCCCAGACATAGCCGCCGGACCACTTCAACGAAGCGGCGACCATGTCGTCGATCAGGCGGTGCTCATAGGTGATCTTGGCGGCCTCGAATTTCTCCTTGAATTCGCTCTCGTAGATCTCCTGGAAGATGTCCTTGAAGCGGCCGTCATAGACCTTGAGGATGGTGTTCTTGGTCGACAGGTAGACCGGCACCTTGCGCTGCAGGCCGTAGTTCAGCGAGGCGCGCGCAAAGTCGGTGATGGAATCGTCGAGATTGTACATGCCCATGGCGACGCCGGCCGACGGTGCGTCGAACACTTCGTGCTCGATCTCGGTGCCGTCCTCGCCGACGAATTTCATCGTCAGCTTGCCCTTGCCGGGGAACTTGAAGTCGGTGGCGCGGTACTGGTCGCCGAAGGCGTGACGGCCGACAATGATCGGCTGCGTCCAGCCGGGAACCAGGCGCGGGACGTTCTTCATGATGATCGGCTCGCGGAAGATCACGCCGCCGAGAATGTTGCGGATCGTGCCGTTGGGCGAACGGTACATGCGCTTCAGGCCGAATTCCTCGACGCGCGCCTCGTCCGGGGTGATCGTCGCGCATTTCACGCCGACACCGTATTCCTTGATTGCGTTGGCCGCATCGACGGTGATCTGATCGTCCGTGGCGTCGCGCGCCTCGATGCCCAAATCGTAATATTTCAGGTCGATGTCCAGATAGGGATGGATCAGTTTGTCCTTGATGAACTGCCAGATGATGCGCGTCATCTCGTCGCCGTCGAGCTCGACGACCGGATTGTCCACCTTGATCTTACCCATGAAAAAGCTCCGCAATTGTGGTGTGAAACAGCGCGGCAGAGAGTGGCCGCGCAAAGGTCGGCTGCCCTATAGCATTCCTTGCTGAAAGCGCAAAGCGGGCAGGTGTGTTTTGCGGTTGGCGTGCATGCGCCTAGGGAAAACGTTCTTTGGCGGCGCTTGCAACAAAGTCCATCAATGCGCGGATTCGCGCGGCGCGGCGCAGCGTGGGATGGGTGAGGAGCCACAGATCGACATCCAGCCTCGGGACCGCTTCCACGCGTTTCAGATGAGGGTCGTCGGCGGCTGCATAGTCTGGCAGCACGGCAAGCCCGGCGCCACCCTTCACGGCCGCCAGCATGCCGGGTGTGGAGTTCACGCGCATCCGGCAATTCTCTGCATGGCTCTCCTCCTTCATCCAGCTTTCCAGCGCGGCATAGCCCATGCGGCGGTCCGGCCCGACCCAGCCGAGCGACGATTCCCGCCATGGAACGTCGAGAAGGTCGCGTCGCACATAGATCGACTGGCGGATTACGCCCAGCCTGCGTCCCACAAGATGGTCTGGCGGGGCTGTCGCGGGCCTGATTGCAATATCGGCTTCTCGCTCTGTCAGATCGAGGACGCTGTTGGACAGAACGATGTCCAGATCGATTTCGGGAAACGCGACGCAGAAACGGGCCAGTACGGGCGCAAAACAGGCATGGTAGAGCGCGTCCGTGGTGGTCAGGCTCACCGTGCCGGAGGGCTGCAGGTCGCGCCCGATCACCTGCCGTTCGAGCGCATGCACCTCCGTTTCTATCCGTCCGGCAACGGCAATCGCTTCCTCACCGGCGGCGCTGGGCGCATAGCCCTGGCGCGTCCGCTCGAACAGCTCCACGCTGATGCGCCGTTCCAGCTCGCGCAATTTGCGAAACACGGTCGGATGGCTGACGCCCAACGCCTTTGCCGCCCCGGTCAGCGTGCCCGTCCGGCCCACCGCCAGCACCAGCCGCAAATCGTCCCATTCGAGTGAGTTGTTCATTTTTGTAATATCGAAACTCATTTATGCTCAGTCGAATTTCATAAGCGGACAGATTAAGTGATATCGAAACCGAACACAACGCAGGAGCCAGGCAATGCATGCGCTGATCGTTTTTGCCCATCCCGAGCCCGCTTCCTTCAACGGAACGCTCAAGAATGCCGCTGTCGCCCGTCTTCAGGCGCTTGGCCACACGGTCGAGGTGTCCGATCTTTATGGCGAAGGTTTCGATCCCGTTGAGGGCGCGCCACATTATCCGGAGCGGCTCGATCCGGAACACTTTGCCACGCTTGCCGAACAGCGCCACGCCGGTCGGCAAGGCGTGCTCCCGGCCGATGTGCGACGGGAGATCGACCGCATCGAGCGCGCCGATCTTATCGTCTTCCAGTTTCCCCTATGGTGGCATGCCCAGCCGGCGATCCTGAAAGGCTGGTTCGACCGGGTTTTCGTCAACGGTTTGCTCTACAGTGGATCGCAGCGATACGACCGTGGCATCTTCCGCGGCAAGCGGGCCGTCCTTTCCGTCACCGCCGGCGCACCCGAGACGTCTTTCGCGCCGGGCGGGCGCAGTGGCGATATCGAGCTGCTGCTATGGCCGATCCATTATTCGCTCAACTATATGGGCTTCTCCGTCCTGCCGCCCTTCCTCGCCTTCGGTGTCGCGGGGCATGGCTATCGCTATGACAGTGACGAAGAGAAGATGCGTCGGCTCGATGCCTATCGCAGGGCCTGGGAAAACCGCATCGAAACCCTGCCGCGCGAGGCGGCTTTACCCTTTCCGGGTTGGGACGATTGGGACGAGGCGGGCCTTCCGATGCGCAACGAAGGAGAAAATCCCGCACTGCGTTTTCGCGATCATGGTTTTGGGGTCGGGTGAACGCGGTGAAGCCCGCTGACGCCCCATCAGAACGGCGTGCCGTTCCTCGCTTAAGGCGAACCTAGCGGCCCGAATGATCGCCGGTTTGCAGAACTGGGTGCCGTCCCTGGCGACGAACGCTTGGTGGCCGCGCTCGACACCATGCGTGGAAACGGGGATCTGAGCGGATCGAGTTCGCCAAGCCTCTCGCTGAGGGCGTGTGCGACGTCAGCGATCCGGTCACGTTGTTCGGCGATTTCAGGCGCTACGATCAACGTCTTGATCTCAAGTCACACGGTCTGTTCCCCATCGCAGCGATGGCGCGGACACTGGCGATCCGCCAGCGTTTGCCGCGCGTCCCGACCCGTGCGCGACCGAGGCATTGGCCGAGTTTGCAGGCATGCCGCACAACGATCTTCTGGCTTTGCGCGAGGCACCCGCTTTTTCCTCGTTCTCGTTTCGAAGCAACGGATCGATGACATCGCGCTTGTCATTCCGTTGTCGGACAACGTTGCGCCGGAACGACTGACTGCGCGCCAGCAGAAAACGCTCAAGGATGCGCCTGGAAGCTTGGCGATCGTTCCCGAATGCGTACGCCACGCCATGTTTGCGCGTGGATGAAGTGCACGCTTTACCGCGGCGCGGGAAGCGGGTAACAGCAGCGCATCATGGCAGGAACAGACAAACAGCAAGACATGCTTACGGAAGGCCCGGCGATCATTCTGGTGGAGCCGCAACTGGGCGAGAACATCGGCATGGTGGCGCGTGCCATGGCGAATTTCGGTTTGGCGGAACTTCGACTCGTCAACCCGCGTGACGGCTGGCCGAACGAACGAGCACGCGCTTCGGCAAGCCGCGCCGATCACGTTATCGACGCGGCAGCGGTGTTCGAATCGCCGGCCGAAGCCGTCGCCGATCTCAACTTTGTTTTGGCGACAACGGCGCGCCCGCGCGACAATTTCAAGCCGGTGCGCGGACCGGTCGAGGCGGCTGCGGATTTGCGCAACCGCTTTGCCGGCGGGCAGAAGACCGGCATTTTGTTCGGGCGCGAACGCTGGGGGCTTACCAATGAAGAGGTGGCGCTCGCCGACGAGATCGTCACTTTTCCGGTCAATCCGGCCTTTGCCTCTCTCAACATCGCGCAGGCCGTTCTTCTTATGTCTTACGAGTGGATCAAAACCGGCGATCAGGCAGTGCGACCGCCTCAAAACACACTGGAGCCAGCCGAGAAGCTGCATATCGAAAGCCTGATCGGGTATCTCGACAAGGTGTTGGACGAACGCGGCTATTTCCGCACCGAGGACAAAAAACCCAAGATGATGGACAATCTGCGCGCATTGTTCACGCGCCCAGGTTTCACCGTCGAGGAACTTGCCGTTTTGCGCGGGGTCCTGAGCTCGCTGGAGAAATTTTCTCCAAAGAATCCGCGTGGCTCCGGCGCGCCGGGGCGGGAATAGGGATGCAAACCCGGCCGATCCTCTTTTTCGATTCGGGCATAGGCGGCCTCTCGGTCGTAAAGGAGGCGCGCGTTCTTCTGCCGGGACGGCCTTACGTCTATGTGGCCGACGACGCCGCCTTTCCCTATGGTGCGTGGGAGGAGGAGGCGCTGCTCGACCGCATGATCGGCCTCTTTGCCGAACTCATCGAGAGATACAGACCGGTCATGTCGGTCATTGCCTGCAACACGGCCTCGACGCTCGCCATTCACCGGTTGCGCGAGGCGTTTCCGGATGAAACCTTCGTGGGCACCGTGCCGGCCATCAAGCCGGCGGCCGAACGCACCCGTTCGGGCCTCGTTTCCGTTCTGGCCACGCCGGGCACCGTGAAACGTCAGTACACACACGACCTGATCCGCGATTTTGCCGCTCAGTGCCATGTGCGGTTGGTCGGCAGTGAACATCTGGCCAGCCTTGCCGAGCAGTATATGCGCGAAGGTTTTGTGGACGAGGCCGCCGTCGGAGCCGAGATAGCGCCATGCTTCGTCGAGGAGAATGGCCAGCGTACGGATATCGTGGTGCTCGCCTGCACCCACTATCCCTTTCTGGTGAACCGCATGCGCAAGACCGCTCCCTGGCCGGTGGACTGGATCGACACCTCCGAAGCGATCGCACGCCGCGCGCTTGCGCTATCGGTCAATCTGCCGAAGTCACCGGACGGCAACGGTGCCGACCTTGCCCATTTCACCTCCGGCGCACCGGTGGAGGGGTATCGGCGGCTATTGTCGGGCTTTGGTTTTACGATCTCTTGAAGGCGGATGGTGCTGCATGAAGTTCGGTTATCGGACTTGGTCTACCAGAGCTTTCGTGATCCATTCGCGGAATGCGCGGATTTTCGGAGCGTTACGCCTTCCTTCGGGATAAACCAGCCAATAGCCGAGCCCATCCGTTTCCGTGCGATCGAAGGGTTGATAAAGAAGCCCAGCTTCCAGTTCCGTGCGATAGAGCGCGGGTGTCAGCATGGCGACACCGCGTCCAGCGGCCACAGCGCGTGCCAACATGCCCTGGCTGCCCAGTTTAGCAGTGGGTGGTCGGTCGTCGCAGTCGACGTCAATATCGATGGCACCGAACCAGACGGTCCACCACGGGTCGCCGAGATCCAGCAAGGGGAGTCGCAGCAAATCCTCGGGTTTCTCGACGCCGCCGATCGTTTGGGCAAGGCGCGGGCTGAGCATCGGTGTGAAATCTGCTTCGATGAGCAAATGGCGCTCTAGTCCGGGCCAGGGACCGTGCCCCCCGCGTATGGCCACATCGACGTCCTCCGTGTCGAATGCCGCGAGACGCTGGCTTGCTTCAAGCCTCACCGACAACGTGGGGTGCAGGGCCTGAAACGTATCGATGTGTTCCACGAGCCAACTGGCTGCGAAGGTTTGTGCCGTACTGATCGTGAATGTGCCTTCCATCACACCGCGTGCGTCAGTATAGGCGGCGCCCAACCGTTCGAAGGCATCGCTGACGGCCGGCGCGAAGCGTTGGCCCGTTTCGGTTAATGTGACCTGTCTTGGCCGGCGAACGAAGAGAGGCGTGCCGATGCGATCCTCCAGAATTTTGATTTGATAGCTGACGGCCGCCTGGGTCATGCCGAGTTCTTCGCCGGCCTTGGTGAAGCTGCCGTGACGGGCCGCGGCTTCGAAGGCGCGTATGGCGGCGAGCGGCGGTAGTGATACGCCGGACATGGATAAAATCCCCTTATGCTACCCTGTCGACTTTCAATTGGAATGTCGGGTTCAGAAGAGCGACATATAGCGAAGAAATCAACACAGCTTTTCTATATGCGGTTGGGAGAAGCCCGATGACACACACTTTTTTGCACGACGCCAACGAAACGCAGACCATCTGGCGTTTCCTCTTGCGGTGGACGGCGGCAGGCCGTTCTTCCGGCAGGAAAAGCAGAGCGAAACGCATTGATCCGCGTGACATTCCTGAAAACCTTCATCAGGATATCGGACTGGCCGATACCCGCTCCCTTCGTCCCAAGCGCTATGTCGATTAGTGTTTCGGTTGACAACCGCGCCGGTCTCACATATTGAGCCCGCACAAGCGCGATGGCCGCCGGCTGCCGCGCTTTTTAACGTGTCCCGTGGACGAGTCGCATCAGCGTGCGCGACATGTCCTGTCAGGTTTCGGAAATGGAAACCAGAGGAGGGCGCGTTTCCTTCGTCCGGAGCTTCGGCTTCGGGAATGTTGATATGAAAGGGAATGCGATGAGCAAGCGCCATTCTGCAAAGTACAAACTCGATCGCCGTCTTGGCGAGAACATCTGGGGTCGCCCCAAATCCCCGGTCAACCGCCGTGAATACGGCCCCGGCCAGCACGGTCAGCGCCGCAAGGGCAAGCTGTCGGATTTCGGTCTGCAGTTGCGCGCCAAGCAGAAGCTGAAAGGCCATTACGGCGATATTTCGGAAAAACAGTTCCGCAAGACCTACGATGAGGCAAACCGCCGCAAGGGCGACACCAACGAGAATCTGATCGGTCGCCTGGAATCGCGCCTCGACGCCGTGGTTTACCGCGCAAAGTTCGTTCCCACGATCTTCGCTGCGCGCCAGTTCGTCAACCATGGCCATATTCTGGTCAATGGCCGCCGCGTCAATGTCCCGTCCTATCGCTGCAAGGCCGGTGACGTGATCGAGGTGAAGGAAAAGTCCAAGCAGCTCGCCATCGTCCTGGAAGCCACGCAGCTCGCCGAGCGCGATGTTCCGGACTATGTCGAGGCCGACCACAACAAGATGGTCGCCACCTATCTGCGCATGCCGGCAATCTCCGACGTGCCCTATGCGGTGCACATGGAGCCGAACCTGGTTGTCGAGTACTACTCGCGCTGATACCTTTCGGCAGGTAATTCGGAAGGGGGCGTCCAGCTGTTTGGCCGGGCGCCTTCTTTTTTGTCGTTTCGCGGGAAGGTGTGAGGTTATGTCATGACGAGTCTGGCGAAGACGCCCGGCATGCGGATGGGCTTGCTTCTGGCCTTTTTCGTCGGTTTGTGGACAGTCTATGCCAGTCTGACGCAGCTCAATCTCGACGGCTTCGGCGACATGTTGGAGAACTATTCCTGGGGGATCGCCTGGGAGCAGGGATATTACAAGCATCCGCCGCTGTTTGCCTGGATCACCGCTGTCTGGTTCTCCGTATTTCCGCATACCGACTGGGCCTATTATCTCCTGTCAGCCGTCAATGGCGCCGCACTTCTGTTCGCCAGCTGGCGTATAGCGGTCCGTTTTCTCGATCCGTGGCGTGCCTTCATCAGCACGGCGCTGTTCTTCTTCCTTCCGCCCGTCACTTTTCTCGCCATCAAGTACAACGCCAATTCGGCTATGCTGCCTTTTTGGGCGGTAACGGTGTTGTTTTATCTGCGTTTTCTGGAAAAGCGACGCCTCTCAGACGCCGTGATCCTCGGCGCTTTCGCGGCCGCGTCGATGCTGATCAAGTATTTTTCGGCAGCGCTTCTCGGGGCGATTTGCCTTCACGTTCTGTTCGATCGCGAGGCGCGTTCGCTTCTGCTTAAACCGGGGGTGTGGGCGGCGAGCTTCGTCTTTATCGCGCTGGTGACGCCGCATCTGATCTGGCTGTTCCAGAACGATTTCCTGCCGCTCAGCTACGTTTCCGAGCAGGGCGATGGTTCGGCTCTGATCGGGCTTACCTCCACGCCGCGCTTTCTGGCCGCATTGCTGGCATATCTGCTGCCGGTGGTTCTGGTTCTTCTGATCGCGATCCTGCGTAACGGCCGTGGACCGTGGTTCGATGCCGCGCCCTTTCTCGCGCTGCGCGAGACCTTGGCGGGCCGGGCGCTTTTGTGGACCGGTTTCGGCTCGCTCGTGCTCACGCTGCTTTTGGGCATTGTGTTTGCCGTACAGTTCAGTTCGGTCTGGGCGCTGCCGCTCTATTTTGCGGCGCCGATTTTTCTCCTGCTCCTGATAAAGCCGGGGCGGCTGGAGGCACAGAAGCCGGCCGTTCCTGCCGCCGTGGTGCTTTACGGGGCCTGTCTTCTGGCGCTGACGCCCTTCATCTACCGGCAGGAAGCGCAGGACACTTCGCATTACAACGATGTGCCGGTTCAGACGATCGCCGGCGAGATCGAAAAAGCCTGGAACGCCCGCTTCGATACGCCGCTTGCTTACGTGGCGGGCGACAAGATCCTGGCCAGCGGAACCACCTTCTATTCGGTGTCGCGGCCCTATTCGATGCAGGCGAATTCCTACGAACTGTCCCCTTGGATCAAACCGGAGGGCGTGGCCGAAAAGGGCATGGTTGTGGCCTGTTTCGCGGACCAGAAGGGATGTCTTGCCAAAGCCGAGGATTTGGTGGGCACAAAGGTTCAGACACACGAACTGACTGTGCCCGGTTTCGGTGGAGAAAGACGCTGGACGATGCGCCTTTTCTTCATGCCGCCGATGGGCTCTTCATCCTGATTCCGTTTTTCCGAAAATGCCGAATTTTCTCTGAATTCGGGTAGGAATTCTCTCGTTTCGTCCGAAACGTCTTCAAACGATGCGATTTTCGATCGACCAGCGGGCAGCGAAAAAATTGAGGATCGCGCCGATGACGATGCCGATCAGCTTGGCGGCGAAAAGGCCCGTGAGCGCGGGCAGGAGATAGACGGCGAGTGTCGACGAACCAAGCGAGATAACACTGCCGCTGACGGCGAACCTCGCAAACGCACCGTGCAGGTTGAAACGCTCTCCACGCTCGAAGGTCCAGCGCGAATTGACCGCAAAGGAGAATATGACCGCGACCATCCAGCCGAGAAAATTGGCGAGAAGCGGCACAACCGACATGGCGACAAGCGCAGTGAACGTGGCGAAGTCGATCGCCGTGTTCAACACACCCACCACCGCAAAACGGCTCAATTTGCTCGAGAGCGGCCGGTTTTGTCCTGCGTTCATGGCCGACCACGTCGCAGGGTCAACCCGGCGCTTGCAAGGCGCGCGGGAAACGCATCGGAGGCGAGCGCATCGCGCTCCTCGTCGCGCGCATCGGTGAAGATGTCGCGCTGGCGCAAAATGTCGTCCACCGTTCCGGGATGGCACATGATGACGCTGTCGTCGGGCGCCTGGTCCAAGAAGAGGTCGAGCGCCCGGGCGAATGCGCCGCTGCGCCGCCAATCGTAAAAACCGCAAAGCGGTCCCTCGACGGTGAAGCCGTGGCGGCGCATCTCGGCGTCGAAGCCGCGTGCCAGAAGCCGCGCAACGACGATCTTTGCCTTTACGAGAGCGGGGGCCGCACGCAGGGTCGGCGCGCCGCGCAGCCAGGGACGTTGGGACGTGGGAACGCCGGCAAAGCGCTTGGCAAGCCACTGCCGGACGGGCGGCAGGAAATGGACATGCTGGTGCCCGTCGATGAAATCCGGATCGCGTCCGAACGCTTCGCGAAAGCGGGAAAGCTGAGCGTCCGCCTCGGCGGCAATGGTGCTGGCAGCCGGGTGTGCCAAGAGCTTCTTCAGTTCCGGCATGGTTTCGCCCGTGGACAGCGCGGGAAAATCGGTGAGGGTAAGATGCATGCCGACGGCGAAATCGCCTGTCGTCCTTGCCAATGCGCAGGCTTCAGTCTGCCAGTCGTCGAACAGCGTCATGCAGCCCGTTCCGCTCAGACGCTCCTTTTCGAGCAGCGTGCGAATGCATTGGCTGACTCCCGGCGAGAAGCCGTAATCGTCGGCGATTAGCCAGACCGAGCGTGCGCCTGATTCAGCCATGGGTGGCCTTGCCGGTCCTGCGCGCCCTGGCGCCGGAGGGCGTTGCAGCCCGAGGACCGGTGACGGATTTGACAATGTAGTTGGGACGGCTTTTCGCCTCGCTCAATGCCGACCAGACATATTCGCCGACAAGGCCCGTCAGGGCGAGGTTGAGGCCGCCAAGGACGAGGATCGCAACGATGAGGCTCGGATAGCCGGGAACGGCGACACCGGTGAACAGCACTTCCAGAAGAATTTTGATGCCGTAGAGAAAGCCGAGAACCGCAACGCCAGTACCGAACAGGGAAACCATGCGCAGCGGCACGACGGAAAACGAGGTAAAACCTTCCAGCGAGAAGGCGATCAGCTTGCGGCGCGACCACTTGCTTTCGCCACCCTGCCGTTCGGCGGGCTTGTAAAGAATGCGTTCCTGCTTGAAACCGGTCCAGGCGTAGAGACCTTTGTTGAAACGCCGTTGATCGCGCAACTGGCGCAGTGCCGCGGCAAAGCGGCCGGTCATGACGCGGAAATCGCCGGCATTGGCCGGAATCTCGTAGCGCTGGCCCATATTGATCAGCCAGTAAAAGCCGTTCGCCATATAGCGTCCGATGGTGCGGCTCTCCGCACGGTCCGCGCGCACCGCATAGACCATGTCGAGATCCGGATCGGCCATCATACGGTCGATCATATCGAGGGCGACATCCACCGTGTGCTGCAGGTCTGCATCCATCAGCAGAACGTAGTCGCCCTGGGAATGGTCCAGGCCGGCCAGGATCGCGGTTTCCTTGCCGAAATTGCGCGCCAGCGTGATGAGCGTCCAATCGCCGCTCATATGCTCTTGATAGAGCGCGCCGCCGCCATCCGTGCTGCCGTCATCGATGAAAATGAAAGCGGTTTCGAGGTCGAAGCGCTCCCTGGCCTGCGCTGCCAGCTCCCCGGCCAGAGTGCTGAAGCCGGCAACGCTTTCCCGCTCGTTCAGGAACGGAACCAGAATATCGAGCCGTTTGGCCACGCGCGCAATCTCCTTCGAACCGTGTTATGCCCGCTGAAAGTTGAGAATGCCTATTCGCTAAGTCGCCTTGCCGCAAGGCTTCTGATAGGAAGAGGCGAATTCAATTTCCGACAAAGGCCTGTCCATGCATAGCACCTTGGCGCAACCGAAAGAACCGATGGACACTGGCGGGAAAGCGATCGACGCCGCGGAGGAAACGCCGCCCTTCATGAAGGGCATGCCCTCGTCGGTGGAGTTCAACAAGCTGCGCAAGCGCCTGTTGCGCAACGCGCGCCAGGCGATTGAGGACTTTGCCATGGTAAAGCCGGGCGAGCGCTGGCTCGTGGCTCTTTCGGGCGGCAAGGATTCCTATGGCCTTCTGGCACTGCTCATGGACCTGCAGTGGCGCGGGCTCTTGCCGGTTGAGATTCTGGCCTGCAATTTGGATCAGGGGCAGCCGAATTTTCCAAAGCATATTCTCCCAGAATACCTGGAGAGCCTCGGCGTTGCGCACCGCATCGAATATCAGGATACCTATTCGGTGGTGACGGAGAAGCTGCCCGAGGCGAGCACCTATTGCTCGCTGTGCTCGCGGTTGCGGCGTGGGCATCTCTACCGTATTGCGCGTGAGGAGGGATGTTCCTCGCTGGTTCTGGGGCACCATCGCGAGGATATTCTCGAGACATTCTTCATGAACCTGTTCCATGGCGGGCGGCTTGCAGCGATGCCGCCGAAACTGCTCAACGACGAGGGTGACGTTATGGTGCTGCGACCGCTCAGCTACTGCGCGGAAACGGACATGTCGAAATTCGCCGACGCCATGAAGTTTCCCATCATTCCCTGCGACCTATGCGGAAGTCAGGACGGCTTGCAGCGCAACGCGATGAAGGCCATGCTAACCGATATCGAAACCCGGATGCCGGGCCGCAAGGATACGATGATCCGGGCGCTAACGAATGCGCGCCCGTCTCATCTTCTCGACCGCAAGCTGTTCGATTTCGCGGGGCTCACACGGGCTGATTGACCGCATGGAACATGCGTCCGCGCTCGCCGATCAACACCAGGATAATCGCCACGGCACCGGTCAGAAAATAGCCGGTGGCCAGCGGTACCGTCGACCCGTCGAACGACTGGCCGACAAAAGCGCCGATCAGGCCGCCGCCAAGTGTGGTGAGAAAGCCCTGCGTGGCCGCCGCCGTGCCGGCCACGTGACCGAGCGGCTCCATGGCGATGGAGTTGAAGTTCGCGCCGACCCAGCCGAACTGGAACATGGCCACTGAAAACAGCACGAAGAACAGCCCGAACGGCATGTAACCGATGCTCGCGAGCACCAGCCAGACGAGACTGACCGAGGTGAAGCCGACCAGCGCCGTGTGGGAGAGGCGACGCATGCCGATCCGGCCGACCAGTCGCGAATTGGTGAAGGACGATATCGCCATCAAGCCGGCGCCGATGGCGAACAGGATCGGAAACCAATCGGCCAGATCGAACGTATCCGTGTAGATCTGCTGGGCAGAACTGATGAAGCCGAACAGCGAGCCGAAGATGCTGGTGGTCGCCAGCGTGTAGCAGAGCGCGATACGGTTCGTCAGGACATATCCGAAGCCCTTTGTGATTGAGGAAAAGGTCAGTTCCCGCCGATTTTCGGGCGCGAGCGTCTCGGGCAGACGCAGTGCTGCCCAAGTGCCGAAGACAACGGCCAGAACGGCCATTGTGAGAAAAATTTCCGACCAGTCGCCGACGATCATGATGATCTGGCCGATGCTCGGCGCGATGACCGGAATGACCATGAAAACCATCATCACGAGCGACAGAACCTCGGCCATCTGGCGGCCGCCAAATACGTCGCGAATGGCCGAGACGGCAATCACCCGCGTTGTGGCCGCGCCGATGCCCTGCAGGAAACGCAGCGCAAGTATCAGGGCGAAACTGGGGGAAACGGCTGCCAACAGTGCGGCGGAAACATAGAGCGCCAGTCCGAAAAACAGCGGCGCGCGGCGTCCGAAACGATCGGAGACCGGGCCGAAGACAAGCTGTCCGCCACCAAGCCCAGCGATATAGGCCGTCACAATATATTGGCGGGCGTTTTCGTCATCGACGCCGAGCTCCGCGCCGATCTGCTGGAGCGCGGGCAACATGATGTCGATGGCAAGCGCATTGAGCGACATAAGAGCCGCAGCAAGCGCGATGAATTCGACACGACCGAGGGATTTCTGCGGTTTTATGGCTTCTTGTGAAACGGGATTTTCCATATCTCTCTCCAGCGGTCGTCAAGCATGTGCAATCAAAATTCCCGACTCCGCCCGAAGTCGATCACGGGTGGGGTGGAAAGCCGGGCGTTGGTCCGGTCCGAAAGCGCCGGCCCCTCCATCGTCCCGTATGCCGCGCGAAAAAAAGCGAACTTGCCATCGCGCAGGTCTAAAATCATGGTGCCGGTTATCGTCCGCCCTCTACCGGAATGAACCACCGACGCGAAAAAATGCGCTGGCGAGCGCCAGCGCATTGCGCAAAAGGAGGGCGCCCGCGGACGGGCGCTATCCCAAATTCAGTTTCAGGCGGCGCCCTTGGCTGCCACGCCCTTTTCGTTCAGGAAGGCCTGTAACTCGCCGGCCTGGAACATTTCCCGGATGATGTCGCAGCCGCCGACGAACTCGCCCTTCACGTAAAGCTGCGGGATGGTCGGCCAGTTGGAATAATCCTTGATGCCCTGACGAAGGTCGTCAGAGGTCAGAACGTTGACGCCTTTGTACTCGACGTCGAGATAGTCGAGAATCTGAACCACCTGACCCGAAAAGCCGCACTGCGGAAAGCCCGGCGTGCCCTTCATGAAAAGCACAACGTCGCTGCTTTTGACTTCGTTATCGATGAATTCGTTGATGCCGCTCATCGCAAATCCTTTCATGACCGGGGTCAAGGCCCGGCATTTCGATCATCATTGGTTATGTATTGCACCATCCATTGGGGTGCAACGCCACCCGATAAAAACTTTTGGGGCGGGTCAATCCGGAGCGCTGGTTTGCAGGGCGAGCGCATGAAGCGCGCCGCCCATATTTCCCTTGAGCGCATTGTAGACCATCTGATGCTGCTGAACGCGAGACTTGCCGCGGAAGCTTTCCGCTACAACTTCCGCGGCGTAATGATCTCCGTCACCCGCAAGGTCGCGTATCGTGACCTTTGCATCCGGGATGCCTTCCTTGATGAGGCGCTCGATATCAGCAGCGTTCATAGCCATTGGGTGGCGATTCTCCAATCATTCCAATCCCGGAGATATGGCGTTTCCGGTGAGCGAGGTCAATCATGGTGCGTGCGCGAACGTTTTGCCAATGCCAATCCGACGGTTCGCACTCCGCCGGAGAGGTGCGCGGCGCTCAGTCCATGAAGGCAGGAAACCAGGCCTCATGCGCGTCTTTCAGCGATTTTACCGCGACGGCACGCGTATCGCCGAGTGCAAGCGCATCGCCCCCTGTCTTGCCGATCACGACAGCGGAAACGCCCGCTTCGCCAGCAGCAGCCAGAACGGCGTCCGCATTGGCGGTGGTCACGACATAGCGGCCCTGATCTTCGCCGAAGAAGGCCGGGATGGCGTTCTCGGGCGCATCGATCGCTGCGCCGATGCCCGAGGCAATGGCCATTTCGGCCAGCGCAAGGGCCAACCCCCCATCAGAACAGTCGTGGGTGGCGGAAAGCCTGCCAGCGCGGATCAGGCCACGCACCAGATCGCCGGCGCGCTTTTCATGCGTCAGATCGACCGGCGGAGGCGGGCCGTCGGCGCGTCCGTGAATGTCGCGCAGATAGACGGACTGACCGAGATGCGTGCCCCAGCCCTCCGGTGCGCCGATCAGGACGATCGCTTCCCCCTCGGCGGCGAACGCGGCACGCGAGGCCCGCTGCCAATCCGGGATCAGGCCGACGCCGGCGATGGTCGGGGTTGGGGGGATGGCTTGACCCAGTGTCTCGTTGTAGAGCGATACGTTGCCGGAGACGATGGGGAAGCCCAGCGCATTGCAGGCTTCGCCAATGCCTTTGATGGCATGGACGAGCTGGCCCATGATCTCCGGTTTCTCCGGATTGCCGAAGTTCAGATTGTCGGTCGAGGCAAGCGGTTCGGCGCCCGTCGCCGTGATGTTGCGCCAGCATTCGGCAACGGCCTGCTTGCCGCCTTCATACGGATCGGCCTCGCAATAGCGCGGCGTCACATCGGAGGAAAAGGCGAGCGCCTTCTTTTCGTGTCCTTCGACGCGCACCACGCCGGCATCGCCACCTGGAATGTGTACCGTGTTGCCCTGAATGAGCGTGTCGTATTGCTCCCACACCCAGCGGCGTGAGGACAGATCCGGCGAATTGAGCAGCTTGACGAGGCTGTCGGCAATGTCCGCTTCGGGGGCGGGGCCTTCGAGCGGTGCCATCGGCTTCGGTTCGACCCAGGGGCGATCGTATTCAGGCGCCTCGTCGCCGAGTTCCTTGATCGGCAGGTTGGCCACTTCCTCGCCCTGATGAACGATGCGGAAGCGCAGATCGTCAGTCGTCTTGCCGACAACGGCGAAGTCCAGCCCCCATTTGCGGAAGATGGCCTCCGCCTCGTCCCGCTTTTCGGGGCGCAGAACCATGAGCATGCGCTCCTGGCTTTCCGACAGCATCATCTCATAGGCGCTCATGCGCTCTTCGCGCACGGGCACCCTATCGAGATCGAGTTCGATGCCGAGGTCGCCCTTGGCTCCCATTTCGACGGCCGAGCAGGTGAGGCCGGCGGCCCCCATGTCCTGAATGGCGATGACCGCGCCGGTGGCCATCAGTTCGAGGCAGGCTTCGAGCAGGCATTTTTCGGTAAAGGGATCGCCGACCTGAACCGTGGGCCGCTTTTCGTCGATGCCTTCGTCGAACTCGGCCGAGGCCATGGTCGCGCCGCCGACGCCGTCGCGGCCGGTCTTGGCACCGAGATAGACGACGGGCAGGCCGACGCCTTCCGCCTTGGAATAGAAGATGGCATTGGTTTCGGCGATGCCGGCGGCAAAGGCGTTGACCAGTATGTTGCCATTGTATCGGGCGTCGAAATTGACCTCACCGCCGACGGTCGGCACGCCGAAGGAATTGCCGTATCCGCCGATGCCGGAAACGACGCCGGCCACCAGGTGCCTGGTCTTCGGGTGGTCGGCCGCGCCGAAGCGCAGCGCGTTCATGGCGGCCACGGGCCGCGCGCCCATGGTGAAGACGTCGCGCAAAATTCCGCCGACTCCGGTCGCCGCGCCCTGGTAAGGCTCGATGTAGGAGGGGTGGTTGTGGCTTTCCATTTTGAAGACCACGCATTGCCCGTTGCCGATGTCGACCACGCCGGCATTCTCGCCGGGACCCTGAATGACCCGCGGTCCCTTGGTGGGTAGGGTGCGCAGCCATTTCTTGGAGCTTTTGTAGGAGCAATGCTCGTTCCACATGGCCGAAAAGATACCAAGCTCGGTAAAGCTCGGCTCGCGGCCGATCAGGTCGAGAATGCGCTGATACTCGTCGGGCTTGAGGCCGTGGGCGGCGATGAGGTCTTCGGTGATCGGAACGTGATTGGGAATGGTCATGTGGTCGGTGGGTCCCTGCAAAGGGGTTGCATAGGGTATATCGAGGCTGCGTTACAGTATTGCGGCCCGATAATCCACTTCCCAATGCCGGTTTTCGTCAGCCGTAATTGTCGAATCCGCTGATCGGATTGTCGAGAAGGCGTTTCAGCGTCGCGAACCCCTTGCGGAGGCCGTCATGGGTTTCGGGCACGGTGAAGGCGACACGAGCGCGGTGATGGGGCGCGCCGGAGCGGCCGACCCGAAACTCGTCTTCATCGTCGATGAGCACGCCTTCCTCCAGCGCGGCCTGTTTGAACGTGCTGGAGAGCCACGGTTCGGGCAGTTTGAGCCACAGGAACGGAGCGTTGGGATGGGTGCTCGCCTCGTATTGTGCGAACGCATCCGCCGCCAGCGCCTGGCGCGCAGCGATTTCGGCCTGCACGCGGGCATGAAGTGTCGACGCTTCGCCCGAAAGGACAAGTTGTGCGGCCAGCTCGGCGAGAAGGAAGGGCATGCCGCCCGTAATCATCTTGTGGGCGGTGAGAATGCGCGAGGCATAGGCCGGCGGGCTCGCCACCCATCCGCCGCGCCCCCCGGCGCCCGCCGACTTCGACAGACCCGCCACGTGGAAGGTGCGCTCGGGTGCGAGCGACGCAAAGAGCGGTGGCGTCTCCTGAAGCAGGGCGCCATAGATGTTGTCCTCGATGAGCCAGACGTTGTGGAGCCGGGCGATCTCAACGATGGCGCGCCGTCGCGTTTCCGGCATGGTGGCAAGGGTGGGATTGTGCAGCGAGGCGACCAGGAACACCATGCGCGGATGCTGTTGGGCGCAGACGCGTTCGAAGTCTTCCGGGATCATGCCTTCGGCGTCGATGGCCACGGGCAGCGGCCGGCGGCCGATCACCGTGGCGCTGCGGGCGACATGGGAATAGGTCAACTCCTCGAAGGCGATCCGGTCGCCGGGAACGGTCATGGCGGCGATGGTGGAGAGAATGCCGGCATGGCCGCCGAGCGTGGGAACGACGCTGTCGGGATGCGGGGCCCAGTCACCGCGTGCGAGCCACTGGCTGCCGGCTTCCAGCCAGCGCTGGGGGAGTGAACGCGTATAACTGGCGATATCGCGCGGATAGTCGCGCGTTATGCGCGCCGTGATCCGCTCCAGAACTTCGGCCTGGCCGATATTGGGCGCGGCGGAGGAATCCATGCGCGTTTTGCCGGGCGCAGCCACCATGTCGCGCGTTCCACCGAAGGGCCGGCTGCCGCTCCGCAGGGCACGTGTCTTGCCGATGCGTTCGAGCACATAGGTGCCACGGCCGACTTCACCGGAAACGAGCCCGCGCTGGCGCACCAGCGCATAGGCGCGGCTGACGGTGCCGATGGTGACGCCGACATCGAAGGCCAGGTTGCGCTGAGGTGGAAGCTTCGTGCCGGACGGTAGAGTGCCGCTTTCGATATCCCGCTCGATTTGATCGGCGAGGCGCACATAGAGCGGTCCGGTGCCGCGCGAAAGATTGGGCAGCCAATTTGTCATGGTGACAATTGTCTATATTGCGCCTTTTTTCGAGTCAATGCATAGAATCAATCGCTCCAATATGGATCGATGAGGGTGCTGCAATGGGTACAATTGAGACAATGAGCGGAGCGTGCCGGTCCGCCGAAACAAGGCCGGTGCGGCAAAAATCCGTTTTCGGACTCGCGAACGTCGTTGCGCGCTTCGCCTTGTGGCGCGACAAAAGGCGCAGCCGTCTCGACCTGCTGGATCTGACGGATGAACAATTGCGCGATGTCGGAATTTCGCGGTCCCAAGCTCAGCGCGAGGGATTGCGCCCATTCTGGGATTAACGCGTCGGCGTAACCTGGCCGAGGTTAGCCGCCGTTGTCCCGAATGCTCTGCGAATGCTTGTTCTCAGCGATCAAACGATCTGCCAAAATGGCCAGACGCCCGAGGAATGCGAAGGTCAAGAGCACGGCTGTCATGGTGACAATCACACTTGGCCAGCCGTTCGCTTCGGGATCGAGAAACGGGTAGGGCACTTCGCCGGAAATCGGCGCGCGCAAGAAGACGAAGGCTGCATAGAGCAGCGGATAGGCGAGCCATAGCGGGATATGACGCCAGTTGAGACTGCCGTCCGTTCCCGAGGAAAGCCACCAGGCCAGATAAATGGCGGGTGCAGCATAATGCAGGGCGATGTCGCAGACGAGGAACAGGCCCTGCGGTTGCCAGATGGCCGACAGAAGCAGCCAATAAATCAGGGCCACAACGGTGATTGCCACGGCGACGCCACCGCGTATCCAGGACTGCGCGAACGGTCGCGGCGCGCCGAAAAGGGCTGCCATATGAACCAGAACCACCAAGATGTTGGTCAGGATCGTGAAAAAGGAAAAATAGAAAACGATCGAGCCGGCGAGACTGCGGCCGGTGGCCATTGAAGCGGGTACGGTCAAGCCGAACTGCGTGACGAGAGCGGACAAGCCGACGATGAGGCCGGCGATATTGAGAATTCTGGCCATGCAGTCCCCCGGAACACAATTCAAAGGGTGCAATAAAGCCCCATTCTAAATTTTAGGTTTAAAATTGAGGGCCATGACGCGTTCTTGTTCCGGCCTCAACAATCCGCGCTTCCCGTCGACCAGCGCATGATGTCGGCGTTGATATGCGCCCCGGTGCGCGTAGACGCCAGCGGACCATAGGTCGATATCGTTGTCGGTGAGCTGGAGGCTTCGATGACGAGAAGCGGCAGGCCCTGCTGCTTCTTGCTGCGCATGATCAGAAGCCGAGGTCGCCCGACGCGCGTATCGAGCTCGGGAATCATGTGAAGATCGCGGAACCGCCGGTCGCCCGAGCGCATCCAGCATTTCGCGCCATTGCTGTTGATTTTCTGAAGGGCTGCAACGGGGCTCGAAGCCTCGACCTGAAGGTTGAGGGTTCCACCCATCGGTTCCGTCTGGCAGGCGGATAGGAAAAACAGGCCCGATATCAGCGCTGCGCCGGCGCCGCAGCGAAGAAGGTGTTGCACGTTTGAACCGGTATGACCGGCGCGCCCCATCAGGCGGCCTTTCCACGAATGCCGGCAAAGAGTGCGCGGCCATCGTCGCCGCCATGGGCGGCTTCGATCAGGTTTTCGGGATGCGGCATCATGCCAAGCACATTGCCGCTGTCGCTGACGATGCCGGCAATATCGTTGACCGAGCCATTGGGGTTGGTGCCTTCGGCATACCGGAAGGCGACCTGGCCTTCACCCTCTATGCGCTTCAGCGTTTCGGCGTCCGCAAAATAGTTTCCGTCATGATGGGCGACCGGGCAGCGGATGATCTGACCGGGCTGATAGCCGCGCGTGAAGGCGGTGTTGGCGTTGGTGACTTCAAGCTTCACCTCGCGGCACACGAATTTCAGCGAGGCGTTGCGCATTAGCGCACCGGGCAGGAGGCCCATTTCGACGAGAACCTGAAAACCGTTGCACACACCCATGATGAGCACGCCCTGGCGTGCCTTCTCGGCCACGGCCTGCATGACCGGCATGCGCGCGGCGATGGCGCCGCAGCGCAGATAGTCGCCATAGGAGAAGCCGCCGGGAATGACCACAAGGTCGACATCGGGCAGTTCGGTCTCCGTCTGCCAGACCGTCACCGGCGCCTTGCCGGAAATCCGGGTGAGCGCGGCGATCATGTCGCGGTCGCGATTGAGGCCGGGAAGCTGGATGATGGCTGATTTCATGGGTTCTGATCGCTCGGGCTGGGATCGTATGGTTTCTGCGGGCCTTCGGCCATTTCACTAAGTTCGAGACGGCGTTCTATGCGGTCGAGGCGCTGATCCTGACGCGCGAGCGTGCCATAGATATTATGGATGTCGCCATGCATTGCGACCATGCTGCTCCTCAGATTGTTCACCTCGGCCTTTATGTCGCTCAAGGCGAAATCGATCTTGTCAAACCGCTCCTGCATCTTCTTGAGCAGTTCGTACATGGACTCGTTCGCCGCCTCCGCCATGATGTGTCTCCGTATGCAACCTCAGGTAATGGAGACAGTGTAGTCTTCAATCACGGTGTTCGCCAGAAGCTTTTCGCACATGGCATTGAGGTCGCTCTCGGCCTTGGCCCTGTCAGCGCCTTCAATCTCCAGATCGAAAACCTTGCCCTGGCGCACCGAGCCGACATCGGCAAAACCGAGCGCATCGAGAGCGCCTTCGATGGCTTTTCCCTGCGGGTCCAGAACGCCGTTCTTCAACGTCACGGTGACGCGGGCCTTGATCACGTTTGTGCTCCCTGATTTCCCGGACGCGTCCTAGTGGCGCGTCTTGTTGTCTTTCGAAGATACGAGGACGGGTCCGCTGCCGCGCGGCGGTTCGTTCTCGTTCATGATGCCGAGACGACGGGCCACTTCCTGATAGGCCTCGACCAGTCCGCCCATGTCGCGGCGGAAGCGGTCCTTGTCCATCTTGTCCTGCGTGGTCGTGTCCCACAGGCGACAGGAATCGGGCGAAATTTCATCGGCCACGATGACACGCATCATTTCGTTTTCCCAAAGGCGACCGCACTCCATCTTGAAGTCGACCAACTGGATGCCAACGCCAAGGAACAGGCCGGTGAGGAAATCGTTGACGCGGATGGCGAGCGCCATCATGTCGTCGATCTCCTGGGGGCTCGCCCAACCGAACGCCGTGACGTGTTCCTCGGAGACCATGGGATCGTCCAGCGCATCGGCCTTGTAGTAGAACTCGATGATCGAGCGGGGCAGAACCGTGCCTTCCTCGATGCCTAACCGCTTGGCGAGCGAGCCGGCCGCGACGTTGCGCACAACGATCTCGAGCGGAATGATTTCCACTTCCTTGATGAGCTGCTCACGCATGTTGAGCCGGCGAATGAAATGCGTCGGAATGCCGATCCGGTTCAGATGCTCGAAAATATACTCCGAGATCCGGTTGTTGAGCACGCCCTTGCCGTCGACAATCTCGTGCTTTTTCTTGTTGAAGGCTGTGGCGTCGTCCTTGAAGAACTGGATCAAGGTGCCGGGCTCCGGGCCTTCATAAAGAATCTTGGCCTTGCCCTCATAAATGCGGCGACGACGGTTCATGGCTTTTCCTGGTCCGTTGCCTTGACGGGAAACTTCGCGCGGAAGCTCCGCAATGCGGCAGTTTCATGGATGCATCGTTTCACGCGGTCTCTAGCGCAAACCCACTCATACCACAATTGCCATTTGTCAAAGCCAACGTGTTTGTGGGCAGGCAGGCAAAGCCAGATGCGCCAAACGAGCGTATTGACCCGGAGCTGGGCTTCTGGTTTTTGCTTGCCAACCCAATTGTTTCCGCATCGTTCGACGATGCCCGAGCCGGAGGATTTGCGAAATGGCCAACATGAAAGACCGCGAAGACGCGTTTGAAAACAAGTTCGTTCACGACGAGACCCAGAAATTCAAGGCCATGGCGCGCCGCAATCGAATGCTGGGCCATTGGGCCGCCGAGAAATTGGGGAAGACGGGCGACGAGGCCGATGCATATGCCCGCGAAGTGATGAATTCTGATTTCGAGGAGGCGGGCGACGAGGACGTGTTCCGGAAGGTGCGCAAGGATTTCGACGCCGCCGGTGTCGCACAGTCGGATCACCAGATTCGCCGCACGATGGATGAGCTCCTCGCTACCGCGCTCGAGCAAATCAAGAACGGCGAGTAACGGGGTTGTCGAACCCGTCACTCGCCGCGCGGCTCAGGGCCGGTGAAAGAATTTTCTCCGCCTGGTCTTCGATACCCGATTCGCAAACCGTCGAACTGGTGGCCGGGTTGAACTTCGGCGCGGTGACGCTCGATATGCAGCATGGCGGGCATCACGAGGACAGCGTGCTGCGCGGCATCGGTGCCATTCGTTTGAACAACAAGCATCCGGCGGTGCGCATTCCCGTGGGACGTTTCGATATGGCAAGCCGTGCGCTCGATCTGGGGGCGGAAGCCGTAATCGCACCGATGGTCAATTCGGCGGGCGATGCACGCGCTTTCGCCGCTGCCATGAAATATCCGCCTGTGGGGTTGCGCTCCTGGGGACCGAATTTTGCCATGCCGCGCGCCGGCGCGCCCGATGCCCAGGGCTGGCTTGAAACCGCGAATGCGAACACCGTCGCCTTCGCCATGATCGAGACGCGGCAGGCGCTGGTCGCGCTGGACGATATTCTCGACGTCGATGGCATCGACGGCGTTCTTGTCGGGCCGTCGGACTTTTCCATCGCGTGGTCGAATGGCGCAACGGTCAATCCGGCGCTGGAAGATATGATGCCGGCCATCGCGACCATCGCGGAGAAAGCGCGGGCTTCGGGAAAGCATGCCGCGATATATGTGGTCGATCCGGGGCTTGTCGGACGCTTTTATGCCATGGGTTACAGGCTCTTCGCGATGGGATCGGAGGCGGCGTACATGCTCCAGGGCGCGCCGGCGATGCTTGCCGCGGCGCGCGCCTCCATCGAAACCTAGGCCGGAAGATCAGAGCTTCTGCAGGAATTTGGCAAAAGTCATGGAGCCTTCCGGCCAAGGGCCGAAGCCCGATTCGGCATTGATATGACCGGAATCACCGGCATCCAGAAACAAAGAGCCCCAGGCCGCCGCGATGTCCTCAGCCACGTCGAAAGCGCAAAAATGATCGTTGCGGCTTGCTATGGTGATCGATGGAAACGGCAGCGGATCGCGCGGATAGGGACCGAACGTCATCAGATGCTTCGGCCTGACCTTGCGGTTGGCGACGTCGGGCGGGGCCACGAAGAACGCACCCGCCACCGGATTCGTAAACTCCGGAATGGCTTGAACGGCTGTGGCCACCCCCAGCGAATGAGCAACCAGAACGACCGGTTTCTCTGCTTCGTTGACGGCCCGCGCGACGTTTGCGACCCAGTCTTCGCGCACCGGCTTGGACCAGGCTTCCTGCTCGACGCGGCGCGCCGTCGACAGCCGGGACTGCCAGCGGGTCTGCCAGTGATCCGGCCCGGAATTGGTATAGCCGGGAATGATGAGAATATCGGCGTCTGATGCTTTCATGGCGGGCCATGTAGCCATCGTGAACGAGGCATGCAAGCTTCAGAGCCGGTCAACAGCCAAAGCCACTCATTTTACGAACAAATTCTATTTATTGTATCTCATGCGGTGAACAGGGTGTTCGCTGGTCGGATGCTTGCGCCATGCGATCCGGAAGGTCACTTTCAAGGCAGGATGAGGCGGGCGTCCATCATGACCAGCCGTCGCTTATCAGGAGTTCGAAGCCATGAGTGCATTTCCCTTTGCCGTAACGACGCCCGTCAGCGTTGGCAGCGTCGGATTGAAGGCGCACGATGCGCATGAGCTGGCGGCTTTTTATGCGGATATTCTGGGCCTTCAAGAGATCGGCAGCGACAATGGTTCGATTGCACTGGGTGCGGGCGGCCGGACGCTGCTGGAGATCGCCCAAGATCGTGCGGCCGAACCCGACAATCCGCGCGAAGCCGGTCTCTTTCACACGGCATTCCTGCTACCGGAACGGGCTGATCTGGCACGCTGGGCGCTGTTTGCACGCGACCGGAACATGCGGCTCGAAGGTGCATCCGATCATCTGGTCAGCGAAGCGATCTATCTTTCGGATCCGGAGGGCAATGGCATCGAGATCTATGCCGACCGCGCCCCCGAAAGCTGGACGAAAACCGCAGACGGGATTGCCATGGCGACCGAACGGCTCGATTTCGGCAACCTGCTTTCAGCGTTGCCCGATGGCGATGCGGGCTGGCAGGGCGCGCCGGACAAAACGGTGATCGGCCATGTGCATCTGCGTGTCGGCGATCCGGGGGTCGCGGAGGCCTGGTGGCATGAAGCCCAGGGTTTCGACACCATGGCACGTTACGGATCGCAGGCGGTGTTTCTGGCGACCGGTGGTTACCATCATCATATCGGCGCGAACAATTGGCACAGCGCCGGCGCCGAAGCGCGCAACTCGAACAGCACCGGGCTTTCCTGGGTCGAACTGAAGAGCCGGAATGCAAAAGCGGAGAAGGAATTCGTGGACCCGTGGGGAACGGTGATCCGGGTTTCGCCAACGAATTGATCCGGTTTGGACCGCTGTAATGAAGCGCCGACGCATCGTCCGATGCGCCGGCGTTTTTACGTTTCAGAGCGTAGAGATCAGCTTTCGCCGAAAACACGTTTGAAGATCGTGTCCACATGCTTGGTATGATAGCCGAGGTCGAACTTGTCGCGAATGACGTCTTCGGAAAGGGCTGCGCGCACCTCGTCGTCACCGAGCAGCTCGGTCAAGAAGTCGGCGCCCTGTTCCCACACCTTCATGGCGTTGCGCTGCACGAGGCGGTAGGCGTCCTCACGCGAAACGCCGGCCTGGGTGAGGGCGAGCAGGACGCGCTGCGAGTGAACGAGGCCGCGGAAGCGGTCCATGTTCTTCTGCATGGCATCCGGATAGACGACCAGCTTTTCCATCATGCCGGTGAGGCGGGCAAGCGCGAAATCGAGCGTGACGGTCGCGTCGGGGCCGATCATGCGCTCCACCGAAGAGTGGGAAATGTCGCGCTCGTGCCAGAGCGCCACGTTCTCCATCGCAGGCGTCGCATAGGCGCGCACCATGCGGGCAAGACCGGTCAAATTCTCCGACAGGACCGGGTTGCGCTTGTGCGGCATGGCCGACGAGCCTTTCTGGCCGGGTGAGAAATACTCTTCCGCTTCCAGAACCTCGGTGCGCTGCAGGTGACGCACCTCGACGGAGAGCCGCTCGATGGACGACGCGATCACGGCGAGCGTGGCGAAATACATGGCGTGACGGTCGCGCGGGATGACCTGGGTGGAAACCGGCTCCGGCTTGAGACCCATCTTCTTAGCCACATGCGCCTCGACGCTCGGGTCGATGTTGGCGAAGGTGCCCACCGCACCGGAAATGGCGCAGGTGGCGATCTCTTCACGCGCATTGACGAGGCGGGTGCGGCAGCGCTCGAACTCGGCATAGGCCTGGGCGAGCTTGACGCCGAACGTGGTTGGCTCGGCATGGATGCCGTGGCTGCGGCCGATGGTGACGGTCTCCTTGTGCTCGAAGGCGCGCGTCTTGAGGGCGGCGAGCAACTTGTCGAGATCGGCAAGCAGAATATCGGTGGCGCGCACGAGCTGGACGCTGAGGCAGGTGTCGAGCACGTCGGAAGAGGTCATGCCCTGATGCACGAAGCGCGCTTCGGGGCCGACGATCTCCGCCAGATGCGTCAGGAAGGCGATGACATCGTGCTTCGTCTCGCGTTCGATCTCGTCGATGCGGTCGATGTCGAACGTGGCGTTGCCGGCCTTGTCCCAGATAGTCTTGGCAGCCTCCTTCGGCACGATGCCGAGCTCGGCCATCGCGTCAGCGGCATGCGCCTCGATTTCGAACCAGATGCGGAATTTGGATTCAGGCGACCAGATGGCGACCATGTCCGGTCGCGAATAGCGCGGGATCATTGAGCGTCCTCGTTTTCAGAATTGCTGGCTGCCGTTTACCAGACGCCTCGTGATCGCTCAATGGAGGGGCGCGATTTATTGCCGTTTGCGCTCGATGGGCGCCGTCGCGTAGTCCCAGGAGGCAGCGAGCGCGAGCGGCAGGCCCCAAGGCAGAAGCAGCATCGCGCTCTCGATCATGAAAATGTAGGCGGCGCCCGCGCCGGTCATGATCAATTCTACGGCGCCGTAGATTGTCAGGATATCGTCGTGCGAAGCCGCATAATAGCTGCGGAACTGCAGAAAATGGAACAGGGCGGTCATTCCGACTGTCCCGGTGATCAGGCCGAGAAACATGGCGGCGAAGCGCGCGCTCTGCTGTGGCCGGAACCGGCAGAGGAAGGCGGCCAGAGCCCGGGCGAACAGGGCGCCGGCAAAGGAGCCGAAGGCGAACAGGATGACGACGGCCACCGTCCGGCTGGTCACCCCCTGATAGGACAGGGCAAGCTGGATCATGACGAGACCGCTGATCAGCAGGGCCCAGATCAGCGAGAAGCCGAGGGCCCTGACCGGGAGCCATCTCTCGTCGGGCCGGATCCGGATGCCGGATTTCGATGAGGCCGGGCTGACCACGTTCTTTTGTCCCCTGACTTTTGACAGGAGACCGTGCCAGCAAAGGGTTGAGAAAGGGTGTCGTAGGGGCCGCTTCAGGCCTCTTCCGCGGCCTTGCGGATGGCGGAAATGTTGGCG
>ENA-ORCW01000431-ORCW01000431.1-marine-metagenome-genome-assembly--contig:-NODE-431-length-26605-cov-4.202918_pt1 | contig 26605 bp, 18 predicted proteins | sample MGYA00237784_ERZ508517 | MGnify/ENA primary metagenome ERZ508517 (study PRJEB26187, sample SAMN06268979) | marine metagenome | isolation source: Tt ae E1 feedstock associated aerobic enrichment on... | reverse complement strand
CGAAGTCGCCGCCCAGGTCTAAAAGCTTTTGGGGGTTTATCGGATGGGGGCCGCGAAACGCATCAGGCCGGCCTCCGTTTCCGGGGGCCGGCCTGAGAGAGCCAGTGACGTGCCGCCGCCGTCAGCGCACGTAGATGTGGACCTCGTTTACCTGGGCCTGCGGGCTGGAGGTGGCCGAGAGCGTCATGCGGTCGGCGGGCAGGCCCATGTTGGTCAGGGTGCGCAGCACGTTCTCCGCGTTGCGCCGCGAGCGGTTGGTGTCCAGCGCCACCCGGGCCGAATCGCTGCCGGCCGGGGCCACGGCGACGATGTCGAAGGCGGCGTTGGGGCGGCGCTCCAGGGCCGCGCCGACCACCGTGAACAGCGCCTGCTCGTACTGGGGGTTCTCCCGGTCGAAGCGGATCACGGCCAGCGGCTGGCGGGCGCCGACCTGGCCGGCGGCGCCGCCGGCCGGGGCCGGGGCGGGCACGCCGTAGGCGCGGTTGGCCAGGCTGCCGCCGATGTATTCGCCGTTGTCGATGGCGACCTGCATGGCGGCGCTGGGACTGTTCTTCGGACGAACGCCGACAGGCATTTCGGCTGGCAACGTGGTCGGCTGGGAGTTCATCCAGAAGATGGACGCCGAGTCGATGCAGGGCATTATCGAGATGCCGGTCGGTACAAGTGCCGAAGAAGTTCGCGAGCGACTGGAGATCGTCAGCGACGCGGCCCTGGCGATGCCCGAGGTGACCACGGTGCAGGTCGACGTCGCGCAGAAGCTGGTGATCGGCGAGGCGGGTGCCACCGGTCAGGAGGTTCAGTCTCACTTCGGCCAGCTCTTTGTCGAACTCCTTCCCGCCGACGAACGGGAAGCGGAGAACATGCGTTCCAGCGACGATGTGCTGGCGGATCTTCGACGGGTCTCGGAATCGCTGACCGGTGTGAACTCGGTGACGTGGGAACTCCAGAACGGCGGACCGGGCGGCAAGGACATCGAAATCCGCTTCTCGGGTGACGACTTCGATCAGCTGCAGGCGATTGCCGAGGAGTACAAGGCGGAGCTGGCCACCTACAACGGCGTGGTCGATCTCGACGACAACCTCGACGAAGGAAAGCGGGAAATCCAGATTTCGCTGCGCGAGGCCGCCCGCCCCACAGGTGTGACCGTCGGCACGCTGGGCAATTACGTCCGGGCCGCGACCTACGGAGCCGAGGCGCGTCGACTCACGCGGAACCGCGAAGACGTCAAGATCATGGTCCGCTACCCCGAAGACTTCCGCGAGGACGTCTACAACATCGAGTCGATGTGGATTCCGACCGGCGGAGACGACGGCACGGCCCGCAAGTGGATTCCAATGTGGGAAGTGGCGGCCCTCAACGAAACGCGTGGCTACACGACGATCCATCGCAGCCAGCAGCAGCGGTCGATCACGGTCTTCGGCGAGATTGACTCGCAGGTGACGCGTGCGTCGGACGTAATCGGCAAGGTCCGCCGCGAATTCACTCCCGAGATCCAGAAGCGGTACCCCGGAGTGAAGATCAGCTTCCTCGGCTCGTCGGAAGAGCAGGGGAAGGCGTTCGGCAGTCTCAAGCTGGCCACGCCGGTTGCGTTGATGATGATCTACATGCTGCTGGCCGGTCTGTTCCGCTCCTACCTGCAGCCGCTGGTGGTGATGGCTGCGATCCCGTTCGGAATCCAGGGGGCCATCATCGGCCACTGGCTGACCGGTTACCCGATGACGATCCTCAGCGCGATCGGTATGGTGGCGTTGACGGGGATTGTGGTGAACGACTCGCTGGTTCTGGTCGACTTCATCAACAGCCGCATTCGTAGCGGGATGAGCGAGATGGAGGCGAGTGTCGAGGGGGCGAAGCTGCGGCTGCGGCCGATTCTGCTGACGACCCTGACGACTGCCGCCGGCCTGATGCCGCTGATGTTCGAGCGCAGTTTTCAGGCGAAATTCCTGATTCCGATGGCAGTAACGCTGACGTTCGGGCTCGTGTTTGCGACAGTACTGACGCTGGGGATCGTGCCGGTCCTCAACATGATTTTCTTTGACATTCGTCGGCTGTCCCGTCAGATCTGGGGGACGGAGCCGGAGGAGAACAGACCGTACAGTGACGGCGAGTCGCCGGTGGCTGCCTCGCCGGCCCCGGTCGTCGGTGGAGCGTCGTGAGCGAGCGCGAGATTTCACGGCAGGAGTTGTCTCAGTCGGCGTCCGAATCGTACGCCGATCGCGCTGCGGGTCTGTCGGTCGGTGATGAGCTGCAGCCGTTCGCAGAGCCACCATCCGGGCCGTTGAACTCGATCCGCCCGGACCAGAAGCTGCTGTTTTTCCCCAGCTACGGTCGACGCGATGCCGTCACGGGACAATGGCATCTGCACGTGCACGGCTGGCTCTTTCAGCCGGTTCAGAGTTCCATCCGCCGCCGGGCACTGATGCGGGTCCTGCTGAAGGTTCTCAAGCTGGACCGGGAGTCTCTCGAGAGCGACCGCTGCCGCGAACGACTCTCGATGTTTCTGGTGGCCAATTCGCGGGGCACACGGGTTCCGATCCGGCTGGGACCGACCGTCTACCTGCTGCCTCCGTCGTTCACCAACGGGCACCTGCGCGAAACGCTGCGGCTTGCAGATGACGCGGTGACCGATCTGAGCCATCAGGACGCGCTCGGGCGTCGCTCCGTGAATTTCAATGCCGTCACGAACGAAGCGGACAGCCGCCGGTTTGGCGGACGGATCGAACTCGTGCCGGAAACCGGCCTGTCGGTCATCTCGGACATCGACGACACAATCAAGGTGAGCGAGGTCAGCCGTCGCCGGGAGCTGCTTGCCAATACGTTCCTGCGGGACTTCCGATCAATCGACGGGATGAGCGACATCTACGGCCGCTGGGCCGAACGGGGCGCGCGATTCCACTACGTCTCGGCGAGCCCCTGGCAACTGTTCGAACCGCTGGAAGTCTTCCTCGGCCGGAACGGGTTCCCCCCGGGCAGCATGCATCTGCGGACGATCCGGACCCTGCGAATGCGTGGACGGGAACTGCTCGCCGCTCGCAACGGCGCCAAGCGTCGCGTCCTCGACCATCTGCTGCAGGAGTTTCCCGGGCGCGAGTTCGTGCTGTGCGGCGATTCCGGACAGCGTGATCCTGAGATCTACGGCGAACTGACCCGCAAGTACCCGGATCAGATCCGGTGCATCTGCATCCACAATATCACGGGCGAATCGCTGTACGGCCCGCGGTTCGGACAGGCGTTCCGGGGTGTCGATCGCGACCAGGTGATCCTGTTCGACACGGCCGACGAACTGCAGGACGTCATTCCCTGACGGCCCGGCACCGGCCACCTCATCCAAGTGCCACGTCGAGGATCATCATCACGGTGAACCCGAACACGAAGGCCACCGTCGCCAGATCCACGTGACCGGCCTGCTGCGATTCCGGGATCAGCTCTTCGACAACCACGAAGATCATGGCCCCCGCAGCGAAGCTGAGTGCGTACGGCAACACCGGGGCCGCGTACGTCACGGCGACAGCGCCGATCACGGCGGCAACCGGTTCGACGACCGCCGAGAGTTGTCCGAACCAGAAAGCCTTCCAGCGGGACATCCCTTCGCCGCGCAGCGGCATCGCCACAGCGATTCCTTCGGGGAAGTTCTGCAGCCCGATGCCGATCGCGAGTGCCACCGCCGCTGTGAGACTGGCCGCCTGCACGCCGGAGATCACCCCGCCGAACGCGACCCCGACCGCCAGCCCTTCGGGGATGTTGTGCAGCGTGATCGCCGTCACCAGCAGCACACTCCGCTGCCAGCGGGATTTCGGTCCTTCGGCCCGTTCGCGCGGCATGCCGGGATGCAGGTGCGGCAGAATCTTATCCAGTGCCCAGAGAGTGAACACACCGGCAATCAGTCCGGCGGCTGCCGGCCACCAGGCTACCATGCCACGGTTTTCCGCAATCTCGATCGATGGTGCCAGCAGCGACCAGTAGCTGGCGGCCATCATCACGCCGGCGGCGAAACCGAGCATCCAGTCGAGCAGTCGCTGATTGACCCTGCGGGAGAAGAACACCGTTGCCGCCCCCAGGGCCGTCACAAACCAGGTGAACAGACCGGCCAGCAGTGCCTGCAGGATCGGATTGAGATCGGCGAACCACTCGGGCATGGTCGGACGGCATGAAGTCAGAGGACGGAATGCGAAGGCTCAATCGGCCGGAGCACGCAGCCGGATTACGCAGAACGTGCGACGGAACGCCGATTGTGATCGCCGCGTTGCCCGGCGCGAAGTGCGCCCCGCCGGGCGGAACCTCCCCGGCGACCGGTCAGGCCGCTTTCCCCGATTGCGTGCGGATCTCGCCGTTCTCGCCGACTTCTTCGAAGCGGACCGACATCCGTTTCGACACCCCCGCCTGTTCCATCGTCACGCCGTACAGCACATCGGCGGCCGTCATGGTCGGTTTGCGGTGCGTGATGATCACGAACTGAGTCATGTCCGTGAACTCCTTGACGACCGAGACATACCGGTCGACGTTGGCGTCATCGAGGGCGGCATCGACCTCGTCCAGGATGCAGTACGGACTCGGCTTGCTCTTGAACATGGCGAAGAGCAGGGCGACGGCGGTCATGGTCTTTTCGCCACCGCTCAGCAGCGAGATGCTTCGCAGTTCCTTGCCGGGAGGACGTGCCACGATGTCGATGCCGCACTCCAGGACGTTCTCGGGATCTTCGAGGATGATATCGCCTTCGCCGCCCCCGAAGAGCTTGCGGAACAGATCGCGGAAGTTGACCTGGATCGCATCGAACGTTTCGAGAAACAGTCGCTTACTCTCGACGTTGATGCGGCGGATAATCTCTTCGAGCGTCGACTTGGCCTCTTCGAGATCGTTCAGCTGCGAGCTGAGATGCTCGTAACGGGTTTCGAGTTCTTCGAGGTCCTGCAGGGCGTCGGTATTGACCGTCCCCATCAGCTTCAGCTTGCGACGCAGCCGGTTCACCTTTCCTTCCAACTCGTCCCGAACATCCTCGAGCATGATCTCGGGATCTTCGGGGAGTGAGCCGGGGGCGACGGCGTCCGGCGTGGCATCCGATTCCTGGTCCGTCTCGTCCGTCGTCGCAGCGGCGAGCTCGGAATCAGCCGCCTTCTCCTCATCGGCCGGCGGTTCGGTGGCAGCCGGTTCGGTGGCGGCCGACTCGGAGGTTTTGCCGCTCCGCTGCTGGCGCAACTGTTCGAGGGCCGAGACACCGCTCTCCACCAGTTCGGTCAGAGGCGTCTGGTACTCTTCTTCGATCCGCTCGGCGAGCGTCGCGAGCTGATGCCGGATCTCGCGGACCCGGATCTCGGCCTGGTGCGATTCGTCCTGAAGCGTGCGTCGGCGTTTTGTCAGTTCGTTCTCGCGCCGCGTCAGCTGAGAGCGTTCCTGCTGCACCTCGGCCCGCTGTCTCTGGATGCGATGAATCTCACGAGCCCGTTCCTCTGCTTCAAGAAAGCAGGAGGCAAGGTCCGACTCGGTCTGCAGGATCGTCAGCAGCGTCCGGCGGTGTGTCTGACGGGCGGCGTTCAGCCGCGCCTCGGCCTCGTCCTGCTGCTGGCGGCGAAGCTGCTGGTCCCGCTCAAGTCGCTGCTGGGCCGACTTCAGCCCGGCCAGCCGCTCTTCATGCTTGGCCAGATCGACCTGGTCGGCACTGGTCTGGCTGCGTGAATGTTGAAGAGTCTGCTCGACAGTGGAAATCGTTTCACGCCGATCGACGATTTCGGCATCGACGGCTTCCAGTTCGGAGTCGTCCGCTGCAACCTGAGCCCGCGCCTTCCCGAGGTCGTCGCGGATGCCGTCGCGGCGCTGTGCCAGTTCGTCGGCTTCTTTCTGCAGTGCAGCGTGTTCTTCTTCGAGGCGTCGCGCTTCGGCATCGGCGGCGTTCAGTTGCGAGCGCAGCTCCGTACAGACTTCGAGCCGCTCCTGCAGCACCTCCTCGGCACCGGCCAGCACGCCCCCGGAGTATTCCAGCGAATCCCCCAGACGCGACAGCCGCGACATGGCCAGGCGGATCTCGTGGTCCAGGCGGCTCAGTTCGTCCTTGAGCTTGCGCAGTTCGCTGCGACGGGAGACCACCGCCGTCTCGTGCGGAACGGTTCCGACGAACAGCGTCTGATCCCGCTCGATCAGTTCGCCCTGCAGGGTGACGAAGCGGCACTCGCGCCCCGCCCCCGATGCCAGTTCGAATGCCACATCGAGTGTGTCCACGATCCAGGTGTCCGCCAGCAGCCGCGTAAGCAGACCAGCAACCGGCTCCGATTCGGTTGCGAGCTGATCCGCCCGGCAGGCGACTCCCGGCTGATCCGACAGATCGGGCAGACGGTCCGAGAGCAGCAGCACATTACCCGCTCGACGGTTCGCCTCCGCAGGAGAAACCTGACCGGCGATCGGCGTTTCCGGCGACCACTCGATGAACCCGACACGTCCATTGATGTGCGCGTCGACCCGATTGAGGTAGTCCAGCAGCGGACGGAGTTCCCGGATGACGATCAGCTGGGACCGTCGTCCCAATGCGACGTCGAGCAGCGGCGCCTGCTCCAGCGGCACCTCCAGCAGATCACTGACGGTCCCGAGAATCAGGTTCCACGGCGGTGATCCAATCTCGTGGGCGCGGCGGAGAATCTCCCGCACGCCGATTCCCAGACCTTCCTGGCGACGCTCAAGATCCTTGAGCACATGGAGCCGCGCCTGGCCGGCACTGCGCTGTTCGCGGTAGTCGTTAAGCTGCTGCTCCGTTTCCCGTTGTCCGCCGGCAAGCTCCGTCCGGTCGGCACGGATCCGTTCGACTTCCTGCCGGGCAGCCTCGGCCGCCAGTTCGGCCTCGGTCAGTCGCGCCCGGCGCGTCTCCACCTCGCTGCGGGCTGCCTGCAGGCGCTCGTCGTGAGCAGCCAGACGGTTCTGCACCGCCGTGACGGCTGCCTCGGCATGTTCAACCTGTGCCGAAAGCGTCGTGACCCGTTCGGTACTCCTGGTCCGCTGGGCAAGCAGCTCTTCGCGGGACGACTGGGCCGTCCGCAGGGCCTGCCGCGCAGTCTCGAGCTGCTCGGCAAGCCCCGAGATCTGTGCTTCCCGCTGGTGGAGGGCTTCCTGCTGTTCTTCGAAGCTTCGCTGGAACTCTTCAAGCTTCAGGGCGGTTGTCTCCAGCTCGCGGGCAACGCCCCGCGTCTGCGTCCGGAGCGCGTTGCGTTCCTGCCGGAGCTGCTGGATCTCGTGATCCAGTTCCTCGAGTCGCCCGCTCTGATAGCGGATGGCGGATTCGTGGGCGGCGATCGACTCCCGATTGGAGGCGGCGGTCCGCTCGAAGTTCCGCAGTTCGTGATCCCGTTCGGAAAGCCTCTCCTCGATCGCGCTTCGCTTCGCTTCGAGTCCTGCAAGTTCCTCGTCCAGCCCGACCAGTTCGTTGGCGCGCGCCTGGCCATGCTCCTCGAGCTGTGAGAGTTCGGCGGTCAGATGCCGATAGTCGTCCGCCGCCAGTCCGGTCCAGAGTTCCTTCAGCTCGCGCGAGAGTTCGCGATACTTGGCCGCCTTCGAAGCCTGACTGCGTGTTGCCGTCAGCTGGGCTTCGACTTCGTCGACGATGTCCCGCAGTCGGAGAAGGTTCTGGGCGACGCGGTCGAGCTTGCGTTCGGCATCGACGCGACGCGTCTTGAATTTGCTGATGCCGGCCGCTTCTTCGAAAACGACACGACGGGTGGTCGGGTTCGCCTGAAGGATCTGATCGACACGGCCCTGCTCGATGATGCTGTACGCTGCGGTACCGGCACCGGTTCCCATGAACAGGTCGCGGATGTCCTTCAGCCGCACCGCCGACCCGTTGAGCAGGTACTCCGAGTCTCCACTGCGGTACAGGCGACGACCGATCTGCACCTGCTGCGTGTCGATCGGCAGCAGTTCGCTGGTGTTGTCGAACGTGAGAGTGGCTTCAGCAAAGCCGCTGGGGCGACGGCCGGCGGAGCCGTTGAAGATCACGTCCGCCATGTCCTTGCCGCGCAGACTCTTCGGACTCTGGTCGCCCAGAATCCACTTGAGCGCATCGACGACGTTGCTCTTGCCGCTGCCGTTGGGCCCGACCACGCACGTCACGCCGGGCGAGAATTCGAACGCAGTGCGATCGGCAAAACTCTTGAAGCCGAACATCTCCAGCGACTTCAGCATGACCGATCAACCCCGGGCCCTGTGCCCACTTCAAAACGAACTCTACGTGCGTCAAGCCCACGGCCGTTGCCGCGGGCTCGATCGCAATCGACACGGCAACTGGTTTACTGAACTTCGAAGCCGACCGCATCCTGGACGTCATCCAGGACGGGAGCCTCCGGCTCTTCGTCACTGTCCGACGTTTCCCGGATCTTCTGAACCGGCAGATCCTGCAGACTGTTGTCGGGCCGGGCGGTGACTTCAAACAGGTTCGGTGCCAGCGCCTGATCACCAACCTGGGTTTCCTCGCCACCCGCTTCGGACTCGTCTCCGCCGCGGCGGCGAATGAACGTCCGGCCGGCCGGCGGCAAGGCGTCGATGCCGATCTTGCCCGGCAGGTTGTGCTGCTTCTCCGCCTGGACCAGCATCTGGACGATATCCGGATAGCTGGCTCCCATGGCGCTGGCCGCCTGAATCACGTCGGCAACGCGAAGCGTCACCCGTTCTTTCCGATCACGTTCGCCCGTCGCAAACCGGCTGATGGTCAGGTAGGAACTGCCAGGTTCGCCCTTGATCATGATGTGGCGACCGGCACGCACGAACATGGGGGTGCGGAACTGCTGGTCGGCACCGAACAGCACGATCTCCGAACGTTTGCGTCGCGTCAGGTGAACCAGCGGTTCGCCCGTCGAGTCGATCAGGTGCAGTTTGAACTTCCCTTCCATGTCGGATCCGCCGATGTAGACGGCATTGGCCGGACGGACCGACAGGGCACGGAAGGCTCCATACCGGGTTTCGATACTGTTGTGGTTCATCAGATCCCGCAGCGCCAGTGCGGCCTCGCCACTGTCGAGCGTCGCCAGTGCGGCCAGTGCAAACACGCGAAATGCGGGTTGCTTGTCGGCCACCTCGGCCAGCACGTCGACTCCGTCCTGCCGGCCCAGATAGGCAAGAGCTTCGGCGGCACGGAAGCGGGCTTCGAGATCCGGTGCCGTCAGACCCGACTTGAGAATCGGAACCGCTTCCGGTCCGATCGCTTCGAGTTCCAGAGCGGCCTGGCCGGCCGTGGCGGGATTCTGCAGTTCTTCACGCAGTTCCTGCATCCGGATTCGCCGGCCGACGGCACTGTCGTTCAGCTGAATGTGCCGGATGCACTGCAGGTAACGCGGGTAGTTGTCGCGGTAGCGCGAGTGAACGATCAGCTCGATCCGGCTGTCGGTCTTCGCTTCGGCAAGCGGCCGCTTGATGCCGGAATCGTCGTAGTCATGAAACCGCTGACCGATGCGGTTGGCGATCCGGCGGGACATGCGGACACTGCGATAGTCGCCACGAAGGAAGACGGACAGATTGCGGTCGTCGCCGACATATCGGGCACCGGACGGAATCGTTCCCTGACGCATCATCGACGTGTCGCCGTCGTCCCCTTCGCCGGTCGAAACCAGGATCGGTCCGCTGGCCTTGGCCATGACGGTTCCCTTGAGGACACGACCGGAGACGGACGCATGTTCGCTGAGTTCACACTCCAGCAGCCATCCGCCGTTCAGGCTCGTCGCTTCGCTTCCCTGCGGGAGGATCACCTCGACATCGAAGTTCTCCCCTTTCTTGAGGAGCGGCGGCAGGTAGGCACGAACGATCACCAGCGTCGTCGAGGGATTCCGCAGGACTTCGTTGGGATCCTTGATGTTCCGCTTTCGCATGTCTTCGAGAAGCTGCGTGCGGTACGGCGAGGCGGGCGGGTCGTCGCCGGTATTGTCCAGCCGCGTCACCAGCCCCACGCCCTCGAGCATGATCTGGTTCAGGCCGGTAATGTTGATGTAGTCCCCCACCAGACGGGAGTGACCGTCCTCGCCGCGAAGGGCCGCGGAGACCTGTTTCTCGCGAACTTCTTTGGAGTCGGACAGACGGAACAGATCCATCTCGTGGCAGCCGGACAGCAGCGCCAACGACAGACTCAGCAGGATGGAGCGAACAGGATCGCGAGAAATCATCGAGGGACACTCCTCGACTGCAGACCGATGGGAATCGATCGCATTCGAATGAGGTGGAGTTTTGAGATACGGAGAGAGAGTGCTGGAAGGGGGCGGGAAGATACGACGCAGCCTTCGGACCGGTCAAGAGCTTTTTGGAGCGGTGGGAACGGGGCCCCGGGCAGTCTGGGGGAACCAGGGGCTCGCAGTTCCTCCCGCACTCCCGGACGGGGCCGCTTTCCGTAACCCCCTGCAGCGGCGTATAATCAAGCCAGACTTCTTGCCGGACGAGCGTCGCGACCGTGGACGGTCGGGCCAGGGGAGGCGGACGGCATCCACACTGCTGCCGTGGGCGCTTGCGCGCCCGCGGCGACTGCATCTTGCATGAGAGAGGAGTGGAGGATGAATTCCGCACACTGGATTCATCGATGGCGATCGGCTCTGGCCGCCTCGCTGACGATCGCGATGCTGGTCGCACCGGCGAGACTGCCGGCAGCCGCCCCCGACGGAACAACGCTGCAGCAGTCCCGTTCCCGGGCGATCGACTTCCTGCGGACGACCCAGGCGGACGACGGCAGCTGGACGACTCCGACCGTGCCGGGAATCACTGCGCTGGCCACGGTCGCGCTGCTCCGGAACGGAGCGACTCCGGACGACCCGACCGTCGCGAAGGGGCTGGCGTTTCTCGAAGGGCTGTCGCAGGACGACGGCGGGATCTACTACAGGGAATCCCGTCACCGCAACTACGAGACCGCCATTGCTGTCATGGCCCTTCAGGCCGCCAATGCCGACGGCCGCTACGACGAACGGATCCGCGAGGCGATCGGTTTTCTGCGAGGGCTGCAGTGGGACGAAACCGAAGACATCGATCCGAGTGATCCGGCTTATGGTGGAGCCGGATACGGGAAGCACCAGCGTCCCGACCTGTCGAACACTCAGTTCTTCCTGGAAGCGCTCAAGGAGGCGGGCGTCGAAGCAGACGATCCCGCCATGCAGAAAGCGCTGATCTTCGTCTCGCGATGCCAGAACCTCGAAAGCGAGCACAACACCACGCCGTTCGCCTCGAAGATCGACGACGGTGGCTTCTACTACACGCCGGCCGCGGGTGGCACCTCGCAGGCGGGGACGAATCCGGACGGCGGCCTGCGGTCGTACGCCAGCATGACGTACGCCGGTCTGAAGAGCATGATCTACGCCGGTCTCACCAAAGAGGATCAGCGCATCACCGCCGCGCGAGAGTGGATCGGACGCCACTACACGCTCGAGGAAAACCCCGGGATGGGACAGCAGGGGCTGTTCTACTACTACCACACGTTCGCCAAGACGATGTCGGTCCTGGGCGAGGACGCCCTGGTTGACGACAAGGGAACGCGTCACGACTGGCGGGCCGAACTGACCGCCCGGCTCGTGTCGATTCAGCAGGAGAACGGCAGCTGGATCAATCCGACCGATCGCTGGTACGAGGGTGATCCGAATCTCGTGACGGCCTACGCGCTGCTGGCGCTGGCCTACTGCGATCCGCCCGAGTCCTCCCGTTAACCGTCTCCTGTCAGGTAGAGTCCGATGCCCGGCTGGTGGTTCCTGTGGGCCCTGCTCCCGATCTTGCTGGTCGCCGGAGTCGGGCTGCTGGCAATCATTTACATCTTTGCCGGTACACTCGGACTCGACTCGTTCCTGAAGCTTGGCGATCCGCCGGCACCGCTGACCTGCTGGCATTGCGGCCGGGAAACGCCTCCCGGTCGCAGGTGCCGGCATTGCGGGTCGGAGCTGCAGTAGGGTGCCGTCGCTGGGGCACAGGGCGTGCAGCACGCAGGGCCGGCTGTTGCCGGCCGTTGGGAAGAGTCGGCCGGTTCGAACCGGCCCTACGGTCCCTCGAACAACTGCAACGCCTCCACACGACTTCTTGTGGCTGCGCCACCCGGACGCGTCCCGCGTCCGGGCCACCCTTCAGATGAGGCGCCCAATCCCGTGGGTGGCCCGGACAACTTGTTTGTCCGGGTCGCGAAGCGACAGGAAGAAGCTGCCAGGGCGTCGCATCAACGAACAAGCGAAACGGGTTACACCGTGATATGCAACCGGTGCGTCACGGGCGTTCCGTTCCGGCGACGTGGTCCGAAGGGGTTCGCCGCAGAGTCACCTGCCGTGACGCCCCCTACAGGTCTCCCGGCTCGCCAGCGTCACCCGTGTCGCAGGGCGTGCAGCACGTAGGGCCGGCTATTGCCGGCCGTTGGGAAGAGTCGGCCGGTTCGAACCGGCCCTACGGTGCGGGCAGTTCATTCAGCAGGGCCAGCAGCCCCAGGCCGTAAAAGGTGTACTCGACGTCAGCCGCGTCGTCCCAGCCGGCGGCCCGGAATCCGCCGTCCGGCCGTTCCAGAACCTCGACGACGAAGTGCTCCAGCTTCTGCCGGTCGACCAGATGCGGACAGCCGATATCCAGTGCCGTCAGCAGGGCCGTGAACGTCGAAAGACCATCGGCGAAGGGGATGCGACCATTCGCCTGAAAGCCCCCTTCCATGCTGTAGACGTCGCCGAGGAACCCGCAGATATCGGCCTTGAGATCCTCATCCATTCCCCCCAGGCGCTGCAGCGTCGCCGAGGCGGCCGCGGTCGGGTTCGTCCCGCTCCGCCGCATCGGTGCAATCTCGACAAACCCGCCATCGTCCCGCTGGCGATCGTAGAGAAACTGAATCAGGTCATTCGGCCGGGACGGCGTGCGACCGATCAGCTCGTAGGAGAGCAGAACCAGAAACGTATGGTACGTGCTGCCGGACGCCCCTTCAGGACTCTTCGCATACCCGCCATCCGCCGTGCGGACGCTTTCGAGCTGGGCGGAGATGCGGTCGGGCCAGTCGGCACCGGCATCGGCCAGCAGATCCTCGCCCCCAAAGGTCTGCACGGCCAGAACCAGCGAGAGCCAGTTCATCAGGTCGATGACGCCCAACCGTTGCCAGTCGTGACCACGGAGGTACTCGGTCAGCTGTGGCAACTCGGACGCGTCCACGCCCCCCAGCAGGGCCAGGGAGCGGACGGCGAAGCTGGTGTAGTAGAGGTCGGAATCTCCCTCGCGTCCGGAATAGCCGCCGTCCGGCTGGCGGAATCGTCCGATGAACGCCCGGTGCCGGTCGCGGCGGTCCGATGCGAGTCCGGCCAACCCATCGGTCAGCCGCTGTCCGAGCGCAATCAGGTAGGGAGGCTGCGTCATGACGGACAGGTATCGCTGAGTCCCGAGACGCCCGCAGCATCACGCCACGGAGCGTCTCTGTCTGGTTGCCGTTGGCCCCGACCGGTTCGCTGCCACGCGTCCGGCTACGGAAGCTCGCTCACGCCCATCAGGTAGCGATCGCACTCGCGGGCAGCTTCGCGGCCCTCGTTGATCGCCCAGACGATCAGGCTCTGCCCGCGTCGGCAGTCGCCGGCGGCAAAGACGCCTTCGATGCTCGTGGCGTACTTGCCGTACTCCGCCTTGAAGTTCGAACGGGGATCGGTCTCGATGCCGAGCTGTTCGGCGATGATCTGTTCCGGGCCGCGGAAACCGAGAGCCAGGAAGCAGAGATCGGCCGGCCATTCCCGCTCACTGCCGGGAACCGGCGAGAACGGTGCGCCGTTGTTCGGCTTCGACCAGTCGACGTCGGTCGTGCGGATCGCCTTGAGGTTGCCGTTGCCGTCCCCGATGAACTCGGTCGTCTGAATGCAGAACTCGCGAGGGTCGTTCTGCAGTGTCTTGTTCGAGTCGGTCGAATAGTCGAACTTGGCGGCAGCTTCGGCGTGACCGTAGTCGACACGGAAGATCCGCGGCCACTGCGGCCAGGGGTTGTTGGCGGCACGCTCGGCCGGGGGCTGCGGGACGATCTCGAAGTTCACCAGGCTCTTGCAGCCGTGGCGAAGGCTCGTGCCCAGGCAGTCGTTACCGGTGTCACCACCGCCGATGACGACGACGTGCTTGTCCTTTGCGGAGATGTAGTTGCCGTCCTTGTGCTCGGAGTCGAGCAGGCTCTTCGTATTGGCGTGCAGGAACTCCATTGCGAAGTGAACGCCCTTGAGGTCGCGGCCGGGCGTCTTCGCGAAGAAGTCGTTGGGGACGGTGGCACCAACGGCGAGGATGACCGCGTCGAACTGATCCATCAGTTCCTTCGCAGAGATGTCCTTGCCGATCTCGGTACTGACGACGAACTTGACCCCTTCTTCCTCGAGCAGCTTGATCCGTCGCTCGACGATGTGCTTCTCGAGCTTCATGTTGGGGATGCCGTACATCAGCAGTCCGCCAATACGGTCGGCACGCTCGTAGACGGTGCACTCGTGACCGGCGGAGTTGAGCTGGGCGGCCGCGGCCAGTCCGGCCGGTCCGGAACCGACGATGGCGACCTTCTTGCCGGTCCGCTCCGTCGGCGGATTCGGAGTGATCCAGCCTTCGGCCCAGCCGCGATCGATGATGGACCGCTCGATCGTCTTGATGGCGACCGGCGGCTCGTTAATGCCGAGCGTGCAGGACCCTTCACACGGAGCCGGGCAGACACGGCCGGTGAACTCCGGGAAGTTGTTGGTCTTGTGGAGCCGGTCGAGCGCCTCCTGCCAGGCACCGTGATAGACCAGGTCGTTCCACTCGGGGATGAGGTTGTGAACCGGACAGCCGGCCGCGGCACCGGCGAGGATGTCGCCGGTGTGGCAGAACGGGATGCCGCAGTCCATGCAGCGGGCGCCCTGGTGTTCCAGTTCGTCCTCGCTCATCGGCTCGGCGAACTCGTTCCAGTCGCTCAGGCGGACCAGCGGGCCGCGTTCGCGGGCGGTCTGGCGGGGGAATTCCTTGAATCCGGTTGGCTTACCCATGGGTCTGTTCTTGGTCGCGGGGTGAGTGCGGAGAGCCTGGCTGGTCTCGTTGCCGCGGGACCGGACTCGACGTTCGGTCCGGTGGCGACGACGGAGGACGATCCCGGCAGGACCGGGACAACAGGCTCGGTACGCTCCTGAATTCGGTTCGGACAAATCGCAGCGAGTGACCGTTCCGGGACGTGGCTGCGACAGCGATGACGGCGGCGATCGACGGGTCGACCACAGGGGGCTGACAGGGGAGTCTCCACGAAGCCGGCACGACGGCCGGCGTGAGAACTCCCCGGATCGCCCCTGATTCCTAGTGGCTTTCGGCCAGTTCCGGTGACTCCTCACCGGCGGCGTCGGCCGCGGCCTCCGCCTTCAGTTCTTCGAGTGCCCGCTTGTAGTCGCGCGGCATCACCTGCACGAAGTTCGGCAGAGCAGCATCCCAGTCCTTGAGGATGGCCTCGGCGACGGTCGAACCGGTGTACCGATGGTGCTTCTCGATCAGTTCGCGAAGCTCTTCGATGTTTTCGCTTTCCTCGACCGATTCGAGGTCGACCAGTTCGAGGTTGCAGTTCATCCGGAGGGAGTCGCGATCCGGGGCATACACCCAGGCCGTTCCGCCGGACATGCCGGCCGCGAAGTTCCGGCCGGTCGGTCCCAGAATGACGACACGACCACCGGTCATGTACTCGCAGCCGTGGTCCCCCACGCCTTCAACCACTGCCCGGGCACCGGAGTTCCGCACGCAGAACCGCTCGGCGGCCACTCCGCGGAAGTACGCTTCACCTTCGGTCGCTCCGTACAGGGCCACGTTGCCGATGATGATGTTCTCTTCCGGCACAAAGGAGCTGCCGTCTGGCGGGTAGACAATCAGCTTGCCGCCCGAAAGCCCCTTGCCGCAGTAGTCGTTGGCGTCGCCGATGACCTCAACCGTCACACCATGAGCGGCCCAGGCGGCGACGGACTGACCAGCCGAACCGCGGCACCGCAGGCGGATGGTGTCTTCGGGCATCCCCTGCGGCCCCCACTTCTTCGACACCTCGTGACTGAGCGTCGTGGCGAAGGCCCGGTCGATGTTCTGAATGTCGACATCGAGAGTGATCGGCTCGGCCTTTTCGATCGCCTCGCGACACTGCGGAATCAGCAGCGTCTGGTCGAGGGTTTCTTCCAGCCCGTGGTTCTGCGAAATCTCGCAGTGAGTGCCGACGTTCTCGTGCGGCTTCAGCGCCGGAGTCAGGACCGGCGTGAGATCCAGATGCTTCGCCTTCCAGTGGTCGACGTCGCTGTTCCACTCCAGCAGGTCGCTGCGACCAACCATCTCGTTGATCGTGCGGATGCCGAGCGAAGCCATGATCTCGCGGCACTCTTCGGCCACCATGAACAGGTAGTTGACCACGTGGTCGGGCTGACCGGCGAACTTCTTGCGAAGCTCCGGATCCTGCGTCGCGATCCCCACCGGGCAGGTGTTCAGGTGACACTTCCGCATCATGATGCACCCGAGGGTGATCAGCGGTGCGGTGGCCAGACCGAACTCCTCGGCACCGAGCAGGCAGGCGATCGCCACGTCCCGACCGGTCCGGATCTGACCGTCCGTTTCCAGCTTCACCCGACTGCGGAGATCGTTCATCACCAGCGTCTGGTGGGTTTCGGCAATCCCGAGTTCCCACGGCAGACCGGCGTGCTTGATCGACGTCAGCGGCGAAGCGCCGGTCCCGCCTCCGTCGCCGGAGATCAGGATCTTGTCGGCATGCCCCTTGGCCACGCCGGCCGCAATCGTTCCCACACCGACTTCGGAGACCAGCTTGACGCTGACGCCCGCCGACGGGTTCGAGTTCTTCAGGTCGAAGATCAGCTGGGACAGGTCTTCGATCGAATAGATGTCGTGGTGCGGAGGCGGACTGATCAGACCGACGCCCGGCGTGGAGTGCCGCGTCGCCGCAATGATCTTGTTCACCTTGTGACCGGGCAGCTCACCCCCTTCGCCCGGCTTGGCACCCTGCGAGATCTTGATCTGATGCTCGTCGGCGTTGGTGAGGTACCAGGAGGTGACCCCGAACCGGCCGCTGGCGACCTGCTTGATCGAGGACCGCTTGCTGTCGCCGTTCGGCAGCGGAGCGAACCGTTCGTAGTCTTCGCCTCCTTCGCCGGTGTTACTCTTCCCACCGACGCGGTTCATGGCGATCGCGAGGGCCTCGTGCGACTCGGCGGAGATCGAGCCGTAGCTCATCGCTCCGGTGCAGAACCGCTTGAGGATCTCGGTGGCCGGTTCGACCTCTTCGATCGGAATCGGCGTGGCCTTCCTGAAGCGGAGCAGACCGCGGAGGGTTCCCTGCCGCTGCTCCCCTTCGTTGACCATCTTCGCGAAGCGGGCGTAGGCATCCTTGTCGCCGGCGCGGGCCGCCTGCTGGATCTCGGCGATCGTAAACGGATTCCAGCCGTGCTTCTCGCCACCATGACGCCAGTGCACCAGCCCCTGGTTGGGAAGGACCGGCAGCTGTTTCGACTCGTGACGGCTCGGGAAGCCCGCCTCGTGACGGCGGAGCTGTTCTTCGGCGAGGATGTCGAAGCCAACCCCCTTGATGCGACTGGCCGTGCCGCGGAAGCACTTGTCGATCACCTCGTCGGCCAGGCCGAGAGCCTCGAAGATCTGGGCACCCTTGTAGCTCTGCAGGGTCGAGATGCCCATCTTGCCCATCACCTTGAGCATGCCCTTGCGGACACCCTCGCGGTAGGTGGCGACGATCTTCTCTTCGGTGAAGTTCTCCTTGAGGTTGCCGTGATCCTTGGCATCCCGGATCGCCTCGAAGGCCAGGTACGGGTTGATCGCATCGGCCCCGTAGCCGGTCAGCAGGCAGAAGTGGTGCACTTCGCGGGCTTCACCCGACTCGAGCACAATGCCGATCCGCGTCCGCAGCTCGTTGCGAACGAGGTGATGATGGACCGCACCGCAGGCCAGCAGCGAGCTGACCGGCACCCGATCCGGGCCGCTGTTGCGATCCGACAGGACAACCAGGCTGTAGCCATCGGCGATCGCCTGTTCGGCCTCGGCACAGATGCGGTCGAGGGCGGCGGGCAGTCCCTTGTGCCCTTCCGACTTCGCCCAGGTGATGTCGATTGTCTTCGTCTTCCAGCCGCGGTAGCCGTCGAGGCTGCGAATCGCCGCCAGTTCCTCGTCGGTGAGGATCGGATGCGGAACGCGGAGCCGGTGGCACTGCTCTTCGCTGGTGTCGAGCAGGTTGCCTTCCGGGCCGATGTAGCACTCCAGCGACATGATGACCTCTTCGCGGATCGAGTCGATCGCGGGGTTGGTCACCTGTGCGAAGAGCTGCTTGAAGTAGTCGTAGAGGAGTCGCGGCTGGTCGGACAGGCAGGCCAGCGACGCATCGTCGCCCATCGAGTAGATGGGGTCCTTCTTGGCGTTGAGCAGCGGGATGAGCATGAACTGCAGGGTTTCGGTCGTGTAACCGAACGCCTGCATCTGCTCGAGCAGGGCATCCCCCTGTAGCCGCGGAATCGCCGCGTCGCCATTCGACTCCTTGTGCGTGCCTTCCCAGTGCTCGACCAGTTCGCCCAGGTCGACGCGCTGCCGCTGCAGCCATTCGTCGTACGGGCGGCGGCTGGCGACATCGGCCTTGAGTTCTTCGTCGGGGATCAGACGTCCCTGTTCGAAATCGACGAGGAACATCTTGCCCGGCTGCAGGCGGCCCTTGATCTTGACGTTGTCGGGATCGACGTCGAGCACACCCACTTCGCTGGCCATGATGACCTTGTCGTCGTGGGTGACGTAGTAGCGGCTGGGACGCAGCCCGTTCCGGTCCAGACAGGCTCCGATGAAGTGTCCGTCGGTGAAGGAGACGCTCGCCGGTCCGTCCCACGGCTCCTGCAGGGCGGAGTGGAACTCGTAGAAGGCGCGTTTGTCTTCGGACATGTCGTGATGATTCTGCCACGCCTCGGGAATCATCATCATGGCCACTTCCTGGAGCGACCGTCCGGAGTGGTACAGGAACTCCATGGCGTTGTCGAAGTTGCCGGAGTCACTGCAGTGCTTCTCGATGATCGGGAAGAGCTTCTTCAGATCATCGCCGAACAGGTTCGACTCCATCGCCCCCTGGCGGGCGTACATCCAGTTGGCGTTCCCCTTGACGGTGTTGATCTCGCCGTTGTGAGCCATGAACCGGCTCGGCTGGGCGCGGTCCCAGGAGGGGAAGGTGTTGGTGGAGAACCGGCTGTGCACCATCGCCAGGTGCGACTCGAAGTCCTCGTCCTGCAGGTCGGGGAAGTAGGGCATGACCTGCGCGGGGGTCAGCATCCCCTTGTAGACGATGACCTTGGTCGACAGCGTGCAGGAGTAGAATTCGAGGCCGTGCGGATGGCTGCTCTCGCGGATGCGGTGACTGGCCATCTTGCGGATCACGAACAGCTGACGTTCCAGCGCGTCCTGATCAAGGCCGTCGGTCGCACCGACGAACAGCATTTCCATCCACGGTTCGGCATCGCGGGCGGACGGGCCGATATCCGCGGCATCGGGAGCCTGCGGGACCTTGCGCCAGCCGAGCAGCTTCTGGCCCTGGGCGGCGATCAGCTCGTTGATGATCCCCTTGAACTCCTCGCGGGCCGCGTCGTCCTGCGGGAGGAAGATCAGACCGGCCCCGTACTTGCCCTTCTCGGGAAGGGTAATGCCGAGTTCGTTCTGCGCGACCTTGCGGAGGAAGCGGTCGGGCAGGGCGGTGAGCATACCGGCCCCGTCACCGGTGTTCTCCTCGCATCCGCAGGCTCCGCGATGCGTCATGTGCCGCAAAATGCGGTCGGCATCGAGCACGATCTGGTGCGAGGCCTGCCCCTTGATATGAGCGACGAAGCCGACACCACAGGAGTCGTGTTCGTTGTCTGGAGAATACAGACCGTGCGGCTCGGGGAACCGGGTCAGCCCCGTGGTCGAAAATGGCTTCTGCATAACTGGACGTTCCGCTGTGTCAGCTTCCCAAATTCCGATGGACTCGCCGGAGGTGCCGCCCGGTTCTGGACCGTGCGGGCGCGGATCCGGCGCCTCTCCGATGACTGATTGCGACGATCCTTGTCCCGGGGCCGGACCTGAATGGCCGGCATCGCTCGATACGGAGGGCGCACCGTCCGCTGAGCAAAAAAACGACGAGCCGCCTCATGCGGTCCCGTCAGACTCCGTGCCCGCTTGGCACAAGGGTCGTGTGCGGGTGATCGAGGCCGAGTTCCTCATGCAGCACTTCGACGAACTTCTCGGCCGCGGTCAACAGATGCTTCTGACGCCTGTGGATGATTCCCAGAGGCCTCTGGAATTCGACATCACGAAAGGACAGGGCCCTGATCGTGCCGGCCTGTGACTCGCGTCGCGCGGTGGGCAGGGGCAGAATGGATACACCCGCGCCGATCTCAACCGCTCGTTTGATGTTCTCGACGTTGTCAAACTGGTGTACGACTTTGACAGATACACGGTGCCGCTTCAAGAGCCGATCCGTCTCGCGTCGGATGATCAGATCGTTCGTGAAGCCGACAAACGCCTCGCCGTCAATCTCGCCCAGGTCGACCCGGTCGCGGTCGGCCAGCCGGTGTCCGTTCGGGACAACCAGCCCCATCTCCTGATCCTGCCACGGGATACAGGCCACATCCCCGCCATCCCGTGGAAATGAGACAATCCCCAGATCGGCTTCATCACGTCGAATGCCGGCGTACACCTCGTCGGGGTGAAGGTAGTCCAGCTGCAGCTCGACATCCGGATACGCCTGCTCGAACCGATGGACGTAGGCCGCCATCTGCAGCAGACCGACCGAATAGATCGCCGCCACCCGGACCCGTCCGGTCACCTTTCCCTGCAGGGAGAGGACGCGATCTTCGATGGCGCGATACTCGTCGAGGAGGTTGCGGCACCCTTCAAAGTACACCTGCCCCGCCGGGGTCAGTTCGAGCGGTCGCTTGGAGCGATCGATCAGCGACACCCCCAGCCGTTCTTCCAGATGCTGGATCGCCTGGCTGGCAGCGGGTTGCGAGATCCTCCGCGCCTCCGCAGCCTTGGAAAAGCTGCGATGCGCAACGATGTCGCAGAAGATTTCGACGGTCCGCAGGTGCATCGCCGGGCGATATTTGAAAAAGTGATGAGCTGTCCAGAGAAGTATTGAGCTTCGTGATTCGAAGTGTACGGGGAGGCCGGCACATCGTCAAGCGAGACAATTCGGGCAGATCCGCTTTGAACTGCGCAACAAAAAACCTTTCACGCAAACAGGTTGCGCGAAAGGTTCGTCGCTGATTCTGCAGGAAGCGCGATCAGGCGGCTTCTTCGTGGGCCCCTTCCGCTTCATCGTCGTAGACGAGGAAGTAGACGGCGTTGGTCGCGTCTTCGAGAATCGCCCGGATGTTCTCGCTGTCGACGCTGGCCATCAGGGACTCGAGGGACTCGACAACCCGGTCCACTTCTTCGCTGGAGATCTCTTCGTAATCGTCGCCGGACAGATCCGAAGGGTTCAAACGCAGATCGTCAGACATCGTGTGCCTCCTTGCAGACGGTACGCCGCGGTGCGTCCTGCACCGATCGGTTGTGGGTTGGGTAAACTCTGTGTCCAGGGAGAAGACAGGATCGGACGCGATCCGGCCGGTCCCGCTCCGTCATTTCTTCTTCTTCGACTTCTTCTTTTTCGACGCTTTCGTGGCGGTCCGTTTGGCCGCTCCGGTCGCTTTCTTCGAAGTCGTCCCGGCCGCCTTCTTCTTCCGGCCCGTGCCTTTGCCAGGCTCGTCGCCGAAGATGCGATCCCAGCCGGACGCGAATTTCTCCGAGGTTCCGGTGTGGACGGTGTAGCCGGTCATCCGTTCGTTTCCGTCGTTTCTCTGTTGCGTTGCAGTCTGATTTGATCGCCAAAGGGGCGGCAGATTACCAATTCACTTTCGCGCATTCTATAGCATTTTTTCGCGAAGGGTCCACGACCCCGGACACGGCATCGCCAGCGACGCCTGCCGCTTTCGCCTCAGCCGAACAGGTCCAGCAGCGGACGGCCATCGCTGACGATCGGCACCGGCCGCCCCTGCGGATCGTTCACCCGCCACTCCGGATCGATCCCCAGTGCGTGATAGATCGTCGCCGCCAGGTCTTCCGGCGAGGTCGGGGGCGTGACGGCATAGGCGGCGTCGGCATCGGTTTCCCCGTACAGCGAGCCGCCGCGAATCCCCGCACCAGCCAGCACCGCAGGGAACAGCGTGCTCCAGTGATTGCGTCCCCAGTTCGTATTCGCCTTGGGAGTCCGTCCCATCTCCCCCATGCAGACCACCAGAGTCTCGTCCAGCAGCCCCCGGTCCTCCAGGTCACCGAGCAACGCGGAGAGTGACTGATCGAGCGTCGGCAGCAGATGCTCCTGAACGTCGCTCGAATGCTGATGCGAATCCCAGCTGTAGCCGTCGATGCAGTCGTAGTGGACCGTGACGAAGCGGACGCCCGCCTCGACCAGTCGCCGGGCCATCAACGTCGACTGCCCGAACAGATGCCGGCCGTAGCGGTCCCGCAATGCGGCCGGTTCCGCCTGCAGGTCGAGCGCGGTCCGGGTCCGTTCCGAGGAAACCAGATCGAGCGCCCTCTGCTGAAACCGGTCGTACGCCGCAAGAACTTCCGAGTCCCCCAGCCGCGTCCGGTTTTCGTCGAAGGCCTCGAGAAGTGAGCGTTGTCGCCGCAGCCGCTCCAGCGTCAGCCCCGGACCGGACGCCAGCCCCTGAATCTGAAACGTCAATTCGTCGTCGGTCATGTCGCGCCAGTACGGGTTGTCGCTGGCGTCCTTCTTGTCGATCGCGGTCGTCACCGGGTCGACGCCCCGTCCGAGCCAGCCGCCGTACTCACCCGGTCGACGCAGCTGCACCCGGTACTCCTGCAACCGACCAAGGAAGTTGGGAAGGACCATGTAGTTCGGCAGTGTCGCGGCGTGTCCACCCGACTGCTGCTGGCCGAGGTGTTCGACGACCGAACCGATGGACGGCCAGTCCTGCGGCGTCGCGTTGAAGCCGGCGCCGATCGGAATGTCCCAGCGGTGTCCCGTCTGAATGTAGTGGGCACCACCACTGTGATCGTTGTACGAATGCGACATCGTCCGGATCACGCAGAAGCGGTCGGAAACGTTCGCCGTCCGGGGCAGGTGTTCGCAGATCCGCAGTCCGGGAGTCCGTGACGCAATCGGCTGAAACGGCCCCCGGATTGTCTCCGGTGCCTCCGGCTTCATGTCGAATGTTTCGAGCTGGCTGGGACCACCGAACAGGAACAGGAAGATCACCGACTTCGCCCGGCCCCCCGTCGGCAATGCCTGTTCTTCTGCGGCCAGCACGCGGGGCAGCGACAGTCCCAGCAGACCGGCCCCGCCCGCCTGCAGCACCGTGCGACGGGACGAAATGCCGCCAGGCAGTGTGGTCAACGAACCGGCATTGATGTTCAGCATCGTCCGCTCAGCCTGTTTCAGAGACAGGAAAACTCGTGCGTGCCGCACTGGGGCGACTTACTGATCTGCGTCAGCCGGCAGCAGCACCTGCTCGAGCGCTTTGCGCATCGCCCTGGGGCTTTCGGGACCGACCCATCGCCAGCTGTGTCCGAAGTGCTCGTCGAACGCCGCTTCCGTGGGGATGTATCCGGGCCAGCATTCGCCGTAGCCGATCGTCAGCACGAACGAATCGGGCCGCAGCGTCTGGGCATCGAGCTGGTAGCCGACAAACGATTCGCCGGGCAGCAGGACGATTTGAGCCGGGCCAAAGTCGACACACGGGAGGTCGATGGCGCGTCCTTCGTCAATCCGGTTCAGACTGGCCAGTCCCATTGCCGCGAGAATCCGCTGACGGACGTCGGCCTGCTCGTCCTCGAGGACCGTCGTGAGTGCTTCGCGGCGGAACTCGTCCCCTTCATGGAACGGAAGGGAGAGCTGTGTGCGACGCACGGTCACCTGCTTGAGCGGAACACGTTTCGTCTGCTGCCAGGCCTGCTTCATCGCCCGATAGAGACGATCGGCCAGAAGCGGTCGCATGGCGGGCGAGCCGTCGTTGTACTTGCCTGCGGTCACATCGCCGCTGCAGCCGGACACGTAGATCTGAAACACGTCCCGGTCATCGCGCTGGCGACGGTCGCGGGCGATCCCCACAAAGTCCCAGGTAACGCCCCCGCGCCCGTAGTAGCTCATCGGATGCGTCGCGTAGCCGTGCAGGGCCAGCAGAGGCTGGTCTCCGTTCCAGAAGCTGATCGTCTTCAGGTTCGGATCAATCAACCCGTCACCGGCAGCGGCAAGTGCCGCATTGCCACCGGCGTTGCTGCCGCGACCGTAATGGAAGGTTCCGTCCGGCAGTTCGACGCGGCGGTTGGAGGCGACCTGCTCGACGCGGGCCTGCCCGAGACCGATGTGGGTCACCGGTTGTGCCGTCTGAAGACTTTCGGTCAGGGCCTCGGTGACGCGGCGGACGCATTCGTCATGAAACGCCGGGTCGAACAGCTCCTTCTCCAGCCCCAGTTCGTCCAGAAGCTTCTGGGCTCCGCTGTCGATGACGGGGGCATCATGCTGATGCAGGCTGCTGACGAGGACGTTCTCGGGGACGGTTCCGGCCGCCTTTGCACAGGCCCGCCGCCATTCGTCGTAGGAATCGTTCCGGATCTCGCACCAGTCAAAGGCGAGCAGCACAACCGGCTTCGCGGGCCCCAGGAGGACGAATCCACGTGCTTCGAGCGGCGACTCGATCCGCTGCGCCTTCGTCGGCAGGACGCCCATACAGCGGTGACCGAGCGGAATCGTGACGTCCGCAGAGAATGGCGCCAGCCGATACTCTCCGGCGAAGGTCGGGCGCCAGACGGCAATCACGACCAGAACCGCCAGCAATTGTCGGAGCAGTAAAGACATCAGGAATCCTGTCCCGGGGGAAACCGACCGGGGATCACCTCGGCGGCGCACGGAGGGCACTTCACCTGAGGACAACCCATCAACAACTGTGGATGTTATCGTCAGGAGCAAGCAAAGGGAATCGCGCCCCACCCGCGGGAGGTCGCCGGATTCGGGGCGCGGGCGGGCCGGCACCAATCGAGCTGGCAAAGCGTACCGGTTGCTCCAGTTGCAGGGGTTCCGTGCCGCCGGCAAGCTGACGGGGATGCTGCGGCCCTGTCCGCGGGTGAAGCTGCGAATCCTCCCGTTGCCTTCGACACGACCGGTGCGCGTGGCCGATAGCTCTCAAGGCGGAGGCTTTCGGACAAAGGAGTGGCCATGAAAACCGGGCGATGGATCGCACTGCTGCTGATGGTCTCGATGTGTGGCTGTTATCACTGTCCACGTCTGAGCTGCTGTGCGCAGCGACTGGAGAATGCCTACGGGGACGTGGTGGACGACATCGGGTATCTCAGTCCGGCAAGCAATCAGCACTGCAAGCTCGGCATTCGCAATCCGAACTGCCGGCTCGGCGGCCCGTCTCCCTGCCGCTGCCCGTAAGGTTGCTTACGGGACTTCCCCGGCCACAGCACGCCGGGTGCGTCCCCAGGAGGACGACCGGCAGCAGTTCCGATACGTCTACGGCAAAGGAATCTGCCGGATGTGCGGCTGGCCGGTCGCGTCAGGTTCTCTTTTCCCCACCCGCCAGGGATGCGTTCGATCGCAACTCGGTCGGACGTCGAGGGGGCTTTCCCCTTCCCACTTGAAGACCGTCTGACGGCGCGGCATTCTGACGTCATGTGATCAGGCTTTCTCCGATCCTTTGCGCGACGGATTCGAGCACCATGGCACCCCACGCGGCACCAGACTCATCCGGCCCGGTCACCCGCCGGTCGTTCCTGACAGCAGCGACTCTGGCCCCGGTCGTCTGGAGAGCGGCTGCGGCAGACGACGCTGGCACCGCAAACGACGCTGGCACCGCGGACGATGCTGGGAATGCTGCGGACCTGCCGGACCTCCTCACCGGCGTCGCGGTCGCCGATGCGCTCAAGGTTCGCGAAGTCGTCGTCGAGTTCATGACGCGGCACGAGGTTCCCGGACTGTCGATGGCGTTTGCCAGGGATGGGCAGCTCAAGGTGCAGGGGACGTTTGGCTTTGCCGACCGGGAAGAAAAGCAGCCCGTTCTCCCCGAGCACCGCTTCCGTATCGCCAGCATCTCCAAGCCGATTACGAGCGTGGCGATCTTCAAGCTGATCGAAGAGGGCACCCTCGCTCTGGACGATCAGGTCTTCGCCGATGACCGCCTGCTGGCGACGTATCTCGACGGCCCGCTGGCCGGCGATGCCGAAAATCGCAAGCGGCTGGAAGCGATCACGATTGCCCAGCTGCTCGAACACACGTGTGGAGGCTGGGGCAACCGGAAACGGGACCCGATGTTCGCCCGGGATGCTCTCGACCTGGACCACCCGGGACTGATTCGCTGGGTGCTGGAGAACCGTCCGCTCGATCACGCGCCCGGTGCCGAGTACAGCTATTCGAACTTCGGGTACTGCCTGCTCGGACGGGTCATCGAAGCGGTCTCCGGCCAGTCATACGATGCGTTCGTGCAGGAGCGGCTGTTGACCCCGGCCGGGGTTCGCGGCATTGTGCTGGGTGAACGGGAACGGGAAAACCGGCTTCCGGACGAAGTCATCTATTACGGTGACGGCGATGATCCATACGGAAGGTCCATGAACGTGCGGCGGATGGACTCGCATGGCGGTTGGGTCGCATCGGCGAGCGAACTGGTCCGGTTCG
>ENA-ORCW01000429-ORCW01000429.1-marine-metagenome-genome-assembly--contig:-NODE-429-length-26974-cov-3.819943_pt1 | contig 26974 bp, 26 predicted proteins | sample MGYA00237784_ERZ508517 | MGnify/ENA primary metagenome ERZ508517 (study PRJEB26187, sample SAMN06268979) | marine metagenome | isolation source: Tt ae E1 feedstock associated aerobic enrichment on... | reverse complement strand
AACCTCAAGGTAAGTGCATCTGGCAAAGTCTAGCTCCCTCTCCCATTGGGAGAGGGTGGGGGTGAGGGGAGCAAAATTCTCGGGGATACGGAAAGTCTCAAACCCCTCACCCGGAGCTTTGCTCCGACCTCTCCCAATGGGAGAGGTAACTTGGTGCCGTACCTATCGAATTCGATCAAATGCGAACCTGCCTCTGATCCAGCTTTAGCCTTAACCGGCCAGGGCCGCATCCACCGCATCGCCGAGACGTTCGACAATGGCGTCGATGTGGCTTGGCTCGGAAATGAACGGCGGCGCGATCAGCACGTGATCGCCGTTCAGCCCGTCGATTGTGCCGCCCATCGGGTAGACCATCAGGCCGCGCGTCATCGCCTCCTTCTTCACCGCCACGTTCACCCTGCGCGCCGGATCGAACGGTTCTTTCGCTGAACGCTCTGCAACCAGTTCGAGGCCCAGGAACAGGCCACGCCCGCGAATGTCGCCCACATTGGCGTGGTTTCCGAAGCGCGTCTCCAGACGCTCGCGCAGATAGCCCCCCGTCTCGCGTACATTGGCCAGAAGTCCGTCGCGCTCGATCACCTCCTGCACGGCCAGCGCGGCGGCGCACGCCATCGGATGGCAGATATAGGTGTGGCCATGCTGAAAGAGGCCCGATCCTTCCGCGAAGGCATCGAAGATGTGCTGTCCCAGAAGCACTGCGCCAATGGGTTGATACCCGCCGCCGAGCCCCTTGGCGACGGTCAGCATGTCCGGCGCTATCCCGTCCTGCTCGCAGGCATGCATGGTGCCCGTGCGCCCCATGCCGCACATCACCTCATCGAGAATGAGGAGCACGCCATGGCGATCGCAGATCTCGCGGATGCGTTTGAAATAGCCGTTCACCGCCGGCACCGCGCCTGCCGTCGCCCCCACCACCGGTTCGGCCACGAACGCCATCACCGTGTCCGGCCCCAGTTCCTCGAGCTTGTCTTCCAGCGCCTGCGCGGCGCGAAGACCGTAAGCCTCTTCGGTTTCTCCGGTCTCCTGATGGCGATAGGCGTAGCACGGTTCGATGTGATGGGTTTCGATCAACAGTGGCTTGAACGGCTCGCGCCGCCAGGCATTGCCGCCGGTCGCCAGCGTGCCCAGCGTGTTGCCGTGATAGCTCTGCCGGCGGGCGATGATCCTGCGCCGCTGCGGCTCGCCCTTCTCGACGAAGTATTGCCGCGCCATCTTCAGCGCCGCCTCGTTCGCTTCCGATCCGCCGGACACGAAATAGGCATGGCTGATGCCCTCCGGCGCGCCGGCGATCAGGCGATCCGCAAGACGTTCAGCCGGTTCATTCGTGAAGAAGCTTGTATGGGCATAGGCAAGCGTATCCGATTGCTTCTTCAGCGCATCCACCACGTCGGGATGGCCGTGGCCAAGGCATGAAACGGCGGCTCCGCCGCTCGCGTCGATATAGGCATTGCCGGCCTCGTCGAAGAGTTCGACCCCGCGACCGCCCCTGGCAACAGGCAACGAGGCGTGGATCTGGCGATGCAGTATGTGTGTCATGTGGTTTTTCCGGAACGATGCGCGCGGGGCGCGGGATCGAGCAAATGGGTGTTGAGTGTCGAGAGCAGAGCTTCGGTTTTTCCGATTTCCTCCAGCGCCTCCTCTCCGCCCTCGCCCGCTACCAGTGCGGCAAGTATTTCGGCCGCCACGAAGGCCGGTGCCATCGTGTGGAGGAAGGAGGGGCTTTCCGTCGAAACGAGCACGCACCGGTCGGCCAGTCCCGCAAGCGGCGAAACCGGGCTGTCGGTCAGCGCCACGACGGTCAGTCCGAGCGCCTTGGCATTGGTCGCCGCCTCGATCGTCGCCCGGGTGTAAGGCGCCACCGTGATCGCGAAGAACACATCTTCCGAGCCGGCATGACGCAGCCGGTCGAGTCCCGCGCCGTTCACATGGTCGAGGAGTTGCGCTTTCTCACCGAGAAAACTCATGGAATAGGCAAAGTGTGCCGCCACCGTATGGCTGGAGCGCAGCCCGAAGCAGTAGATGCGGCGCGCTGCGGCCATGGTCGCCGCTGCGCGCGCCAGCGCCTCCAGTGTGCCGGCTTCAGCGAGATTGCCAAGCTGCGCCGCCGACTGCGCCGCGATATCGCGCGCCAGCGCGTGACTGCCGCCCTGCCTTTGTCTGGCAACCTGTTCTCCCGCCTTTCCGGCAAAGCCGAGCGCCTTTTCCTTCAGCGCTTCGCCGTGAAGCTGGCGCAGTTCGTCGTAACCCTCAAAGCCGAAACGCTTCGCGAGCCGCGTCATCGTCCACGGCTGAACGCCCGCCCGGCGCGCCTGCTCACGCATGGAAAGCAGCGCCACATCGCCGGGATTGTCGAGAACGTAGCGCGCCGCCGCCCCGAGTTGCCCCGGCAACGTTTCGAAGGAGTGGGTTATGCGGTCAGCAAGCGTGGCACGATCCATGATCTCTCATCCTAGACGGACGTTTCCGCATATGCAACAAATGTTGCATTTCATTATTCAATGCTTCGACTGGAGTATCTCGTGACCGCATCCGCCAATGTCCATCGCGCCGCCATCGCCGTCGCCCCCAATGGCGGACGGCGCACCCGGGCGGATCATTCCGCCCTGCCGCAAACGCCCGGGCAACTGGCCGAAACCGCCGCGGCTTGTCTCGACGCGGGTGCGGCCATGATCCATTGCCACGTGCGTGACGGAGAAGGTCGTCATATCCTCCATGCCGATGCATACCGCGACGCGATCGCCGCCATCAGAAAGGCGGTGGGCGACCGGCTCGTAATCCAGATCACCACCGAGGCCGTTGGCCGATACGGCGCGCGCGAGCAGATGCAGGTGGTTCGCGACATACGCCCGGAAGCCGCCTCGCTCGCCCTGCGCGAACTGGTGCCCGACGCCGCGCACGAAGAGGAGTTTTCGAAATTTCTCTCCTTCATGCGCGCGGAAAACATCGCACCGCAGATCATCCTCTACCATCCGGAAGAGGCGCTGCAGCTCAAGCGCATGATGGCGCATGGCCTCATCCCCTTTCCGGACATTCCGGTTCTCTACGTGCTCGGTCGTTACACGGAGGGTCAGCGCTCCGATCCCGCCGACCTCCTGCCTTTCCTCGACGAGGCCATGCCCGACTTCCCACATTTCATGGTTTGCGCCTTCGGTCCGCGCGAGGCCGCCTGCGTCACGGCCGCCTGCCTTCTCGGGGGTCATGCCCGCGTCGGCTTCGAAAACAATCTGCATCTCGCCAATGGCGAGATCGCGCCCGACAACGCGGCCATCGTGTCGGGCGTTGCCACGGCGCTGACATCTCTCGGCACCTCCCTGGAGAGTGCGGATGGCCTGCGCGAAAGCTGGGGACTTGGCACACCGGCAACGGGTCGCTGAAGTCGTGCCTCTTCTCCGGTGGACGCGAGACAGGTGCATGCTTACATGTGGGCCATCCGAATTGTCTTTCTGGAGTGTCTCATGGCGATCCGCATCAAAGCCAAAACCTACGGTCCCTTCACCACCGCCATCGGCCCCGGCAAGGTGATTCACGTCGACACCGCGCCGAAGCAAACCGTCGCCATTACCTCGCCTTCCACGGAAGAAGCCGGAACGCCCGTCGACTTCATGATCTCCGCCCTCGGCGCCTGTCTCGCGCTGTCCTTCCATCACGCCGCCCAGGAAATGAAGATCGACGTCGGCACGGTCTCCGTTGAGGTGAGCGGCAAAAAGGCCGAGGATCTGCCCGACCGCATCGGCAGCTACGACGCCACCGTCTCGCTCGACACCATGCCCGGCGAGGATGAATGCGCCGAGCTTATCAAACGAGCAAAGGCGCGCTGCACCGTTTCGAACTCGCTGAACGGCGAGGTCAACATGCAGATGGCCGGCTGACGGGATTTCGGTTGCCGCATCGATTGACGCCGCCGTCCCCTTCTCCCATACAGAAGCCGCCTTGCGGCAAACCGAGGGAGGAGAGCGCATGAACTTCGCACGCGTAAACGGCGTCGTCATTCATCATGAAGTCCGGGGAACGGTCGGCAAACCCGTTCTCGTCTTTTCCAACTCGCTTGGCACCGACTTCCGCATCTGGGATGCCGTCGTCGCGCGGCTCGAATCCGAGTACCGCATCGTTCTCTACGACAAGCGCGGGCACGGCCTGTCCGAAGGCACGCCGCAGCCCTACGCGCTGACCGACCACGTCGACGACCTCGCCGCCCTTCTCGACCATCTGGACATAACGGGTGCGACCATTGTCGGCCTCTCCGTCGGCGGCATGATCGCCCAGGGCCTCGCCTCCCGCTGGCCGCACCTCGTCTCCCGTCTCGTGCTCTGCGACACCGCCCACAAGATCGGCACTGAAGAGCTTTGGAGCACCCGCATCGAGACGGTGAACACCAGGGGCATCGCCGCCATTTCCGACGGCATTCTCGAACGCTGGTTCACCGCCGCTTTCCGTTCGCCGGAAAATCCGGATTTCATCGGCTACACGGCAATGCTCACCCGCACCGCGGTCGACGGTTATGCCGGCACCGGCTTCGCCCTTCGCGACGCGGATCTCACCGAATCCACACGCGCCCTGAAATTGCCGACGCTGTGCATTGTCGGCGACCGGGACGGCTCGACTCCGCCCGACCTCGTGCGCGAAATGGCCGACCTGATCGAAGGCGCGCGCTTCGAAATCGTGAAGGACGCCGGCCACCTGCCCTGCATCGAGCAGCCGGCGGCAACCGCCTCCCTGATCGCGGACTTCCTGCGCGAAACCACACCCGACGCCTGAACCGGCGCTGCCGGTATCCGGATGACAAGAGGAACTTGAATGAGCGACACCGTAAAAATCACCCGCGACAATGGCATTGCCGTCCTCACCCTCGACAATCCGCCGGTCAATGCGCTCGGCCATGCGCTACGCGCGCCGCTCTTCGAAGCGCTGGGTGAGGCAAAGGCCGACGATGCCGTTCAGGCCATCGTCATCGCCTGCGCGGGACGCACCTTCGTCGCCGGTGCCGACATTTCCGAGTTCGGCAGGCCACCGCAGGAACCCAGCCTTCCCGACCTGATCGCCATGCTCGAAAGCATCGACAAACCCACCGTCGCCGCGATCCATGGCACGGCATTGGGTGGCGGGCTGGAACTCGCCCTTGGTTGCCACTACCGCATCGCCGAGAAGTCCGCCATGATCGGCCTGCCCGAAGTCAATCTGGGCCTCATTCCCGGTGCCGGCGGCACGGTGCGCCTGCCGCGCCTGATCGGCCCCGAGGCGGCCTTGAAACTGATCGTCTCCGGCAAGCCTATCGGCATGGCAGACGCGCTCCGGCTCGGTGCCGTCGACCGACTGGCCGCAAGCGACCTTGTGGCCGAAGCTGTCGCCTTTGCCCGCGAAAAGGCGGCCCCCGGCAACGCTCACACCCATATCCGCGCCCGCGATGAAAAACTCGCCATCGACCTCGCCGCCTTCGATGAAGCGGTGAAGGCCGCGACGAAAAAAGCGCGCGGTCTCACCGCGCCGCACACGGCAGCCGAGGCCGTCCGCAACGCCATCACCATGGATTTCGATGCAGCGCTCGACCGCGAGCGCGAACTCTTTTTGGAGCGCCGCGACAGCGCTGAGTCCGCTGCCCAGCGCCATCTCTTCTTCGCCACCCGCGAAGCGACCAAGGTGCCCGGCGTCGGCCGCGAGACCGAGGCGCGCAAGATCGCCCGTGCCGGTGTCATCGGCGCGGGCACGATGGGCGCCGGCATCGCCATGGCGCTCGCCAATGGCGGCATCCCCGTCACCATTCTGGAGATGAACGAGGACGCCATCGCACGCGGTCTGGCCCATGTCGACAAGACCTATACCGGATCGGTCAAGCGCGGCTCCATCGCGCCTGAAGAGAAGGAAGCGCGCCTGTCGCGCATCTCCGGCACGACCGATTATGCGGATCTGGCCGATTGCGACATCCTTGTCGAAGCCGTGTTCGAGGATATGGGCGTCAAGCGCCAGGTCTTTACCGCGCTCGACAGGGTGCTGAAGCCCGGCGCGATCCTCGCCTCCAACACCTCCTATCTCGACGTCAACGAAATCGCCGCCACCACCGAGCGCGCCCAGGATGTGGTCGGGCTCCATTTCTTCTCGCCCGCTCATGTCATGAAACTCCTGGAGATCGTGCGCGGTGACGAGACCGCGCCCGATGTCATCAAGACGGCGCTGGCGCTCGCGCGAAAGATCGGCAAGGTTCCCGTCGTCGTCGGCGTGTGCAACGGCTTCGTCGGCAACCGCATGCTGGCCGCCCGGCGCGAGCAGAACGAAGACCTCCTTCTCTCCGGTGCAACGCCCGAACAGGTCGATAAGGTCTTCACCGATTTCGGCTGGCCGATGGGTCCGTTCCAAATGGTGGACCTTGCAGGTCTCGACATAAGCTGGAAGCACCGCCAGTCTTTGGGGCTCACCGCACCCATCGCCGACACGCTTTGCGAAGCCGGCCATTTCGGCCAGAAGGCCGGACGCGGCTTCTATCTCTACGAGGAGGGTTCGCGCGCGCCGAAACCCGATCCCTTCGTTCAGGACCTTATCGAGAAGAAAGCGGCGGAGCTTGGCCTGGAACGCCGCGACATCGGCGCCGACGAGATCACCGAGCGCACGCTCTACCCGATGATCAACGAGGGCGCGAAAATCCTCGAAGAGCGCATTGCCGCCCGCGCCTCGGACATCGACGTGGTGTGGGTCAATGGCTACGGTTTTCCGGTTGCCAAGGGCGGGCCGATGTTCTGGGCCGAGCGTTTCGGAATCAAGACCGTCGTCGAGCGGCTGGAACACTGGCATCGGAAGACGGGCAATCCCGTTTTCGAACCCGCTCCGCTTCTTCGCCAGCTCGCACTTACCGGAGGCGGCTTTGCCGATCTCGTATAACCGTACACGCCCATCACCGACTCTTGGCATCGAGACGAGCGCAGCCCCATATTCAACCCGTCTTTGAAATCATGGCGACGGAGTCGCAGGGATGACCGAGTTTACCCCCATAGCCTCGCTTGCCGGTGGTGCGCTGATCGGCCTCGCGGCGGTCGTTCTCATGGCCTTTAACGGGCGGATTGCTGGCATGACCGGCATTCTTTCAGGCCTTCTTCCTCCACAGGAGAACGCCTGGCAATGGCGCACCGCGTTCATCGCCGGTGCCATCGTTGCGCCGCTGCTAATGGTTCTGGGCGGCGCGGCAATCCCCTTCCGGGTTCCGGTGTCGACAATCGCCCTTGTCGCTGGCGGCTTGCTTGTGGGCATCGGCGTCACTTTCGGCAATGGCTGCCCGAGCGGTCATGGCGTTTGCGGCATTTCACGCGGCTCGATCCGCTCCGTCGTAGCCGTCGTCACCTTCATGGCCACGGCCTTCGCCGCCGTGTTCATCATCCGTCATGTGATCGGAGCCTGAGCGATGAAACAGCTTCTCTCAGCTCTCTGCGCTGGCCTTCTTTTTGGCACAGGCATCGCGCTTTCGGGCATGATCAACCCCGCGAAGGTTTTGAATTTCTTCGACATCGCGGGCACTTGGGATCCGAGCCTTGCTTTCGTCATGGGCGGCGGTCTTGCGGTCGCGGCGCTTGGCTACCGCCTTTTGTTCGGCGTGCGCGAAAAGCCGCTTCTTGCAGAACGCTTTCAGCTTCCCACACGCAATGACCTTGACCCGCAACTGATCGGCGGCGCCGCCGTTTTCGGCATTGGCTGGGGCATTGCCGGCTTCTGTCCGGGCGCGGCCATACCCGCCCTCGGGCTCGGTTATGCGGACACGTTGGTGTTCCTGGCTTCGCTCATTGCTGGCATTCTCGTGGCCAAAGGGCTCAAGGCCCATTTCTTTACCGCCGTGTAAAACAGAAAAGAGATTGAGGAAAACGATGAATATCAAGAAGATTTCCGACGACTACGCGGTTTCACCGCAGATCGCCGCCGAAGATGTCGTCACCATCAAACAGGCTGGATACAAGAGCATCGTCTGCAACAGACCCGATGGCGAGGATGCCGGCCAGCCCGCCGTCGAAACCATCGCCAGGGCAGCCGAAGAGGCGGGCCTCGCCTTTCGGCATGTGCCGGTCGTTTCCGGCGCGATGACGCTCGACGATGTGACCGGCATGGCCGCCGCGCTCAAGGAGCTTCCCGGTCCTGTGTTTGCATATTGCCGCAGCGGCACGCGTTCGGCCAATCTCTACAGCATCATCCAGGAACGCGGGCTCTAACTCCACAACACGAGCGGGAGGAAGGCAGGCGCGCGCCGGCCCGCCTTCTCCCCCTGGATCAATAAAGCCAGCGCATCAGGAAAAGCGAGATCGCCGGGAACAGCGTCAGCAGCGCCACGCGCAGAATGTCGCTGATCACGAAGGGCATCACGCCGCGATAGGTCGCCGAGATCGGCGTGTCCTTGGCCATGGAATTGAGCACGAAAAGGTTCATGCCCACCGGCGGCGTAATCAGCCCCACCTCCACGACGATCAGCACCAGAATCCCGAACCAGATGGCGAATTCCTCCGCCCCCAGCCCGAAGTCGAGAACCGTAACGATCGGGAAGAAGATCGGAATGGTCAGAAGGATCATCGACAACGAATCCATCACGCAGCCGAACAACAGATAAAGCAGCAGGATCAGCGTCAGCACCATCCACGGGCTGTAACCCTGCTCGCTGACGAAAGCCGCCATTTGCTGCGGCACCTGCGCCAGCGCCAGGAACGAATTGTAGAACCCTGCCCCCAGAACGATAAAGAAGATCATCGCCGTGGCGGTCGCAGTCGCCAGGATCGACTCGATGAAGGTCTCGCGTGTCAGTCCGCCATTGATGAGCGCGATCAGCCCGGTGCCGGCCGCGCCCACGGCCGCGCCCTCCGTCGGCGTGAACACACCGAGATAGATGCCGCCGACAACGGCCAGGAACACCACCAGAACCGGCCACACATCGAGCAGCGCACGCGCCCTTTCCGAATAGGGTGCGCGCTCACGCGTGCCGGCGGAGTCCGGCCACAGCCGCACATAGATCGAAATGGCGAGCATATAGCCGATTGCCGCCAGAACGCCTGGCACGAAGGCCGCGACGAACAGTTTGGCGATGTTCTGCTCGGTCAGGATGGCATAGATCACAAGAATGACCGATGGCGGTATCAGAATGCCAAGTGTGCCGCCGGCAGCCAGCGTGCCGGTGGCGAGCGCACCCGAATAGCCGTAGCGGCGCAGTTCCGGAAGCGCCACCTGGCTCATTGTCGCCGCCGTCGCCAGGGACGAGCCGCAGATGGCGCCAAAACCGGCACAAGCGCCGACCGCTGCCATGGCGACGCCGCCGCGCCGATGGCCCATCCATGTTTCCGCCGCCTTGAACAGCGCGCGTGACATGCCGCCCAGCGTCGCAAACTGCCCCATCAGCAGAAACAGCGGCACGATGGAAAGCGAATAGCCGGAAAAAGTCGAATAGGTTTCGTTCTTCAGCTTGGCGAGCACGGGCGTGACGTTGCCGAACACGATCCAGCTTCCGCCCAGTCCGCACAGAAGCATGGCAAGACCGATGGGCAGGCGCAGGAAGATCAGAAGCAGAAGAAGCGGAAAGGACCAGAGGCCGATTTCAAGATTGGTCAATGGACGCTCCCCTGTCCGATTTCCGGCATCGGCGTGCCCGCCTTCAGCTCACGGTAACGCACGAGGATCATGTAAAACGAAACGATCACCGCGATGATCGCCGCCGCCAGACAGGCCGCATAGGGCCACCAGAGGGGGAATTGCAGAATGAACGTGGTCTCGTTGTAGCTCAGCTTGTCGAGCATGCCGTAATAGAGCTGACGGGCGATCAGCACCAGAACGAGAGTCATGACGATTTCGGTCGCCAGATCGATCGCATGGTTCACGCTGTTCGGCAGAAAGGTGGTGAAGATATCGACCGTGGCGTGGCCCCGGTTGAGCTGGCACCAGGGCAGGAACGCGAAAACGGCAAAGCCGACACCGGCCTGAACCAGTTCGAAATCGCCCGGCACCGGGCCAAGCCCCATGCGCACGAAGGCACGGCCGGTGATGCTTGCCACCGTCATCACGATTACGGCAGCCAGAACGATGCCGCCCAGAATGGCCATGACCCTGGCCAGCCAGACAACGATGCTCGATAGTTTCATGCCCCTTCCCGTCCCATTGCGTTCCCGCGCATTTTCGTTCGTTTCCGGTCGGGTGCGACGACGTTAGCCAGCCGCTCCTCCCGGCGCAAGCGCCAGGCGCACCCAGCGCAACGCGAACCAGTCACAAAACAGGGCGGACCGCCAGGGCCCGCCCCGTTTTCATGACCGAACGCGGCTTCATTGATTGGTGTATTGATCGATCAGGGCGCGGGCCTCGTCGATCAGCATCTGACCGTCGATTCCTTTGTCCTTCATTTCCGAAACCCACTGCTCGTAGACTGGTTCGGCCGCCGTCTTCCAGGCCTGGGTATCCTCGGCGCTGATCTCGATGATGTTGTTGCCGCGATCGACGGCAATCTTCCGGCTTGGAACGTCTGCGCCCGCCTGTGTTTTGCCGGCGAAGGCCGCGAATTCCTGGCCGGAATTGTCGTCGAGGACCTTTTTCAGATCGTCCGGCAGGCTTTCATACTTGGCCTTGTTCATGGCCAGCACGAAAGTCGTCGTGTAAAGCGCATGATCGCCGCCGAATTCCGTGTGGTTCGACACCAGCTCCGGAACTTTCAGCGCCGGCGTAACCTCCCACGGGATCACGCAGCCGTCGATCACGCCCTTGGACAGCGCTTCGGTAATCTGCGGCACCGGCATGCCCACCGGCGTCGCGCCAAGCTGGCCGAGCAGCGAGTTGATGATACGCGTGGGCGCGCGGATCTTCATGCCCTTCAAGTCGTCGAGCGTCTCGATCGGTTCCTTGGAGTGCAGCATGCCCGGACCGTGAACCCAGACGCCCAGCACATGCGTGTCCTTGAACTCGGTGTCCTTCATGTGCTTTTCGAACAGATCCCAATAAGCGCGCGATGTCGCTTCCGCATTGGTCATCATGAAAGGAAGCTCGAACACTTCCGTGGAGGGGAAGCGGCCCGGATTGGAGCCCGGCAGCGTCCACACAATGTCCACGATACCGTCGCGCGCCTGATCGTAGAGCTGCGGCGGCGTGCCGCCGAGCTGCATGGCGGGATAGCGCTCGATCTTGATACGTCCGTCCGATTCCTCTTCGACCTTGTCCGCCCAGGGGTCGAGCACCAGTTTGGGCACATTGGCCTGTGGCGGCAGGAATTGGTGCAGCCGGAGTGTCACCTCCTGCGCGAATGACGAGCCCGTGGCGCCCACGAGCCCCGTTGCGGCGACGGCCGCCGCCAAAGCCAGTTTTCTGACGGAAAATGGTTTCATGCTTCTCCTCCCGATTGCATGCCCCGAAGCGTCCGGAATGACGCTCTGTGTTCGCTTGACGATAACGGCCGGTGCGTCTCCCATCGTCGCGCCGACCGCCCGAGGCCTGAGTATCCACTGGAACCCCGCCTCTCGTCCAGCCGCGACTTTAACGGAAATTATGTAACAATAAAGAGAAAATTCCCGACGAATTCGTAACGCAAAACGTCAAAGCGGCAATGCGCCGGTTTCCTTGAGGGTCTCGAGCACGATGGCGCTTTTCACATGCTGGACAGAGTCGTGCGGAAGGAGCACGCCGTTGACGAATTCGGAAAGCGATTTCAGGTCCGGCGTCACGACCTTGAGGATGTAATCCATCTCGCCCGTCAGCGCATGAGCCTCTTGCACTTCGGGCAACCGGGCGAGCAATTCGCCGAAGCGGCGGGCATTGTCGGGGTTGTGCGTGGCAAGCGTTACGGTGATGATGTTGACGAGAGGAAACCCGAGCCTGTCGCGGTCGAGCATCGCCGCATAGCCGCGAATATAGCCCTCCTCCTCAAGCCTTTGCCGACGGCGGGAACATTGCGAAGGCGATAAGTTCACGCGCTCCGATAAATCGTTGTTGGTCAGCCGCGCATCCACCTGCAAGAGAGCTAATATCTTGCGGTCATATCCGTCAACACGCGCATCAGCCATGCAATTTTCCTCCTTCATGCACGATACAAGCGTCCTTCTCACAAAACGCGCCCCAGAATGCAAGCAGCTTGCAGCGCAAACCGCCTACAATGACCCATGGCGTTCAAAAACGCTCGCATTTCCCAGATCAGGAGGAGTTATTCCATGGGTCCGTTTCCTCACGACGCACCGCCGCCGGAAATCAACGACGAGAACCCCGCAGGCACGGACGGTTTCGAATTTGTCGAGTTCGCCCATTCGGAACCGGAAAAGCTCGCCGAACTCTTCACCAGGATGGGATACGCGCAAGTTGCCCGCCACAAGACGAAGAAGATCTCCGTCTGGCGCCAGGGCGATATCAACTACATCGTCAACGCCGAACCCGGCAGTCACGCCATGCGTTTCGTCGAGGAGCACGGCCCCTGCGCCCCGGCCATGGCCTGGCGCGTTGTCGACGCGCAGCACGCTTTCGATCATGCCGTCTTAAAAGGCGCCGAGCCCTATGAAGGCGACGACAAGACGCTCGACGTGCCGGCCATTGTCGGCATTGGCGGTTCGCTGATCTATTTCATCGAGACCTATGGCGCGAAAGGCTCGGCCTACGAAAACGAGTTCGACTGGCTGGGCGAAAAGAACCCGCGTCCCGAGGGCGTCGGCTTCTATTATCTCGACCACCTCACCCACAATGTCTATCGCGGCAACATGGACAAATGGTGGGATTTCTACCGCGAGCTTTTCGGTTTCTCGCAGATCCACTATTTCGACATTGACGGCCGCATCACCGGTCTCGTCTCGCGCGCCATCACCAGCCCTTGCGGCAAGATCCGCATTCCGCTCAACGAGTCCAAGGACGACACCAGCCAGATCGTCGAATATCTGAAGAAATACAACGGCGAAGGCATCCAGCACATCGCGGTCGGCACGGACGGCATCTACGATGCCACCGACAAGCTCGCCGACAATGGCCTTAAATTCATGCCCGGCCCGCCCGAGACCTATTACGAGCGCAGCCACGACCGCGTGCAGGGCCATGACGAGCCCATCGATCGCATGAAGCAGCACGGCATCCTGATCGACGGCGAAGGCGTGGTGAATGGCGGCATGACCAAGATCCTGCTGCAGATCTTTTCCAAGACCGTCATCGGTCCGATCTTTTTCGAGTTCATTCAGCGCAAGGGCGACGAGGGCTTCGGCGAAGGCAATTTCCGCGCCCTGTTCGAATCGATCGAGGAAGACCAGATCCGCCGCGGCGTCATCAAGGTGGACGCGGCCGAATAGGACACGTGGAGAAGGGGCACGGCCGACAACGGCCCGCCCCTTCTTTCATGCCTCTCAGGCGTCGCGCGCCGCCGCCAGAACGTTTCGGATCGTCTCCAGATCGCCCACCTGATTGGCCAGGAGCAGCACGAGTTTCGCATTGAGCCGCGCGCTCTCCTCGAAGCTCAGCCCCTCATGCGCATCCATCAGCGCCGCGTAGAAATCGTCGCCGTCGGGCCCCAGCCTGTCACGGCCGATATCCGTCCTGTCCATTCTCATTCCCTCCCCATCGCATGGGTCATCGCGGCGGCGATCTCATGGGCGTCGGGCTGTCTGAAAACAGCCGCCACATGCTGGTCGGGCCGCAGCAGATAAAGCTGGCCCGTGCCATAGCGTGCGGCGACCGCCCCCTCACTGTCCTCGACATGCGCCACACCGTCCACCGCCGCAGCACCGGGTTTCGTAACCTGCACCACATGCAGCCCGGCAGGCAGGCCGACGGGCGGATCGCACTCGACCGCCAGAAGCACAAAGCCGCCGCCCGCCTCGCCGAGCAGCCATGAAGGCTCACCGCCCACGCGCACCGGCGCATCGGGCATCACCTCCCCCGGCGCGAGCGGCCCGTTGCCGTCCCAGGCCGCTTGCAGCGTGCAGCCGTTCAGCGAGCACGGTTTCGAAAGTCGCCCCGAATTCACCAGCCGCCGCGCGAAGTCATGGTCCCGCGACAGCGCCAGAATGCTGTCGCGGAACATGCGCTCCATCGCACTCTTCGGCGTCATGAAAGATGTCGAGCGCGCCGAGTTCAGAATGTTCTCGTCGGCGCCGCGAAGGCGCTCCTCGTCATAGGTCTCGATCAGCGACGGCGGCGCGTCGCCCTTCACGACCAAAGCCAGCTTCCAGCCGAGATTGTCGATGTCCTGAATACCGCCATTGCCGCCACGCGCACCGAAAGGCGAAACGATGTGCGCGCTGTCTCCGGCGAAGATCACGCGGTCGTGCACGAAGCGTTCAAGTCTGCGGCACTGGAACGTGTAGACCGACACCCAGTCCAGCTCGAATTTCGAATGGCCGATCACCTTTTCGATACGCGGAACGACATTCTCCGGTTTCTTTTCCTCGTCGGGGTCGGCTTCGGGCCCAAGCTGGAGATCGATGCGGTAAATGTTGTCCGGCTGCTTGTGCAGCAATGCCGACTGCCCGTTGTGGAACGTCGGTTCGAACCAGAACCAGCGCTCGGATGGAAAGTCCGCCTTCATCTCCACATCGGCGATCAGGAAGCGCTCCTCGAACACCTGGCCGGCGAAATCGAGCCCCAACATTCTGCGCACGGGCGAACGCGCACCGTCGCAGGCGATCACCCAGGCCGCATCCATTGCATAAGGACCGTCGGGCGTCTCCACCTGAAGGCGCACATCGCTGCCCTTCTGCTCAAGGCCGACAACCCGGTTTTTCCAGCGCAAATCGATCAAGTCGGGAAAGTCGGCCGCCCGCTCCACCAGATACTGTTCGACATAATACTGCTGCAGGTTGATGAAGGCGGGCATCTTGTGCCCCTCTTCGGGCAACAGGTCGAAATTCCAGACTTCGCGATCGCGGTGGAAGAGCCGCCCCACCTTCCAGGTCACGCCCTTCTCGACCATCCGCTCGCCGACGCCCAGCCGGTCGAAAATCTCCAATGTGCGTTTCGACCAGCAGATGGCGCGGCTGCCCAGCGACACCACGTTGTTGTCGTCGAGAATCACAACAGAAACACCGCGCTGGGCCAGGTCGATCGCCGCCGCCAGGCCCACCGGCCCTGCCCCGATCACCGCCACGGGATACTGGCCGATATGCTCGCCGGCGAGTTCCGAAGGCGTCGTGTAGGGAAAGGGATTGTACTCGTAACGCGGCATTGGCTTTCGCCCTCCCGTTGAGCCGCTTTGTACGCGGAAAGAAACGGCTCGAACCTTCTTCCAGTTCACACGACCGGCATCGACTCCGCGCATCGGGTTGACGAGGCGCGACACGTCCCGCCGGCGTCAACGCCCCTCTCCCAACGACCCGGGAGAAGGGAATTGTCATCCTTACCGGCACGCCGTCCCCCAAAACGGGGCGACGGCTCGCTTTGTCGCGTTACCCCTGCAACGCGTCCCACATTTCCTTGTCGCGCTCGGCGGTCCAGATGCGCGGCGTGTCGATGCCCAGCGCCTCGTCATAAGCCCGCGCCACGTTGAACGGCAGGCAATGCTCGTAGATGGCATAGTCGGAGAATTTGGGATCGCATGCGGCGCGGCAAGCGTCCCACGCCTCCTTAAGCGTGCCGCCGCCCTGCGCCACGCGGGCCACCGGCTGATAGGTCGACATGACGAAATCGCCGGTCAGATCCAGCGCCTCGTTGACCATGTCCTGCCCCACGAGCGCGTCGCCGCGTCCCGGTGCGATGGCGTCGAGATCGAAAGCGCGGATTTCCTCCAGCGTCGCCGGCCAGTCGTGGAAGTGTCCGTCGCCGCAATAGCAGGCCGAGTGATATTCCACGATGTCGCCGGTGAACATCACATTGGCGTCCGGCACGAACGCCACGATATCGCCTGCCGTGTGGGCGCGGCCGAGGAACATCAGGTCCACCCGTCGCTTGCCCAGATACACCGTCATCGACTGCGAGAAGGTGGTGGTCGGCCAGGTCAGCCCTGGGATCGATTCATGCCCCTGAAACAGGCGCGGGAACCGCACGAACTCCGAATCCCAGTCCTCCCTGCCGCGTTCCACCACCATGGAACGAGCCTTGTCGCTCATGATCACGGTCGGCGCCTTGTAGGCCGAGGCGCCGAGCACGCGCACCGCATGATAATGCGTCATTACCAGATGGCTGATCGGCTTGTCGGTGACGGAACGCACCTTTTCGATCACCTTTTCGGCGAGCCGCGGCGTCGCCTGCGCCTCGATCACCATCACGGACTCGTCGCCGATGATGATGCCGGAATTGGGGTCCCCCTCGGCCGTGAAGGCCCACAGATCGCGGCCGATCTCGTCGAAGGAGATTTTCTTTTCCGTCAGATCGCCCGCGGATGCGAATTGCTTGGCCATTATGCGCCTTTCTCGTATTTCTGAACCGTCTGCTCGATTGCGCCGAAAATCGAATGGCCGTCGCCGTCCTTCATCTCGATACGCACCGTGTCGCCGAAGCGCATGAACGGTGTCTTCGGCTTGCCGTCATTGATCGTCTCGATCATGCGGATTTCCGCGATGCAGGAATATCCGACACCGCCCTCCTCAATCGGTTTGCCCGGCGCGCCATCCAGCTTGTTGGACACTGTGCCGGAGCCGATGATCGTACCGGCACAAAGCGGCCGCGTCTTCGCCGCATGGGCCACCAGCGTCGGGAAGTCGAAGGTCATGTCGATGCCCGCATTCGCCCGACCGAAGGGTTTTCCGTTGTAATCCACGCAAAGCGGCAGCGAGACCTTGCCGCCGTCCCAGGCGTCGCCCAGCTCCTCCGGCGTCACCGCCACCGGCGAGAAGGCCGAAGACGGTTTCGACTGGAAGAAGCCGAACCCTTTACCGAGTTCGGCGGGGATCAGGCCGCGCAACGACACGTCGTTGACCAGGACGACGAGGCGGATCGCTTCGCGTGCTTCCTCCGTCGTTGCGCCCATTGGCACATCGTCGACGATAACCCCAACCTCGCCTTCCATGTCGATCCCAAAAGCCTCATCGGCCATCACGATCGGATCGCGGGGCGCAAGAAACGTGTCGGACCCGCCCTGATACATCAATGGATCGGTCCAGAAACTCTCGGGCATCTCCGCCCCGCGCGCCTTGCGCACCAGTTCCACGTGATTGACATAGGCCGATCCATCCGCCCACTGAAAAGCGCGCGGCAGAGGCGAAAGCGCGTCGTGCTCATGGAAGCGCTCGGCCGGAACCGAACCATGATCCAGGCTTTCGGCAAGAGCTGCGAGATGCGAGCCGATTCGGGACCAATCGTCGAGCGCTGCCTGCAGCGTCGGCGCAAGAAAGGATGCGTCGGTGCAGCGGGTCAGGTCGCGCGAGACAACAACCAGTTTGCCGTCGCGCGTTCCGTTTTTCAGCGTGGCGAGTTTCATGCAATGTCCTTTATGCGTTGGGAAAGACGCGCAACCGGCGCAGGTCCATCGGACCGACGCCGATCATATCGCTTGTGAACGCTCCGGTCGATCAGGACCAGTCACCCTCCGGCGTGCCGTTGAAGCGCTTCTTCAGATCGGTCCAGCAGTCGATGTAATTCTCCTGCAACGTATCTGTCTCCGCGGCAAAACGGGTCAGGTGCTGCGGCAATCGGCTTTCGAACATGAAGGCCATGGTCTCCTCGAGCTTGACCGGTTTCAGCTCCCCGTGGCTCGCCTTCTCGAAACCGAAAGCATCCGGTCCGTGCGGCAGCATCATGTTGTGCAGCGAGGCGCCGCCTGGCATGAAACCCTCTTCCTTGGCGTCATACTGCCCTTTGATCAGCCCCATGAACTCGCTCATGATGTTGCGATGGTACCAGGGTGGGCGAAAAGTGTGCTCGGCAACCAGCCAGCGCGGCGGGAAGATCACGAAGTCGATATTCGCCGTGCCCTCCTCGCCGGATGGCGCGGTCAACACCGTGAAGATCGACGGATCGGGATGGTCGAACAGGATCGCGCCCACCGGCGAGAACGTCGAAAGGTCGTATTTGTATGGTGCGTAATTGCCGTGCCAGGCCACCACGTCGAGTGGCGAATGGCCGATCTCGGTCACATGAAACCGACCGCACCATTTCACGAACAGGCGGCAGGGTGTTTCCTTTTCCTCGTACCACGCAACCGGCGTCTTGAAGTCGCGCGGATTGGCCAGACAGTTCGCGCCAATCGGCCCACGGTCCGGCAGGGTGAATTTCGCGCCGTAATTCTCGCACATATAACCGCGCGCCGGCCCGTCCATGAGTTCGACCTGAAAGATCATCCCGCGCGGCAGGATGGCGATCTCGCCGGGCAGTATCTCGATAATGCCCATCTCGGTTTTCAGCCGCACGCCGCCTTCCTGCGGCACCAGCATCAGCTCGCCATCGGCGTTGAAGAAATAGTCGTCGACCATCGACGTGTTGAAAGCGTAGACATGGGTCGCCATGCCCGCCTGCCCCTGAACGTCGCCTGCCGTCGTCATGGTGCGCACGCCCGACAGGAAATCGCTCTCCTCATCGGGCATCGGCATCGGGTCCCAGCGCAACTGGCCCAGGGCCAATTGGTGATCGTTGTCATTGGGTGCGGATTTCCATGTGTCGAAATTGACGGCTTTGAAGCGGCCCGTATGCTTCACGCTCGGGCGGATGCGGTAGAGCCAGGAGCGCTCATTGGTGCCACGCGGCGCGGTGAAAGGCGACCCGGAAAGCTGTTCGGCATACAGTCCATAAGCCGGGCGCTGTGGCGAATTCTGCCCCTGCGGCAGTGCGCCGGGCAGGCTCTCCGTTTCGAAATCGTTGCCGAAACCCGGCATGTATTGCACGGTCATATGTTCCTCCATGCATGGGGATTCAGGAATTGGTTGCAATCGTAACCATGCCGAATGTAACTATCAACGACGCCGGAAGGAAAACCCGCAGTTTCACAAGGACCCCGATGCCCGATCCGACCATGCTCGCCCTGGAAGACTTCCTTCCCTATCGTCTGACGCGCCTCACCGATGCGATCAGCCGCGACTTTTCGCAGGCCTATCGCGCGCGGCTCGGTCTGACCCGGCCCGAGTGGCGCACGCTCGCCACGCTCGGCCAGTTCGGCACCATGACGGCAACCGAGGTCGGCGCGCATTCTGCGATGCACAAGACCAAGGTGAGCCGCGCCGTCGCCGCGCTGGAAAAACGCCGCTGGCTCGCGCGCGAGCCGGACACCCGGGACCGTCGGGTCGAGCGCCTTACGCTCAGCAAGATCGGTCAGAAGGCCTATGAAGACATGGTCCCGGTGGCTCACAGATTCGAGGCGGGCCTTCTTGCCCGCATGAAACCGGAAGAACGAAAGGCGCTTCTGGCCGGCCTCGCCGCGCTGGAGCGCGCCGCATTGACGGATTAGCGTTCACATTCCATATTAATGGTCAAATTGACCAGTTGAAATGACCTTTACTATGAAGACATTGACCGCGACCGAAGCAAAGAGCCAGTTTGCCGCCCTGCTTGGCGATGTCGAACGGGGTGAGACCATACTCATCACACGGCACGGCAAGACCGTGGCGCGCATTGTTCCCAATGAGATGGAAACATCTGCACAAATGCGCGCTGGCAACGCCGTCAGGAAGCTGCGGTCGCTGCGCGAGAGCCTGCCCAGAACCGGAACCTCGCTGGAGGACATGCTGTCATGGAAGCATGAGGATCACCGCTATTGACGCGGTTCGTTCTCGACGCTTCGATAGCCGCGGCCTGGCTCCTGCCCGACGAAGAGCATGAACACGCTCTTACGGTGCAGGAAAGTCTCCTCACATCGCAAGCCATCGTGCCGCCGATCTGGTGGTTCGAGATATGCAATCTGCTTATCATGTGCGAGCGTCGCAAGCGCCACACGCCTGCGATCACACAGGCCATTCTGAACGCGCTTTCCGACCATCCCATCTTCATCGAAGACGAGATCGATCCTGCAAACTTACTGCATCTCAGCCGTCTGCATGGCTTGACCGTCTATGACGCTTGCTATCTGGAGATCGCGCAGCGCCACGCCATGCCGCTGGCGACACTCGACCGCAAACTTGCCGCTGCTGCAGTCGCTGAGAACGTATCCCTGTTCGCCTCGTAAGCGCCCTACCAGCTCATCACCACCTTGCCGGCCTGGCCCGAGCGCATCGCATCGAAACCGTCGCGGAAGTCGTCGACCTCGATACGATGGGTGATGAGATCGCGCACATCGAGCCGCGTCTGCACCAGCGCGATCATCTTGTACCAGGTCTCGAACATTTCGCGCCCATAGATGCCCTTCAGATGCAGCATCTTGAAGATCACCTTGTTCCAGTCGATCTCGAAGCCCGCCGGCGCGATGCCCAGAATGGCGATCTTGCCGCCATTGTTCATGGCGTCGATCATGTCGCGGAAGGCGGGGGCCGCGCCCGACATTTCAAGCCCCACATCGAAACCTTCCGTCATGCCGAGCTGGCGCATCACTTCCGGCAGCGTTTCGTCCGCCGCGTTCATCGTGTGCTGAACGCCGAGCTTCTTCGCAAGCTCCAGCCGGCCCGGATTGATGTCGGTGATGACCACCTTGCGCGCGCCCACGGCCTGCGCCACCAGCGCGCCCATGATGCCGATCGGTCCCGCCCCCGTCACCAGCACGTCCTCGCCCACGAGATCGAAGGACAGCGCGGTGTGAACGGCATTGCCCAGCGGATCGAAGATCGCCGCGATCTCGTCTGGAATGTTGTCGGGGATCGGCACCACATTGTGCTGCGGCAGGGCGATGAATTCGGCAAACGCACCGGCGCGGTGAACGCCCACGCCCAGCGTGTTGTGGCACAGATGCCCGCGCCCCGCCCGGCAGTTGCGGCAATGGCCGCACACGATGTGCCCCTCGCCCGAAACGCGCTGGCCGGGCTTATACTCCGTCACCGCCGAGCCGACCTCCGTCACCTCGCCGACGAATTCATGCCCCGTCACCAGCGGCACCGGCACGGTGTTTTGCGCCCACTCGTCCCAGTTCCAGATATGCACGTCCGTGCCGCAGATCGCCGTCTTCTTGACCTTGATCAAGACGTCATTCGGCCCCACCTCGGGCACCGGCACCCGCTCCATCCAAAGCCCTTCCTCCGGCTTCGATTTCACGAGCGCCTTCATCATGTTGGACATGGTCGATTATCCTTCCAAAGCGAAATCTGCGATCCGCGCCCTACGCGATCACCCCAAGCTCACGCCCCACTTTCGCGAACGCCTCCACCGCGCGGTCGATATCGTCGGCCGAATGCGCCGCCGACATCTGCGTGCGGATGCGCGCAGCCCCCTTCGGTACCACGGGGAAGGAGAAACCGATCACATAGATGCCCTCCTCCAGAAGCCGCGCCGCCATCTTCTCGGCAAGGGCCGCATCGCCCAGCATCACCGGAATGATCGGATGGTCGGCGCCCGCAAGCTTAAACCCGTTCTTCTCCATCCCCGCGCGAAAGCGTGCCGTATTGTCGTAAAGCCTTTTGCGCAGGGCCCCGCCGCCCGCCACCATGTCGAACACTTTTAGCGAAGCCGCCGCAATCACCGGGGCCAGCGTGTTGGAAAAGAGATAGGGCCGCGAACGCTGGCGCAGCCAGTCCACCACCTCCGCCTTGGCACAGGTATAGCCGCCAGACGCCCCACCCAGCGCCTTGCCCAGCGTGCCCGTCATGATGTCGACGCGCCCTTCCACGCCGCAATGCTCCGGCGTGCCGCGCCCGTTTTCGCCCACGAAACCGACCGCATGGCTGTCGTCCACCATCACCATCGCATCGTATTTTTCCGCGAGATCGCAGACCGCGCCCAGATTGGCGACGATGCCATCCATGGAGAAAACGCCATCCGTCGCGATCAGCCTGAAGCGCGCGCCCTCGGCCTTCTTCAGGCATTCCTCAAGCGCTGCCATGTCGTTGTTGGCATAGCGATGGCGCTCGGCCTTGCAAAGCCGCACCCCGTCGATGATCGACGCATGGTTGAGCGCATCGGAAATGATCGCATCTTCCGGCCCCAGCAGCGTCTCGAAAAGCCCCGCATTGGCATCGAAGCACGAGGAATAGAGGATCGTGTCCTCATAGCCCAGAAAGCCCGAAATCTTCGCTTCCAGCGCTTTGTGCTCTTCCTGCGTGCCGCAGATGAAACGCACCGAGGCCATGCCATAGCCATAGCGGTCCAGCGCGGCCTTCGCCGCCGCGCGCAGTTCCTCATTGTCGGCAAGGCCCAGATAATTGTTGGCGCAAAAGTTCAGCACCGTCCGCCCGCCGCTCTCGATCTCGGCCGACTGCATGGAGGTGATGACCCGCTCGGACTTGTAAAGCCCCGCCTCTTTCAGGCCATCGAGTTCTAAGCGCAGATGGGAAAGAAAGGACGCGGTCATGAACACCTCGGATCGAACGGGAACAGGCTTTCCCTCCTCTACTACAGAGTGAGACCGCTTTCGACCATCGACTTTTCTGCAATGCTTCTCCGCCGCACCGCGAACCCGCCCGCCACCCGAAACGAAGAAAGAGGCAGGCGCCGCAGCACCCGCCCCTTCTCAATCCCAGCGCAAGATGCGCGCGTCACCCGATCAGAAAAACGCCTGCAGCCCTGTCTGCGCGCGGCCGAGGATCAGCGCGTGAACGTCATGCGTGCCCTCATAGGTGTTCACCGTTTCCAGGTTCTGCGCATGGCGCATCACGTGATATTCGATCTGGATGCCATTGCCGCCGTGCATGTCGCGGGCCATCCGCGCAATATCCAGCGCCTTGCCGCAATTGTTGCGCTTGACGAGCGAGATCATCTCCGGCGCCATCTTGCCCTCGTCGAACAGCCGGCCAACCCTGAGGCTCCCCTGAAGCCCAAGCGCGATTTCCGTCTGCATGTCGGCAAGCTTCTTCTGAAAGAGCTGCGTTTGCGCCAGCGGCTTGTCGAACTGCTTGCGCTCCAGCCCATATTGCCGCGCCCGGTGCCAGCAATCTTCCGCCGCCCCCATCGCGCCCCAGGAAATGCCATAGCGCGCGCGGTTCAGACAGCCGAACGGCCCACCGAGCCCTTCCGCATTGGGCAAAAGCGCATCCTCGCCCACGTCCACGCCGTCCATCACGATCTCGCCGGTGATCGAGGCGCGCAGCGAAAGCTTGCCGCCGATCTTCGGCGCGGAAAGCCCCTTCATGCCCTTTTCCAAGACGAAACCGCGGATCTTGCCGCCATGGGCCGCCGATTTCGCCCACACCACGAACACATCGGCAATCGGCGAATTGGAGATCCACATTTTCGAGCCGGTCAGCCTGTAGCCGCCGTCGATCTTGTCGGCGCGCGTCTTCATGCCGCCGGGATCGGAGCCCGCATCCGGCTCGGTCAGGCCGAAACAGCCGATCCACTCGCCCGACGCCAGTTTCGGCAGATATTTCTTGCGCTGTTCTTCCGAGCCATAGGCATGGATCGGGTACATCACCAGCGAGGACTGCACGCTCATCATGGAGCGATAGCCCGAATCGATGCGCTCCACCTCGCGCGCCACCAGCCCGTAGGACACATAGCCGGCCCCCACGCCGCCATACTCCTCCGGCACCGTCACGCCCAAAAGCCCCGCCGCGCCCATCTCGCGGAAGATGTCCGGGTCGGTTTCCTCGTTCATATATGCATGCTCGATGCGGGGGCTAAGCTTGTCGGCGGCGAAGGCGGCGGCCGCATCGCGGATCATGCGCTCTTCATCGGTGAGCTGCTCTTCCATGAGGAAGGGATCGTCCCACACGAACGTCGATCTGGATGATTTCGCCGCGGATTTCTGTGCTTCCATGTTCATTCATGCCTTCCTGATGCGGTTGCGCTCTTTCGAGCCTTCTGCAGCCAGATGGTCTCACCTGACCTCCGCGCAAATGCGGAAAAACCAATAGCCAAAACGTGCCTTGCGCGCCGCAAGGGCGCATGCACTCCTGACGCCTGAGCGGAGCATACAGCATCCTATGCCAAATTACTTCAAGCTTAAAATGATTTTTTGGAAGGGGATTGTGACGGAAGGGGATGGATGGGGGGAGTTTCATGACGGTCGTTTGCTGTCGAAGTTTGGTATCCCGAAAGCGAACTCTCAAAGCGATGACGTTGATTTGGCTCGGTTCCGTAAGCATTATGAAGTAATAGTTATCGCGATATCAAAGCTGGCTATCATTCAACGCGCGAATTGGGACGTTAAAGGATTCAAAGTGGCTGCTGACCTCACTCGATCTACTGCTCGCGTGTACGGCGCGTTGACCGCGTTGGGAGACGGGTCAACCGACTTGCTGGAACGTTTGTTGCCATTCTTCGAACCGATATTGCGGCCGTCCCAGGGCAATCGCTTCGATGCCGAGTCCTTCGCGCGGGAGGTCCGAGAGAGCTATAGGTGGAATTTCAATACTGACGTGGTGGAGGTTTTTGTACCAAGACTTGTTGGCGCGGGCTGGCTGACTCCCGACCAGCCAGCTGCCGAGGTAACGAACTACACGATCACGCTACCTGATCAGATATTGAACGTCGAATTGGAGGCTACCGCGGAGAGCGAACTACGAGCAGTCTCTGAGCAATTTCAAACCTTCGCGCAAGAGCTGTCGCCGCTCACGTCGATCCCGAGAACGGTTGAGGAGTTTGAGGACATATTGATCGAGTGGCTTCTTTACATCGAAGCCTATAGCGAAAAGAATATCGAATTTTCCACTCGCACCGAAAAAGCACCCTCGGGAACGCTGCGGCAGGTGGTAGAGATACCTCGCACAACCAACTTGAAAGACGAGGAGCGCTTTCTGTGTGCGAGATTTGTTGAACACGCAGTGAATCGCGACCCCAAGGCTGCCGAAACGCTTTCACGTATCGCATCTATCGGCCTACTTACGGAAGTCGTCCAAGACTTCGTCAAACCTGTTACTCCGGTGGAGACGTCAAACCTAGTAGTCTATCTGGATGCACCGGTCGCTATGGAATTATTGGGCGTGTCCGGTAAGGCCGCCAGAGAAAACACTGAGCCTGTTGTTGCGGAATTGAAGCGGATAGGCGCGAATGTGCGCACCTATGGCCAGAGCATTGATGAGATCAAGCACAACTTGGCAGCCGTTCTCAAAAGCGTGCGTCCGACTGGGCCTACCGCACAAGCTATTGCTAGAGGCGATGTCATGCGGGAATTCGTGGCGCAAGTCGCAGCAGACCCTGAGACGTATTTGGAAGCTGAAGGTATTGGCACTACTTATCGAACACTCGATCAGACACCGTCTGAACATGCTTATTTCACGGAAGACCACCGAACCGAGATTTACGGTGCGCTCAATTTCCAGCACAAACCACATGCGAGAGAGCATGACGCCACCGTGACTACGCTGATAATGAGACAACGTCGAGGCCACGAGAATCGCGATATATTCAAGTCTCGCTTCCTATTGATGACTAGAAATGGGCTACTCGCTCAACTCGTTCGTAGAAAATGTGGTGAGATGGGGCTGTTGTCCCCATCATCCATCCCGCCTGTCGTTCACCGCCGTGTTCTCACTGCATCGATGTGGTTGCGAACTGGGCTAGGCGCAAAGGACCTAGAGGTGCCGAAACGCCTGCTCTTGGCAAACTGCGAGCGTGTCCTCGCTATCCGGCCGAGTGTAGTTGATGCGGTGAAAAAGCTGACAGATGAGCTAGGCGATGAGGAGAAAACGCGGCAACTGGACCTGCTCGTGAGCCAGCACCGAAGTACTCAGATGCTAATGGATAAAACGCTTGGTGCTCCCGGCGTCCCTACCAAAGAGAACCTGGGCGAGTTGTTCGAGCAGATGTTGCACCCGCACATTGAAAAAGAGCGGAAACAGAGAGACGAAGCTGTCAGAAAGGAAAAGGAAAAAGGGAAGAGCCGCGTCGAGAAAGCAAGGGGAGAACTCAAGAAGGCACAAGCCGCCAAAGACGCTGCGGCGAAACAACTCAATGAGAGGCAAGCTGAAGACCTTGAAACCATGGAAGCACTTTGCAGGGACGTCGAGAGGTCTTTGAAAAAACGCAGGCGCAATCGGGGTTTGTTTGGCGGAGCTCTTACCCTCTTATTTTGCTCTCCTCCTCTATTGGGACCTTCTGCTTGGCAAAACTACCTCTCGTTCGTTTTGGCACTCCCACTTGGATATTGGACGATCACTGGGAACAAATTGATTGGGACACACACAACAGAAGACTATGCTAAGACGTTATTGTCGAAGACCGCTAGAGAGCGGGGTCTCACAACCAAGGCTTCTCGGTTTGAGGTGACGTGGAAAGGGAACAGCTTTCAGATTTCGCCAATCAAAGACACAGATAAGCTTATTTGAACACAGCCGGGCTTTTTGTGTGCCGCGCAGCGTTGTGTAGGGCCGGCGGCTTCCGGCCCCGAACACGCCGACAATGGAGTGTGCCGAACATCTTCCCATCTAGGGGAAAATTTGCGGCGGGAGCGTTTTCGCCAATCGCCAAGGGCGCGGAAGAGCGGCACCCCGGCCCCGCTTCTCAATAGGTCCCAGGTCAAGCCCGGGATGACGGGGAGCGGTGCGGGTGAACGCCGACACAGCCCTCGCCCTGAGCTTGTCGAAGGGCGAGGGCGGCATGAAGCGCGGCAGCGGCAATCGTAGTGCATGCCTTCACCCCCGCCCTTCGACAAGCTCAGGATGAGGGTGAAGGCTCGGCGATGCCGCGACTGTGGAAAGGCACCAGCGCCCGCGCCCCCTTCTCCCCGCGAGCGGGGAGAAGGTGAGGATGAGGGGCGAGCGGTGAGGGTGCAGAGTGAAATGAAGCCATCTCCGCTTCGTCATCCTCGGGCCTGACCCGAGGATCCATGCCGGTCGGCCAAAACCCGTCCGCAACGGTCACGGAATGGATCCCCGGATCAAGTCCGGGGATGACGAACGCGGAGGAAAGGCGCACCAACACATAAAACTCCACCAATTTTATCCCCGCCCGCAAATCCGCACCTATAATCTCCCCATCGCCCTTGTCGGGAACCGGGTCCGGAGCCGGGGATCAGGAAGGGCGGCGGCAGCCTCCCCCTTGGGCATCGGTGGTCCAAGGCTTGTGAGGGCCCGCGACAGGCCGGCGGCCGGTTTCAAGACCGGTTGCGGAGAAGCCGCTAGGGCGAAACCCGTCCGAG
>ENA-ORCW01000427-ORCW01000427.1-marine-metagenome-genome-assembly--contig:-NODE-427-length-27181-cov-3.449233_pt1 | contig 27181 bp, 16 predicted proteins | sample MGYA00237784_ERZ508517 | MGnify/ENA primary metagenome ERZ508517 (study PRJEB26187, sample SAMN06268979) | marine metagenome | isolation source: Tt ae E1 feedstock associated aerobic enrichment on... | reverse complement strand
AGAGACGGCACCAAGATAGGTCCAGTATAGAAGCTGCGCGCGTGTCTTCGCGGTTGGCTGCGGCACCTCCGCTTCCACGAGCAGTCTCTCAATATACTCCTGCCGCCTGCGGTCGATGGCGCTCACAGCTTGTGCGGCAGCTATGTTGTTGTCAGCCCAGGCGCGCATGCGAGGCTCAAGTCCGGAACCGCCTTCAAATGCAATGCGTAGGAGCGCGTTCAGGCGCTGTTCCGGGGCTTCGAACCGCTCAATCTCGACGATGATCGAGTCGGTTGCCAATTGTTTCCAACGGTCGATTATCTTGCGATGAAAATCGTCAAGGCCGGTAAAATGCCAATAAAAGCTACCTCGCGAAACGCCTAGCTTGCGCGCCAGCACGTCTGCCTTCAAGGCATCGAAACCCTCTCGGGCGAGCGTCGCCATGGCGAAATCGATCCAGTCTTGCGCGCTCAGTCGCTTGGCCATGATCTGAACCATACAGTGATGTATTGACAGGTGCAAACTCCGGAATATGGTACGAACCATACATATCTGTATGGAGCGATGAAGGATGCGAGACCTTGGACTTCAGGCTTCCGGCGCTCTGGCCATTTTCATCGCCGTCATGCACGGTGCCATTGCAGAGTTGCGGATATTCGCCAAGGTGAGAATCGAGCCGCGCGGTTCGAGCGTTCTGTTGCGAATGGTCTGGCAAGCCAGCACCGTCAGCTGGATCGCGATAGGTGTCCTGCTGATCGCAACGCCTTCGTTCGGCTCTCAATCCGCGCGCCAATGGATCATCGCGATTGCAATTTTTGTTTACGGGTATGCGGCCTTGGGAAATGCCATCGCCACCCGAGGGCGCCACATCGGCTGGATGCTGATGAGCACCGTTGTCATGCTGGCGATGGCAGGAATTTAGCGGCGATACAATACGCACGGGCGCACGGTAAGGAATTGGCTATCATGCCGCCGACAGCAGGGAGGTGTTTGCGGAGATGTCACAGAAAGCGTCAGTAGATATCAAGGAACTGGAGACACGCATTGCCAGGAGGCTTCTGCTCGTCTGTCTCTTCTTCTTTCCTCTGGTTGCGGCAATTAACGCGTCATCAATCGTATCCGAGTCGTCCCGGTCGGGCATGCAACTGGATTTGCGTATCCCGTGGGCGCTCGAACTGACCAGCATGGTTGCCATCGTCCTTCCAATCATGCTTGCGGTCCACCTCGAACGCCGTTTCCCGCTCGATGAACCAGATCGTCTGCGTTCGTTTGCCGCCCTTTGTGCCGGCAGCCTTGCCTTTTCTCTTCTCCATATTGTCGGAATGGCCGTGCTCCGTTCCGTTGTCATTCCTTCGATCAACGGTGAACCATATGAGCTCCTTGCCCATCCCGTTCGGGATTTCTTGTACGAGTTCCGAAAGGATATCTTTCCCTATGCCGTCGTCATCGGTTTGCTGACCCTCTATCGCAAATTGGAAAAGAGCCGCCTTGCCGCCAACGCAGAGCCAACCGAAGCACAAGAAACCGGTCGATTAACACTCAAGTCAGGTGGAGGAACGATCTTCATCGACGCGCAGACCGTTGAATGGGGGCGAGCGGCCGGGAACTACGTCGAGTTGAAGGCTGCCGGAAGGCTTCATTTTCCGCGCGTCACACTCGCGGCGCTTGAGAAACAGCTACAAGCCCTGAATGTCGACGTCATGCGGGTCCATAAATCCCATATCGTGAATCGAGCGTCGATCCTGGAAGTCTCGCCTACAGGCGAAGGCGATCTTTGGATCAAACTCAAGGATGGCGCCGAGATCAAGGGATCGCGGCGCTATCGTGCGCAAGCTGGGTTCTGACCGATGGGGCGGATATACGATTGCGCGGTTTACCGTTGCGACATCAGGCCAGTCTCGTAGATCAAACGCCTCCGGTCGGCCTGACCCTGAAGGTATCCGGCGATGGAATCGGCAACATCCGTATCTCCAGCGTCCACCGCAATGAGATGAACCGAGGCACGCTCCACCAGCCAGCCAAGTTTCTCGGTGGCCGATATAGCGTCTCTCCGCCTTTTCCGAGCGGCGCATCCCGGCTCTGATCCGGTCCAGCACCATAGCCATCGATGGAAAGGGAGAAATTGGCGATCATCACTCTGGCCATGCGATATCCTCTCCGCGCGCCGGCCGACCAACCAACGAAGAAGAGCCGCTCCAACTCATCTGCTCCCGGCTGCGCCAGAACGGTGACGTTGTCGTTGTTACGGCGCCAACAGTCCTGTCTAATTTCCGTCAGAGATGGTGTACTGATCCCAATAACCGGCCTTGGGCTCAATCTGTTGGACCACATCGACCAAAACGCCCGCCGGATCACGTGTCATAAAGCGCCGCTGTCCCCAATCTTCGTCGGTCAGAGGGTGGATGATCGGTACTCCCTCGCCGCTCAACCGCTCGAACACGGCGCTGGCATCGTCCACTTCCACCGTCAAAATCATTCCCAACCCGTTGAAAGCTTCCGGTCCGGGTGGGTTAGAGGGGTGGTCGGGGAGCATCAAGGCAAGAGTGGCGCCACGTGCATCTTCTGCAGCCGGACCGGACAGGTAAACGAACCAGCTTGCCTCGAAAACGGTATTGAAGGCGAAATGCGTCACATAGAACTCCTTGGCCTCGGCCATATTCGGAGTCGTGATAAGCGGATAGAGGTCGCGAACGCGCATTCGGGTTTCTCCTTTGGTGAGTTCCGCTTTCGCCATGGCCGCATGTCCTTGATTCATCAGTCCGGCCGCCGACATCAGGACAAGTTGCAACGATCTGCGTCGTGTGATTTCGGTCATTGCAGGCATCGCACGTTTGACCGGCATACGGGTACCTTTCACACTCGTTTCAGAAGATGAATCGACCGGGCGGGTCGTCAGGCTGTTGGTAAGAAGACGCCCTGCTTCCCAGCCTCGCTCAGCGCTTCACCAGATAGCGAAGCAGCATCAGGCCGTCTCCGAGCCGGGCATTCTCAGCGAGTTCGAATTTCGCCGCCATGCCTTCCGGGAAAAGCTTGAGGCCGCGCCCCAGAATGACGGGGTAGAGGATCATCGTTACCTCATCGACGAGCCCTGCGGCGAAGAGAGCGTGACAGAGCGAGGCACTGCCAAAGACGATGATGGTCCCGTTCGTCTCTTGCTTGAGTTCCGAGACGGCGGTCGCGATATTGCCTTGCAGTGTTTTGGTGTTGGTCCATTCAGGCGTCACGACAGTTGTGGAAGCGAGATATTTCGGCATGGCGTTCATCTTGTCGGCGTAGGCCGACTTCACGGTCGGCCAGACCGGGGCGAAACCGTCATAGGTACGGCGACCGAGAAGCACCGCATCGGCTTCCATCAGTTCGCGTTCCTTGAATGCATCGCCTTTGGGACCACGGCTGTAGTCGCCGGTCCAGTCGCCCAGGCCGGAACCTTCCATTCCGACGGGGTCTTCGATAACACCGTCGAGCGTGACATATTGCGAAACGACAATACTTGCCGCCATCATGCATCTCCTGTTCGGGGCTGCGTTTGTCCCGGAAAGGGGAGACGCAACGACAATGTGATCCCCGACACATCGAATGCTGGGATCATCGAGTTGGGTGCCAGTCTGTCGGCCGGATATGCCCGTTGGAAGCGTCTTGGGATAGCCGGCGGTTCTGTGTGATGAGCGGCGGCGACCACGCGACCGGGCGCATGTCCACCCTTCGCAGCCTGCCGAAGTGGTTCGCGAAGCTGTCCGATCCGCATCGAAATCCGATCGCCGGACGGTTGCGCGTCGCTCATCACGAATACCGTGTGCAGGGTCTCGCTGCCGAAGACAACCTTGTTCAAGCCATCACGCGAGCCACTGAAATGTCGCGTAAAATTGCGCGAGAAAGCGATGTCTGCCAACGTAGGAGAAGAATGGTCGTGGGAATGATGATGGCAAACGTGATTGATGCTGCGAACAGCCTGCTTCCGAAAGATCAGCGATTGAAGCTGTCTATCAAGTGAAGTTCGATTCACGTGCCGGCGACGTTTCCCGCAAAGGTCTGCGCCAAATTGCAGATTGGCGTCTTTCTTGGGAATGCGCCGCTGTTCTCCGAGGCAGTCTAAGGAGACACTGGTTTGCGCGCCAGAAGACGTCTACCACCCGGCCATTCCAGGATCCCGGGCTTCTGCCGGAAGAGCATTGATGTCCGTGTGGCAGTGCGGGTTGGAGATCTGCGTACCGGTGTTTGATGTCTGAGTGACTCCAACTCGTGGAGTGTGACCTGCGGCAAACCCTAAAGGCCGCAATCCTTCGCTGTTGCGCGGATTTTTCGCTTCGAGATCATTTGTGATTTGTGGAGTTTGTGTTGGCCACGACGAAGCCTAGTTTGACGCGCATCAATGTGCCTGTTTCCTCCGCTGTGAGATGATGAAAGAATGCGGTCGGGGAAATGGGAAGGACTAGGGGTTATGACCGGATCGAGCTGGCAGTGTGCTGGCTGCGGATCTCATCAGAAAATGCGCAAGATCGATAAATTCCGAACATTGCGTGTTGAGATCGCGACAGTGACAGGACATCCGTTGTTGAACGAAGAGTACGAGTTGTGTCCCAATTGTCAGAATCGACTTGTAAAATTGGCAAGCATGAAGAATTGGGCGAGTTTCTTGGTTGAAGACGACGGAGGGTCGTGACGGGTTTATTGCCTTATGGCCTTACGCCCGCATTTTCTTCCTTTATCCGATTGGGGCAAACACAACTATGTTGTTAGCCAACTGTTCCATTCGATTTGAAGTTTGAAGGCAACCCGATAAAGTCGGATCCGGGCTCATTTGTTGGGCGGCGGAGGCGACTGCAATGGGGGAGGGCGGTTTCGAAATGGGGTGTTTCGGATATGACCGTCAAAAATTCGATGACAGCATCTTCGATGAAGTTCCGCAAGACGCCGGGCCACGGTTGGCGACGTTCAGAGGCGGTGTGACTCATGTCATTCGCCCTCCCGGTTCACAAAAAGTCGCGCGCAGCGAACACAATCTCGTCAGTATCATGCTGGAACCGTCGGCCAATCTACAGAGCGCCATCAGCAGTGACAGCGCCCAAACCTTCGATGCCGTGCCCGGCGCGCTCGTCATCACGCCGGCTGGTGCGGATGCAACTGTTTCCTGGTCGAGCACAAGGGAAAACATCACCGTCGTTCTCCCTACAGAGGGCGTGGACGAGCTGATCGAGCACGAATTCCAACAGGTAAATCGAAAGTTCTCGCCCGTCCCGTTGGGCACGGTCGATGCCTGGGCTTTGAGCATTGCGCGGCAGATGAAGGCTGAATTCATTCAGCCGCACGCCCCAAACGAACTCTATCTCGATTCGCTGATCACCGTCCTGGGGGTGCATCTGCTGCGCAACTATGCGGGTGTTCGCAAGCCCTGGACCACAGCATCCGGCGGCCTTTCGCAGCAGCAGGCCAGATTGGTTGCCGAATATCTGGAAAACAATTTTGCCGGCAAGGTCTCTGTAGCCGAACTGGCCAGAGTGGCCGGATTATCGCATCACTATTTCATTCAAGCATTCGCCAGGAGTTTCGGGAAACCGCCGCATCGCTACCTCATCGACCGCCGTCTCGATTTCGCTGAGGAGTTGATTCTCGGCGGCGACTTGCCGATTGCGAACGTCGCTTATCTGAGCGGTTTCTCAAGCCAAAGTCATCTCACCGCGACCATGCGCAAGCATCGGGGCAGAACGCCGATGCAGGTAAGGCGCGGACGATAGTCGGTGTTGCCACTTTGCTCCCGCGGTCAGTGTGAAGATTCGCGTACCCATGTAGATGTTGATCTTACATCGATCCTAGAATTATTTGTTTTTCTCGAAATGTCGAAGCTTTGTGAAAAGAAGCGTAGTTTCTTGAAAGACACGGCGGCTAATTTTCGTGCTCACTGCCGACGCGATTTGTTCGGGTCGGCTCCGCTTTCGTGGAAAATGCGGCAATAGATTTTCGTCGCGGAAGGGGGAGTGCCGACCCGAATCTTGATGTTCGAGGGGGCCTCCGTTCATGCGAAAGTCGATTTCGCCGACGCCAGCGCTGTGCAGTTCCTATTTTCGTCACAGCCTGATTTTCCGACGCCTTTACAACTGTTTTGCAACGGTCTTCCTGGTTATTGCAGTTTGGCTGGCAACGGGACTTGCGAACGAGGCAAGAGCTCAGGTGCCGCCACCTTTTGCCGGTTGTACATCCGACATGTATATGGCGCAGGGCAATCCGACGACGCTGTTGCAGTTCGATACCTCCACCAATCCCTTCGTCTTCAATCCTCTCGGCACAGCGTCCCGCCGCTACAATGCGGCAGCTTTCAATCCCGCTGACAGTTACATTTACGCAATCGACAGAAACGCGGCCGGGACGCGCAATATCCTGCTTCGCGTCGGTAGCAACGGCCAAGTGCAGAATCTCGGGATTATCTCTGGCGGCGGTGTTAACGCCGTTGTTGGGTATCACAATGGTGAGATTGGTTCGGACGGCTTCCTCTACATTAAGCAGGAAACCGATCGGATGTTCCGGGTCGATATCAACACATTGACCGCGACAGCAATCTCCTTGTCACAAGCGGTCAACAGCTCTGATCTCGCATGGCACAACGGGCGGCTTTATGCACAGCACAGAGACAATGGCCGATTAGCTTCGATCAATCCGAACAACGGGAACGTAACCTTTATTGGCCCGACGCGCCCATCACGCGTGTTCGGTGCGATGTTCGGTGCATCGAACGGCATTTATGGCGGCGACAACAATGGCGGTTTCTACAAGATCGACCTTGCCACTGGCGCCACGACGCTGATTTCCAACTCACCCGGCTCGGGTAACAATGACGGTGCAAAATGCTACAGCACACCGCTCACCTTTGCCGCGGATCTCGCGGTCAGCAAGACTGATTCAAGCCCGACCTATACACCGGGTGAGGACACCGTTTACACGATCGTTGTCTCCAACTCTGGGCCTTTCGGTGTGCAGGGTGCCGCAATCAACGACCCGCTCCCGGCCGGGATAACGACCGCCAACTGGAGCTGTGCGGCGGCTGGCGGGGCCGAATGCGGCCAGGCGAACGGCAGTGGCGGCATCGGCACGACGGCCAACCTGCCGGTTGGCGCCACGGTCACTTACACAATGACCGTGAGCGTGCCGTCGAATTTCACGGGCGATCTGACGAACACCGTCACTGTGACGAACCCTTCCGACTCGCCCGACCCCGACACGAGCAACAACACGGCAACCGATACTGATGTTTCCGTTCCCATGCTGACGCTTGAAAAGCTGGTGGTCAACGACGCGGGTGGCACGGCGACGCTCACGGATTTCACGCTGACCGCGAACGGGCCTACCAATATTTCCGGTGTCAGTGGTAGCGCCACCGTTACCGATGCGCCGGTCGCGGTCGGAACCTACACGCTCAGCGAAACCAATCGGCCCGGTTACACGCCCAGCGATTATAGCTGCGTTATCAATGGGGGGGCACCCGTTCTCGGGAACGCTGTCACACTCGCCAATGGTGAGCGTGCGGTTTGCACGATCACAAATGAAGACGATGCCGCGACGCTGACATTGCGCAAGACGGTGGTCAACAATGACGGTGGAACGAGCGTCGTCGGCGACTTTACCCTGACGGCTTCCGGGCCCGCCAATATTTCCGGCGTGACGGGCGACGCCTCAATCACGGCGGTGCCGATCCCCGCCGGCGCCTACACGCTGGGTGAAGTGGCGGTGGCGGGATATTCCGCGGGTATCTATCGGTGTTCGATCAACGGCGCACCGATCGTAGTCAGCAACAACGTGACGCTCGCCAACGGTGATAGCGCGGTTTGCACGATCACCAATGACGATACGCCTCCGGCCGTGACGATCGCCAAGGCGCTGGTCGGCGAATCCGGCTCGTTGCCGAACACACCCGAGCCCGGGGAAACGCTGACCTACGAGATCGCACTCACCAATACTGGCGGCCAGGCCTCCAACTACGATCTGATTGATGTGCTGGATGGCAATGTCACCTTTGTGAGCGCCGACAATGGCGGTGTGCTTTCGGGGAACGAGGTGCAATGGACCGGCCTGACCGTTCCCGCGCAGGACGGCGGCACGCCCGGAGAGCTGGTGCTGACCGTCACGGTAACGGTGAATGCCCTGGCGCCAGGCGAGCAAGTCGCCAATCTCGCAAAGCAGCCGGGCGATCCGGACCCGGCCTGCCCGTCGGCGCAATGTGTCGTCATTCCGCCACCCCCCTTTATCGAAGTCGAAAAAACTTTGATCGGCGAGAGCGGCGGCACATTGGCCGGCACCGCCGAGCCGGGCGAGCAACTTACCTATCAGATCCTGCTGACCAATCAGGGCAGCGCCACCGCGACCTACGCTCTGCGTGATCGTCTCGACGACAATACGTCGTTCGTCTCCGCAACCAATGGCGGGGCGCATTCCGGCGGCAGCCCGGATGGCGGTCAGGTCGACTGGACGAACCTTGCCGTTCCTGGCGCCAGCGGCGGAACACCAGGCACACTTGCGCTTCAGGTTGTGGTTTCTGTCGTCGACCCTCTGCCGGCGGGCGTCACCAGCCTTACCAATATTGCATTCGATCCCGGTGAGCCGGAGCCGGCATGTCCATCACCGCAATGCGCAACCGTGCCGACGGAGGGCAACGTTTCCATCGTCAAGTCGCTTACTGGCGAAAGTGGTGTAGAGCCGGATGTCGCCGAGCCCGGCGAGCAACTGACCTATGAAATCACCCTGACCAACACCGGTGGCATCGCCAACAATTACTCCGTCGACGATGTGCTCAGCGCCAACACGACCTTCGTCAGCGCCACGCCGACGGGAAATCTGAGTGGCGGCACCTATACATGGTCAGGCCTGACAGTGCCTGCGCACGATGGGACAACTCCCGGCGAACTCGTTCTGTCCATCACCGTCGCAGTCACGGATCCGCTGCCCGATGGAACGGTGGAGTTCACCAACATCGCCAAGGAAACGGGCACGCCCGATCCTGTGTGTCCGTCCGACCAGTGCGTCACGATCCCGGCGTCGCCAAGCGTTTCGATGGCCAAGTCGCTGACGGGGGAGAGCGGCAGCCAGCCCGGAATCGTGGAAGCCGGCGAGCAACTCACCTATACGATCACGCTGACCAATCAGGGCGGCGAGGCAACCGGATTCGCTGTCGAAGACTATTTCGACCCGAATACGTTTTTCGTGAATGCGACCAATAGCGGTCAGTTGGCGGGCGACCATATTGCCTGGTCGGGTTTGACGGTCCCTGCCCATGACGGCGGCAACCCGGGACAATTGCTGTTGACGGTGATCGTCGATGTGGCCGATCCCTTGCCGAATGGCGTGACCAGCGTGTCCAATATCGTCAAGCGACCGGGCGCTCCCGACCCGGTCTGCCCATCCGATCAATGCGTCGAGACGCAGACGGAAGCCAAGATTTCTCTGACCAAGGAACTGTTCGCAGAGAACGGTGCTTCAGCAGGCATAGCCGAGCCCGGTGAAGAGCTCACTTATCGGATCACGGTTTCCAATGACGGTGGGGCCCCGATCAGCGGATATGCCGTACAGGACGCACTCGACCCCAACACCAGCTTGATGAGCGCGAATCCCTTAGGCTCATTGTCCGGCGGCGTCTACACCTGGAGCGGTCTGACGGTTCCGGCCCATGATGGAACGAACCCGGGTTCAGTGGTGCTGGAGATCGTCGTCGCAGTTGACGACCCATTGGCCGATGGCGTCACGCAGCTGTCGAACATTGCCAAACAGCCCGGCGATCCCGACCCGGTCTGCCCCTCCGATCAATGCGTTATAATCCCCAGCGAAGGTGCGGTGTCGATTACCAAGTCACTGGTTGGGGAAAGCGGTTCGCAAGCTGGAATCGCCGAAGCGGGCGAGACACTCACCTATGAACTGACCCTGACCAATCCTGGCGGTGCGGTCACGAACTATGCCGTCCAGGATGTTCTGGATCCGAATACGGTTTTCGTCTCGGCGTCGAATGGCGGTGTGGATAATGGCACGACGGTTGACTGGGCTGGATTAACGGTTCCCGGCTATGCCGGAGGTGCGCCGGGTTCACGCGTGCTCACGGTTGCCGTGCGGGTTAGCGATCCGTTGCCGACCGGCGTAGTCGAACTGTCGAACATTGCCAAGAAGCCCGGCGATCCCGATCCGGCCTGTCCGTCGCCGCAATGCGTCGTCACACCATCCGAAGGATCGGTGACGATCGCCAAGGCGTTGGTGGGTGAAAGCGGCACGCAGGACGGCGTGGCGGAAGCCGGTGAAACGCTGAACTACACCATAACCCTGACAAATAATGGCGGCGAGGCCACCGGTTACGCCGTGCAGGACGTACTTGATCCGAATACGGTTTTCGTCTCCGCCTCGAATGGGGGCGTGGACAACGGCACGACGATCGACTGGAGTGGCCTGACGGTGCCGGCCTATGCGGGTGGCACACCAGGCGTGCTGGTGCTGACCGTCGACGTGCAGGTGGCGGACCCGCTGCCGGCCGGGGTTTCGCAGGTCCTCAATATAGCAAAGAGACCGGGCGATCCCGACCCCGCCTGTCCATCGGACCAATGTGTGGTAACGCCCTCTGACAACATGGTGACGATTGCCAAGGCCCTGGTTGGCGAGGATGGCGCTGCCGCTGGCACGGCCGAGCCCGGAGAAACGCTCACCTATGAGATCAGTCTGTCGAACGATGGCGGCATAGCCAACAATTATTCGGTCCAGGACGTGCTCGATCCTAACACGGTCTTCGTTTCCGCGACGAATGGCGGTGTCGACAACGGCGCGACCATCGATTGGGGCGGGCTCACCGTGCCGGCCCATGACGGTACGAATCCCGGCACGCTGGTGCTCACGGCCGAGGTCCGCGTCGTCGACCCGTTGCCTACAGGTGTTACCGAACTGCGCAACATTGCCAAGCAGCCCGGTGAACCCGATCCGACCTGTCCTTCGGACCAGTGTGCGATTACGCCTGCGCAGGACGCGAAACTCGTCCTTGCGAAGAGCGGCGCCTATGAAGACAGCAATGGTGACGGCGTTTCCAGCATTGGCGATCTGATCCGCTACACGTTCACCGTGCGCAATGACGGCAATGTCGAGCTTCAGGACGTCACGCCGGTTGACGACGGCCCGACTTTCGACGGAACGGCGGGCGCTGGCCGCCTCTCCGAGTATGCACCCAAGCAGGCCACGCTGGCGCCGGGCGGCGAGCAGGTCTTTACCGCCACCTATGCCCTGACGCAGGCGGATATCGACCTCTCCGCGGGCTTGACCGACTCTGTTGAAAACACGGCAACGGCCCGCGGCTATGCCAATGGGAACGTTGTGAACGGGCGCCCGGTGGAGTCCAACGAGAGCGCATCCCTGCTGGCGTTGCCGGCGGCTGCCAGCAATATTTCTGTCGAGAAAATAGCGCTGCTGCACAGCATTCGCCGTGGCGAGCAGGCTCCATTCGTGATCCGCCTCACCAATCACTCTGGCTCGAGCGTCACAGGTCTTGTCGTAACCGATACGCTTCCGTCCGGTTTCCGCTATGTGGCCGGGTCCGCGCGTATCGACGGTGTGGAGGCGACGCCGGTTGTCGGCGGTCGCACGGTGACCTTCGAGAACATCTCGCTCACTGGCAACCAGACCATGGAGATACGCCTGAGCATGCTGGCTTTGAGCTCGGCCGGCCCCGGCAAGCACACCAATACGGCATCGGTTACCGATTCGACCGGCACGCCGCTTGCGCCGAGCGCCAAGGCCGTCATCGAGATTCTCGTTGAGCCCGTCTTCGACTGTGGCGATGTCATCGGAAAGGTGTTCGACGACGTCAACCGCAATGGCTATCAGGATAAGGGTGAGCCGGGTCTGCCGGGCGTGCGTATCGCCACGGTCAAGGGCTGGCTGGTGACCACCGACAGATACGGCCGGTTTCACGTCGCCTGTGCCATGTTGCCGGATCAGCGTATTGGATCGAACTTCATCATGAAGCTCGACACCCGGACGCTGCCGACGGGCTATCGCGTGACGACCGAGAACCCGCGCGTGGTGCGGCTCACGGCCGGCAAGATGACCAAGCTCAACTTCGGCGCCTCGATCGGTCGTGTCGTGCGGCTCGATCTGAAGAGCGAGGCTTTCGCTCCTGGCGGAAACGAACTCGATCAGCGCTGGGGGGAGGGCATCGATCAACTGATGACTGTGCTGCGCAAGGAAGAATCGGTGCTGCGTCTCAGCTACATCGACGCCGCGACCGAGATCGAACTGGCCAAGGAGCGTCTGAAAGCGCTGAGGGCACTGATCGAGAAACGCTGGCGCGAAGAAGGCGCGAACTATCCCCTTGAGATCGAGACGCGTGTGGAGGTGGGACAATGAGCACGGTCATCCTGTTGCAGCGTGCCTCCATGCGGCTCATCGCACATCGCACCCTTCTGTTGGCCGGAACGGTGCTGATCGGTTCGGCGGCCGTTCTGAAAGACGCCCTCGCAGATGAGGTTCCGACGGTGCGCAGTTTGCCGGTCGGCGAGAATACGGAGCGCGAGACGCTCGCCGACGAGGGCAGCATACCCTTTTCCATCAGCGTCGATGGCGAAACGGTGGAGAAGAGTGCCGAGACGCGGCGGCAGCCAACGCCTTCGTCCGCCGCCAAGGCACCACCCCCCGCATCAAAGCCAGTCGACCGGCAACGCCGGACAGATGTCGATCTTAACGGCGTGGACATCCAGATTAAATTCGATGGTCTCGAGGCCGAACCGCTGCTCAATGTGGCGACGGTGTCGCAGCGCAACCGGTTTCGCGCTGGAGAAACTGTCCGGTTCCTGGCGTCAAGCAATTATCCGGGCTTCATCGAACGTGCGGAGATCCGCATCCGGGAACTGGACGACGGCCGGGCGAGAACGAAGCCGTTCGCGGTGATCCCGGTCAAGGCCAATGGCGAGGCGCAATGGGCGATGCCGGCGACCGAGGACGAGAACGATTTCAGCTACGTGCTCAGGGTCTACGACAGTCGCGGCCGTTATGACGAAACGGAGGCGCTGACGCTGTCGCGCAGCGAAACGTTTCTAAAACCCGAGATCGGGACGGAAGCTGCCGCACCCGGCAACGGCGAGGATCGCACGGCCGTGCGCAATATCCCCGTTCGCGGGGGCGTCGTTACCGTATACGGTCGCAACGTTCCGCCCGGATATCGTGTCGAGGCTTTCGGCGAGACCATACCGGTCGATCCGAATCAGGCGTTCGTCGTGAACCGCATCCTGCCACCCGGCGACCATGATGTGGATGTTTCCGTAGACGGCGTTTCGAAGAGCGGCGGCCTCCACTTCAACCGCGCGATCAACATTCCCGACAATGAGTGGTTTTATGTCGGGCTGGCGGACCTCACGGTCGGCAAACGCATGGGCGATGACAATATCGAAGCCGTGCGTCCCGGCGAATATGACGACGTCTATTCCAAGGGACGGCTGGCCTTCTATCTGAAGGGCAAGATCAAGGGCGAATATCTGCTCACGGCGGCGGCCGACACCGGCGAAGAAGACATCGAGAACATGTTCCGCGATCTCGATGGAAAGGACCCGCGACAATTGCTGCGGCGGCTCGATCCGGACGATTATTACCCGGTCTATGGCGACGATTCGACATTTGTGGAAGACGCGCCGACCAAGGGTAAATTCTATGTGCGGCTCGAGCGCGGCGACAGCCATGTGATGTGGGGCAACTACAAGACCAGCATCACCGGCACGGAGTTCCTGCGCGCCGAACGTGGCTTGTATGGCGCCAATGCCGTTTACCGTTCAGAGGACAGCACATCGTTCGGAGAACGCCGCACGGAGATGACGCTCTACGCCGCGCAGCCGGACACGCTGCCGCAGCGCGAGGAGTTTCTCGCCACGGGCGGCTCGGCCTATTTCCTGAAACGCCAGGACATTGTCGAGGGCTCGGAGACGGTGACCGTCGAAATCCGCGATCAGGTCACCGGTCGCATCATCGAGCGCCGTGTGCTGCAATACGGGCAGGACTACCGTATCGATTATTTGCAGGGGGTCATCATCCTGCATCGGCCGCTCTCGTCTTCCACCGGCACCGATGCACCGGTTCGCAACGGCGCTCTCGGCGGCAACAAGGTCTATCTGACGGCGCAATACGAGTTCGAACCGGTGGCCGGAGACGTGGACGGCTATGTCTATGGCGGTCGTGCTCAGCACTGGCTGAACGATAAGGTGCGTGTCGGCGTGACCGGCATGAACGAAACGACCGGGCTGGCCGACCAGCAGGCGCTTGGCGCCGACATCGAACTGCGCCACACCGAAACCACGTTTCTCGAGGCGGAGTTGGCGCATTCCAAGGGGCCTGGCTTCGGCCTCTCACGTTCGACCGATGGCGGCCTGACCTCAGGCGATTACGGCACCGCCGGCAGCCACGATCGCTCGGCGATGGCCTGGCGTGTGCGCGGCCAGGTTGATCTGGAAGATGTTGGCAGCAGCGACATGAAGGGAACCGTCGGCGGCTATTACGAGGAAAAACAGGCCGGGTTCTCTACCCTCTACGATCAGGTGAACGTCGACAAGCGGATCTGGGGTGCACACGCCGATCTCGCCTTGAACGACCGTGTCGGGCTGAAGCTCGCCTATGACGATTTCAGCGACGACGACGGCCAGATCAAGCGCGACGGCACCTCCAGCATCAGCTGGCAGGTGGATGAGTACTGGAAGGTCTCCTTCGGCATTTCCTACACCGAGCTCATGTCGCCGCGCGCCATAACCGCTGGAAAGCGCGGCTATGACGGTTCCCGCCTCGATGCCGGTGTGCGGGTCGATTATCGCTTTGACGACGATCATCTTGTCTACGTGTTTGGACAGGCGACACTGGAACGCTCGCGCGACATAGATCGCAACGACCGCATCGGCGTCGGCGCGGAAGTGCAATTGACCGAAACCGTGGGTGTTGCCGGTGAGATCTCCTACGGCACACATGGGCTCGGCGGCCTCGCCGCTGTGAATTACGACCCCAATGACGATGAACACTACTATATCGGCTACAGGCTCGATCCCGACCGCGCCTTCGATCTCAATCGAAACCATGATCTCGTCGGCTCCGACAAGGGAGCGATCGTGGCCGGCATGCGCCGGCGCATGGACGACGTGGCATCGGCCTATGCCGAAAGCAGTTACGATATGTTCGGTCGCCGTCGCTCGCTTACACAGACCTATGGCGTCATCTATACGCCTGACGATGTGTGGACGGTGGATGTCGGTTTCGAGGCCGGTCGGGTGCGCGACGATACTGTCGACCCGGGAACCGGGTTACAGCGTTCCGACTTCGACCGCTACGCCCCGTCTCTGGCCATAGCCTACAAGGACGAGGAAGCCGGAATCACCGCGCGCGTGCGCGGAGAAGTGCGCATCGAGGACTCGGAAGACGGAACACGCGATCAGAACACATATCTGTTCGCCGCGGGCGTTTCCTGGAAGACCAGCGAGAACTGGCGCTTCATGGCCAATGTCGATACCGTCATCTCCGATACGCGCTCGACGGTCACCTCCTTCAAGGACACGGACTATGTGGAGGCATCTCTGGGCTACGCCTATCGGCCGGTCGATCACGACCGCCTCAACGCGCTCTTCAAATATACCTGGCTCTACGACATGCCGGGCAACAACCAGCTCGTCAGCGGGTCGACGGGAGATGCTTATGCACCGGCCCAGCGCAGCCACATTCTGTCTGCCGACGTCACCTACGATCTGGTGCCGTGGCTTTCGATCGGCGGCAAATACGGTTTCCGTTACGGCGAGGTGAAATACCGCACCACAAGCGGCTCGGGCACCGGTTTCGAGCAGCATTGGCAGCGCTCCTCGGCGCATCTGGGAATCCTCCGAGCTGATTTGCACGTGATCAAGAAGTGGGACCTGTTGCTCGAGGGCAGGGTGTTGCACATGCCCGAGGCAGACACGACGGACCTCGGCGCGCTGACGGCGCTCTACCGCCATGTCGGCAACAATTTCAAAGTCGGTGTCGGCTACAATTTCGGCCGCTTCTCCGACGATCTCAGGGATCTTACGCTCGACGATCAGGGTGTGTTTCTGAATGTCGTGGGCAAGTTCTGATGTGGATCAAGAGTTGGAAGGTGAACCGCGGCGTGTTTGCCGGAGCTTCAGCTCCTGAGCGGGAGGGAGCATCACGAGCATTCAAATTCTGACTCGCAAACTGCGCCGGTGCTGTCCAACGGAGCCGGCCCGATACAAACGACCGAAATGGGACTGTCTGTGCCGAATGCCGGGTCTTGGCAAACGACCAATGGAAAAAGACCACTTCCATGGCCGGGCGTGATCCTTTTCCGGACTGGTTGATTGCCACTAGGAGGTTGGCATGTCGCTCATATTCATGAACACGGCCTCCCAGACATGACCGTCGGGGTCGGCGAGGTTGCGGTTGTACATGAAGCCGAGGTCCTGAGCCGGGTTGATGTCGGCAGTTCCCCCATGCGCGGCCGCCGCTGCATTCATTGCATCAACGGCCTCTCGGCTGTCGCATGACAATGCCAGCATGACTTCGCTGGATGTTGCGGGCGGGATCGGGCGATTGGTAAACGTCTGCCATTTGGCGTGCGTCATCAACATGACATGGATCGTCTCCGAGACAACCATGCAGGCACTCGTTTCATCGCTAAACTGTGAATTCCTGGCGAAACCGAGCGCGTCGTAGAACGCTTCAGCCTTGGCCAGGTCGGTGACCGGCAGGCTCACGAAAATCATCTTTGTCATTGTATATTTCCTATCGCTTCCCGATGGCATCTGCCCGTTCCGGCAGCAGCACTCGGTAGGTTGAAGCTTCGACGTGACCGTCACGGCGACTGCTTGACCACGATGACTAGAGCGATCGGAAAGCGGGTGAATTGATCTTTGGTAAGAAATGGCATTAACGCTTGCCCAGACGACCAAAGGCGATTTTGCGGCGCAGGCGGCTGAGGCTTTCAGGCGTGATGCCGAGCCAGGCGGCGATGTGGTGCTGCTTCAAGCGCTTGTGAAGGTCCGGCTCCTTACGAATGAAATCGAGGTAACGCTGCATCGCGTCGTCATGCCGGAAGGCGATCTCCATCGGCTCCTTTTCGATGATCCAATGGCGCTCCATGTAGCCGATGTAAAAGGCGGCAATGTCGGGATACGCCTGAACCAGCCCCTTGAAGGCCGCGAAATCATATTCGAGGACATGGCTGTCCTCGATGGCTGTGATCGTGAAGAGGCTGGGTTCGCGCAGCATGGTCGCGCTCACCGAGGCGCCGATGCGATTTTCCGGAAAGAAATACTTGATTATCAAATCGCCGTCGCGACCAATATAATGCTGGCAAAGCAGGCCTTTGACGACGAAAGCGAAAGTGGCCGGCACACTGCCTGCCTGTATGAAAACCTCATCTTTGCGATAGTGTCGCGGCCGCAAGAGAGACGCCCATGCGCGTTCGGATTCTTTCGATAATTCGGCATAGGTGCGAATTTTGGTGAAGAAGGCGGTCGTCATTGCACTGACCTCGTCGCGTTTGCAGGCCACTTTGATGGCTTACAATTGCTTTGCCAACTCGATTGCTAAAAGTTGCCGATCCGGCCTCCACCCACTTTCAGCCATCCAACCGCAAGCAGCGCCGCGTCCATTTTCGCAGAGATAAGACCTGTGCCAATGACCGTGATGGGGTCGATCTGCTGATTGTCTGGTTCTGGCCGAGAAGCCTCGTTAAGCCGCCGTTCGTCGGTTTCGGTCGCTAGGCTCAGGACTCATTGCTCATAGCCAGAAGATGACGGTTGCAGCGAGAGCGATGGCGGAGAGGAAGGCCATTGAGCACCTGTCATGGCGCGTCGCGACACGCCTCCAGTCTTTGAGCCGCCCGAACATGATCTCGATCCGGTTGCGCCGTTTGTAGCGACGTTTGTCGTATTTGACGGTCTTGTTGCGGGATTTCCGACCCGGAATGCAGGGGGTGATCCCCTCCGCCTGTAAAGCGTCACGATACCAGTCGGCATCATAGCCACGGTCGGCCAGCAGCCATTTGGCCTTGGGAAGCGCATCAAGCAAGGCGGCAGCACCGGTGTAATCGCTGACCTGACCGGCCGTTATGAAGAAACTGATCGGGCGACCACTCGCATCCGTTACGGCATGAAGCTTGGTGTTCATGCCGCCTTTCGTGCGACCAATCAGGCGGCCCACGCCTCCTTTTTTACCCGCAGGCTGGAAGCCGTGCGGTGGGCCTTGAGATATGTCGCATCGATCATAATGGTCTTGTGCTCTGCAGCTTCAGGCACAGCAAGGCCCTCCATCATCTGGATAAAGATGCCCTTGTCGCCCCACTGTTTCCAGCGGCTATAAAGCGTTTTCGCCGGACCATATTCCTTCGGCGCATCGCACCCCGGAGACCGTTGCGGTTGACGAAGATGATGCCACTCAGAATGCGTCGATCATCAACGCGCTGGCGACCATGGCTCTTGGGAAAATAAGGCTGAAGACGGGCCATCTGCTCGTCCGTCAGCCAGAAAATTACTCATCAGTCAGGCTCTTATACGCTCGTCTGAATCACAGCTGTCAGTTCAAATCAATGGGTCTTGACCCTAGGCGGCGTTGCTCTGTGCGGTCGGCGCTGGCGCCCCAATCTTCGCTGCCGGTGTTTTCTCGTTCGATGACCTGGCGTAGCATTCGGCCATCTGGATGCGTGGAACCCACGGAGGAGATCAGGAACCTAATCAGGTGAGAATCAGGACCTAATCACGGTGTAACCGCCGCGCACAGTGACCCGCCAAGACCTCCACAGGATGGCGCGGTTTGGCGTCCCAGAACCGAGCAATCTGATCGCGGCATGAGAAACCGGTAGCGAGCGGCACGAGCTTGTCCGGAACGAGCGCACGTTGCCAATCCTTCTCAAAAATCGCACGGCTCATGCCGACATTTGCCTCCATGTGGCCGAACAGCCCTGCCATGCCGCAACAGCCGACGCCGGCATCATCCAGCTCCAGCCCAGCAGCGGCAAAGACGTCGTGCCATTCATCGGAAGATGCCTGTAAAATCGCCCGTTCCGTGCAGTGGCCGAAGAGACGGTAGGACCGACCATCACGCGCTTCGACCTGCGGCAGTCTTTCCTGATGATGGCGCAAAAAGGTTTGCAGAGGCAGCAGGCCGGCGGTTATGCCGGCGCGCCGAAACTGAGCGGAGACCGCCGGCTCAACGCTGATGGCGGTAACCTCGGCACAATGCAGCGCATCGCAATAGGAGCGCATCTCGGCCAGTGCCGTCTCGTATCGGCTGCGCTAGCCTAGCATTTCCAGTATCTTCCCATTCACCAGGATCGGCGCGCAGGCGACGTCGAAACCCATCTTCGTCAGCAACTTGAGCGTGCTCATCAGCACGCCCGGATTGAAAGCGGCATTGTAGCTATCAGGCAGAAGCAGGACGGTCCTCTGTTTGGAAAACGAGGGGGGAGAACCAGGTTTTTTCGGCTGAGGGTCGGGATGTTCTCTCTGCACAGCATGGAACGGAAGCGCTCCTGTGGCAGAGTAGGGGGATCTTTCAAGCCGATCGCGTGCGATAATTTCGCGCTCACTAGATTCTGCAGGCCGCCCATGCTTGCTGAAGGCAAACTGGCAGCGATGCGCATGGCCGGTTCGGCCAAGGCGAGAAGCCTTTCGCGCAGCGGCCGCGAACGACGCGTGATAGCGCTCAAGGAAATGCGAGCGTGCGGTGGGAATGTCGACATGGGCTGGGCAGAGGCCCGTGCACGCGCCGCAGAACAGGCACATGTCGAGCGATGCCTTGATCTCGTCCTCGAAGGTGTCATCGATGATTGCGCCCTGATCCTGTTGGAAGCCCATTCACGTAACATCGCAGCCCGGCCTTTCGGTGAGTAGCGGCGGTCTGCTGTGGCCTTGTAGGAGCGGCACATGAGGCCGGCCCGGTTCAACGAAAAGCACGCTCCGTTGCCATTACAGGCCTCGACGGATGGCACGACGTCGTGCAGCACTGATCCGGGCTTGGCGCCAGATCGCTGCTGAAATGCAACCGCATCGAGGCGCGGTATGACTCCCGCGCGCTCGCTATGCGGATAAGGCGTAACGATTTTGCCGGGGTTGAGCAGGCTCTGCGGATCAAAAGCGGCCTTAACCTCCTGCATTAAGGCGTAAATGGGTTGCGGCACGAGTATCTTCGAGATACTCGCTACGAAAACCCTTGCCGTGCTCACCCCATAGGAGACCGCCATGGCTTGCAGCAAGTTTTGCAGTAGCCTCCGAGACGACGCGGATCAGCCTGCGGTGCTCGGACTTGGAGAGGTCCATGAGCGGGCGTACATGGACGCAGCCGACATCGGCATGGCCATACATTCCTGATGCCAAGCCATTGTCATGCAAGATTTGCCGAAAGCCGTCGACAAAATCAGCGAGCCGTTCTGGCGGCACCGCAACATCTTCCACGAATGCCAAACCGCTGCGGCCGCCGCTACTTTTTCCGAGCAAACCAACGGCAGCTTTGCGAACGCCCCACAAAGCCGAGATCTGGCGGCTATCGCGTATAGGTACAATTGAGCAGTAAAACACGTGCATCCGATCGACGCGGGAAATGATCAACCTATGGCCATGGCGGCTGCGTCGGCTTGCAGATGTGAGATGGAATGGGAGGTGGGCAGCCCTCGTCTGGTGCACGGCGGTACGGGCCGGATTAGTCCCGACAAGACCGGCAGCAGGCCCGATTTCTGCGTCCTATTTCGCGCTCTCGTCAATCATGGGCCTGACAAAAGGCGATAACCAGTCGTGCTAGTTGATCGGGCCGTTCCAGCGGCACGAGATGACCTGACTCCTCGATAATCTCCAAAGATGATCCTGCGATTCCAGTCTGAAGCTCCCGGCTCTCTTCCAAACTGCGCAATCGATCTTGCGCGGCTGCGACAATCAACGTGGGGCAGCGGATTTCTCCAAGGCGTTGGGCGTCGCCGGCGCGATTCAGCCGCGATTGACGGACGAAGACGTCAGGGCCGAGGCGTTCGCTCATATCCTGGACCCGGCCGATGATCTTGTCGGTCTGGTGGCCGGGATGCAGCGACCGCGACACAGCTGCGCGGCTCAAACGACGAAATGCCAGCTCATCAACTGGCGTTTGCTGTCGCGAGGTCGAAGGCTGACCGCTGCTGCGAGCCGAGGTCGCAACCAGTATCAGGCCCTTCACGCGCTGAGGAGCTTGGTAGGCTATTTCTCGCGCGACATAGCCACCCATTGAGAAGCCGAGCACGAATGTCGGGTCATTCAGAGCCTCAACGGCCCTCTCCGCAATCTTCTGAATCGATGTGTCTGAAGTTGTATCAGCTTCTTGAATCCTGGTCGCAGCTTCAAGAGCAGGGCGTATGTCGGTCCAGAGATCAGCATCTAGCATGAAGCCTGGAATTAGAAGAAGGTTCACCGACTTACCCCACCTGTGACGTGTGCTCCACCTTGGTAGGGGCGAGATGGCGAAACACAGCCAACCCGATCCTACTCACCCTGTATTGCAAACTATCAAGGGATAGCAAAATAAACACCCGGCACAACAGCCACATTAGGCTTCCCGTGTCTGACCTTTGGACCGCGTCGGCTTTGCCGGAGGTCATTGGTTTAAGCTATACGGCCATGGCCGATTGATCCAACGTTGCGTAGTAATATGTCTCGGCTTCGGCCGGCGGGATATTGCCGACTGGCTCGAGCAGGCGCCGGTTGTTGAACCAATCAACCCATCTCTACCACTTCATTGCCGCGCCAACCGCAACCGCCGCCTGCTGGAACCCATCGGAAATGTCCCGCCAGCGGAGGCCGAAGCAAACTACTATGCAGCTCTGGAAACCCCAGAAATGGCCGCATAGCTTATATCAACCAGCCTCCGGCAAACCCGGGGCGGTTCAGAGAAGACCCATGGCAAGATATCGTACCCACAGCATCGAGTTTAAGCGCCAGGTTGCGCAGGAGTATCTTGTAGAAATATAGGAGCTTGCGAGACACCGGAAGCGTTTCGGTTAAAAAGGCCCGGGCGTATGGCGCGCAGGCTCTGCCGCGTCGCGGTTGAAACCTCGTTCCCGCCGGTGCCGAAAGTACCCGCCTTTCGAAAGAGGCCCGGCAGACGATACTCGAGAAAGTTCACCGCTTGAACGAGCTTTTCAGACAGAAGCGTTTTCCGGAGTACGCGGAACTTTTCCGATCCTGATATCGACCCTGCCGCGACTTGGCGAGCGGAATCGATCCGCTACGGTGTTTCCGGCGTCAGCGACGGATGGACGCGCTGGAAAGGCCGATGTCGCTCCGGCTTCACTGCTCTATCGCGATGTTGCTCGGCGCAGCGCTCGCGAAGGCGTTTCGCCATACCGTTCCCGATAGGCGCGGGTGAAGTTGCTCACATGATTGTATCCCACGGCCGCGGCGACTTGCTTGACGGTAAGCTCGCCAAGCTGAAGATGAGCCTGCGCGGCGATCATGCGCTTCGTGCGGATGTATGCGGAGCAATTCATACCCGTTTCCCGCAGGAATAGCTGGTTCAGGCGGCTGGCCGCCATGCCGGTGCCGGCGGCCAGGTTATCGGTGGTCAGCGGTGCACCCAGATCCTGGTCGATACGCTCCATCGCCGCGTCCAGCCCGGCCTTTTGCCAATCGGTCCCGTCATCGGTCCCGTCGACCGGAACCTGACAATAGCTGTCGATGATCTCCGACAGGAACAGGGAGGCCGTTCCCTGAAGGCGCATGTGACGGGCGGGACCGGCAGTGCGCGGCGAAAACAGACCGGTGGCCAACGAGCGCAGGCGAGCGCTGGTCGTGACCGGCTCGACGGCGCAGATATCCGTTTCCTCGCTTAGAAACGGCTCGAGTCTGCGCGCGCCGCGCTCGCCGATGTAATCGCGCGCGATCCTGATCGGCACGACCACCGCCATGTGGCGAATCATCTGCTCCCCCGTGAGATGAAAGGACGTGCCCAACATGTCGATCCGGTTGATCACCGCCTGCTGCTCCTGTCTGGGGATCCGCCGTCCATCCGGCAACTCCATTATCGAGGATCCCAGCAAATGAAAGCTTCCACCCACCCATGGTTCTTCGAGCAATGGATTGATCGCGAGCGTGCAATCGTTGAACACGTGGAATTCTCCCAGGTACAGGATCATTCCTGTCTTGAACGGAAGAATGGAGAAACGCCCCCGCGCCCCCGGAACATCGACGAGTTCCCCGTCCGACAGATCAAACGGGTGCACATCCTGGTTTGCGTTTCGGCTTCCCCCGCGATTTCGGGGACGTTTCCGCGCGGACCCCGCCAATTCCCACCCCTGTTCCGACGATTCGTTAGCCAAGGCATTGGTAGCTGGCTGATAAATTTCGGGAAAATGATAAAAAAGAGTCATAGCATAGGCAAAGCCATAATCTTACCCTCGCACAGAAACATCGCAGCAAAATGCCAATTTAGCTCGATTCAAACCGTTTCGATCTTTTCCTGTTCCTGGGGAAGGAGAGGCGGGTTTCGAACCCGAGTTGTTTTACGTATCCGGAGAACACACGGATACACTCGAGGACACGCATGCATTTCGATTTGTCGAAGAACGCCGGCGCTGATGAGCGGCGGGGGGTGATCTTGCGCCGTAATACCGGCCTGCGCGCGCTTGCAAGCGGGGTCTCGGTGCTGGCGGTGGCCGGAACGGTGCCCGCGCTCGGCGTTGTCGCGCTGCTGGCCACGCCGGCGGCGGCGCAGGAGATCCAGAGCGGTGGTGGTGCAGGTGGTAACGCAGATCCAGCGAGCGGCGGCGGTGCGGGTGGTGCGGGTGGTGTGGCCGGCGGCGGCGGCGCGGGGGGGCATTCCGTTTATGGATCTGCCGCCATTGGCGGCGATGGCGGGGCCGGCGCGCTGCCCGGGCAACCGGCCCAGGATGGGGGCAAGGGGGACGATGACGGCCGCGCATTCGGTGGCGCCGGCGGACAATCGGGTGGGACAGATCTTAGCGCCGGCGGCGGCGGTGGCGGTGAGGCAGGTCATGACGATGGCAACTTTGCCGACGATGGCAAGGACGGTGGCAATGGCGGGTCGGGCAGCGCCCATGCCAGCACCGATGTCACGTTGACCGGCAGGACCACCGGCTCGAATGGCATATCCTCTGTCTGGGCTGGCGCTGGTGGCGGCGGTGGCGCCGTCGTGCTGACCGGAAGCGGCTCTGTAGCCACGAACGACAACCTCGTTATCGGCGGCGATGGGGGTACCGGTCATAGCGGCGGTGGTGGCGGAGCCGGTATCGTCACGGTTGATGGCGGCGACATTTGGGTGATCGGCGGATGGGTGGCCGGCGGAGCCGGGGGAGGCGGCAGTTACGGCGGTGGTCAGGGAGGCGCCGGCGTATTTCTTCATGATGGCGGGCTTCTCGACAATACAGGCACCGTCGCCGGCGGTCCCGGCGGCGGTGGGGGGTCTCGCGGTGGTCAGGGCGGCGTCGGTGCGCTGATCAATGACGGCACGGTGATTAACGCCGCCAGAATCATAGGCGGTGCTGGAGGCGACGCGTATGATGGCGGCGTGGGCGGACATGGTCTCATGACCTATGGGGGGACGATCACAAACCAGGCCGGCGCAACGATAACCGGCGGCGCCGGGGGCGCCTCGACGATGTCCACATACGTGGGGGGCAACGCTGGCGCGGGGGTCGTCTTTGTCGACGAGGCGAATGGAGGGTCTCTGGAGAATTTCGGCGCGATCAGTGGCGGCGCTGGTGGTGCGAACACGGACACCGGCACGCCCGGTGCTGGCGGTGTCGGAGTAATCGTCCAGGACGACAACGTCACGCTCGTCAATAGCGGGACGATTTCCGGCGGACTGAGCGGCCACGCCGCGGCCGGCCAGGTGCGGGCCAATGCGCTCGAGATCGACGGCGCGGGCAACACGCTGGAAATGCACGCCGGCTACGGTTTTGAAGGCAATGTCGTGTCCAGTGGCGCGGGCAACACGCTGGCGCTCGGCGGCGCGGCGGACAGCTCGTTCGATGTCGGCACTATCGGCGGCAGCGGACAATATCAGGGGTTCGACGCTTTCGAGAAAACCGGCACGAGCACCTGGGTCCTGACCGGCACGACGACCGAGAAGACGCCCTGGACGCTGAACGAGGGCGCGCTGATCGTCGGCGACGGAAGCCATCCGGGGGCCGGCATCGCCGGCACCGTGACCGTCGAGAACGGGGCCACGCTCGGCGGCGCGGGCACGGTAGGAAGCACGACGATCGCCGATGGCGGCATTCTCGCGCCTGGCAATTCGATCGGCACGCTGACGGTGGACGGCGACCTGGCTCTGTCGTCGGGGTCGATGCTCGATTACGAGCTGGGCCATCCGGGTTCGTCGGCGGGTGCGCCCGGAACCAGCGACCGGATCGATGTTGCAGGAGATCTCACGCTCGACGGCACACTCGACCTCGCGGACGCGGGCGGCGCCGGTTTCGGCTATTACAGGCTGATGACCTACGGAGGGACGCTGGCCGACAACACGCTCGATATCGGCGCCACACCCTCGCTGGCCGATTCGGCCGCCTACGAAATTCAGCCCGGCGGCGGCAATGTCGATCTGTTGGTGGCCCCGCGGGGCAGCGACACTTTGCAACACTGGCAGGGCGGCGACGGCACCTGGGGTGCGAGCAATCGGAACTGGCTGAACATCGGCAAGGATGCCCCGCCGAGCGGGCTGCCTGTCACGTGGGCGGGAAACAATGCCGTCTTCAAGAACGAACCGGGTGGCTTTAACGGCGGCACGATCTTGGTCGTGGGCACACAGAATTTCAAAAGCCTGCAATTCGTCGACGAGGGCTATCGCCTGGAGGGCAGCTGGACCTTGCGGACGGTCGCTGGTGGTTCGGAAATCCGCGTTCTTGCCGATCGTGCGGTGATCGCCACCGACATCACGGGCAATGGCGCTATCAGGAAGACCGAAGCCGGCACGCTTCTGCTGGAAGGTCCCAACAGTTATGCTGGCGGCACCGAGCTTCTCGCCGGCGCCGTGGAGGTCGCGGAGGACGCCAGTCTAGGCGCGGCGTCGGGTGGCCTTACATTCAATGGTGGCACCCTGCGAGTCATGGAAACAAGCTTTTCGGAAACCGACCGCACGATCGTGTGGGGGGGACATGGCGGCGGCTTCGACATCGCCGACGCGGACAACACCTTCACTGTCGGCCAGGACCTCGCCGATGGTGGCGACCTGCACAAAAAGGGCGCAGGCACACTCGTGCTCCAAGGAACCAACAGCTACGGCAACACGGCCGTCGCGGCAGGCGCGCTCATCGGCGATGCCGACGCCATCTCCGGCAGCATCCTCAATGCCGGCACGATCACCTTCAACCAGGCGGGCAATGCACGTTTTGCCGGGGATATAGCCGGGCTGAACGGCACGGACGGCCGGATGGTCAAGGACGGCACGGGCACGCTGACGCTTGCCGGCACGTCCGCACTCGACTGGACGATTCGTTCAGGCGGGCTGACGACAGCAGCTGAACGGTTTGCCGGCGATGCGGCAATCGGAGCCAACGCCACTTTCACGCTCGACCAGCAGGCCGACGCACAGTTTGCCGGCACGCTCTCGGGTGCGGGCGCCTTCGACAAAACCGGCGCCGGCACCTTGCTCTACACCGGCGACGGCTCGGCCTTTACCGGCACGACGACGGTCGCCGGGGGGCTCTTGAACGTCGGCACGCGGGACGATGCCGCCGTGCTCGGCGGTACCATAGCGATGCAGGCCGGCGCCCGGCTCGGCGGTTTCGGCACGGTGGGCGACACGACGCTGGCTTCCGGCGCCACGGTGGCGCCGGGCAATTCCATCGGCACCCTCACGATCGATGGCGACATCGCCTTCGATGCCGGTTCCACCTATGAAGTCGAGACCGCCCCGGCGGGAACCGACAGCGACATGATCCATGCCACGGGGACAGCGACGCTGAACGGAGCCGGTGTCGCCCATAGCGTCCTGGACGGCAGCGCCTACGATCCTTTCGCCACCTACACCATTCTGACGGCGGATGGCGGCATCGACGGTACGTTCGGCGATATCACGTCGTCTTATGCCTTCCTGACACCGGAGCTGTTCTACGGCGCAAACAGCGTCGATCTGGAACTGACGCGCAACGATACCGATTTTGCCGCCAGGGCGCGGACCTTCAACCAGAAAGCTGCGGCCCGGGGCATCGAAAGCCTCGGCCAGGGCAATGCGCTTTACAACGCCGTCGCCGTGCTGCCGG
>ENA-ORCW01000426-ORCW01000426.1-marine-metagenome-genome-assembly--contig:-NODE-426-length-27208-cov-3.815562_pt1 | contig 27208 bp, 24 predicted proteins | sample MGYA00237784_ERZ508517 | MGnify/ENA primary metagenome ERZ508517 (study PRJEB26187, sample SAMN06268979) | marine metagenome | isolation source: Tt ae E1 feedstock associated aerobic enrichment on... | reverse complement strand
GAGAAAACAGCTGGTGCCACTCATCTTCCTCTACCATGGGGTGAGGGGTTCTCTGACAATGACTCTCTCACTGATTAATGCAATAAAAGAATAACTGATGAGCCTAGAAGTAAAAATAAAATCACAGGAAAATGAAATGCCCGAGACAAGCCCATTATTTGATGAGTTTGGCCGTTGTTTACCAACCGGAATCAATGCCCCAGCCCATCAGAAAACACGCCGTTACTTCCTGATTGATAAACCGGATATAAATTATTCAGCAAGTTATGAGCGTTTAAATCAGGCTTTTTCAATCAGTGATGCAATCTCTCAAGAACAGTATGAATCTCGAGTAACATTAATATTGGCTGAAATTGCTGACAATAAGTTGATGAAGCCAATTCTGAATGGTGCCATGGCCCCATTCATCCTGCCTAAAGCGGTTTATGATGATATAGGGCAGGCAATGGACTCGACTTTTTTACCCGCTGTTCAATCGGCGTTTAACTCTGTTTTTCCTGACTATGATTTTAAAAATCATTCTCCTAGATCTTTAAATGGTCAGTTATCAGTGGCTCCAGGCTCTCGGCATCAGCAGGTACTGGACCAGATGGCTAATGAAGTCGTAGTGGGGGTGTATTTCCCATGTTTATCAGAGTACTCAGTGCCAGCTGCCATCGAGAGGATGGCGACGTTACCTGAACAGTTTTCCCTTGCTGGTGGTTTTGATACCTCTGCAGCATTTGTCAGCATGCCCGACTTACTTTTCAGAAAAGAAGGTTACCCGCCATTGTTGTGGTTATCGGGGTTGGTTTCTACAGAACAGAATGTAGCTTATCACTTTGAAGCCTATGGTTATGATCTGACTTTCAATCGTCGTGTGCATTTGGGGCAAGTGGCTGAGTATTGGTCTAGTGGATTAACAGTGATTTAAGTTATATGAAACGATCGAGTTGCATCGGTGGAAAAGTGAGGGGTATTTTTGAATATTATTTTTGACTTAGATGGAACATTGATTAATTCATCATCAGGGATATTACGAGCTGTAGAACTGGCCTTTGATTCATGTGAACTTGAGATGCAGTTACCATTAAATAATGAACTAGTCGGTCCACCTCTGACTGAATTACTCGTTAAGCTCTCAGGAACCAGTGATGAAGTATTAATTTCTAGATTGACTGCTGCTTTTAAGAGTAGTTATGACAGTGAGGGCTATAAAGAAACCAGTATCTTTGATGGGGTAGAGAATATGTTGAAAAGTCTCAAACACCAGGGATTTCATCTATTCATTGCCACAAACAAGCGTATGCTTCCAACACAAAAAATTTTGGAACTCTTTAATTGGTCTGATCTATTTGATGGAGTTTATGCCTTAGATTTATGTAAGGAAGCCTCTAATAAATCAGATTTAATTTCCTATGTGTTGAAACAACATGAGTTAGATGTACATCATTCCATTTATGTCGGCGATACTGTTCCGGATAAAATTGCTGCGTTGGCTAACGGGCTTAAGTTTGTCATGGTGTCTTGGGGATATGAATTTCAGGTCGAGGATGGTGACGAGTATGTTACTTCATCTTCTGATCTTCTCAGATATTTGAACCGAATTAACTCTTAAGTTTGATTCTAATTTTATTTCGACTTTACCTTGTGGGTAGGTGTAATGGCACTCAATTTGTTTGAGAATATCAATGTTCCGTATGTTATTTACACTGGAGATTATGAGCAGAAATATGCTGGTGTCAGAGCTCTCCATCATTTGTGTCATGCGCTTAATCAATTAGGTCAAGAAGCCTACGTCATTGGTTGCACAGTAACTAATAATAAATTACAAACGCCTATACTGAACCATCAGGATTTTATTCGAATGATGGAACGGGACATAAGCCCCATCGTTGTTTATCCCGAAGTTGTTCATGGTAACCCACTTGAATCAACATCAGTTGTTCGCTGGATTCTTAATACTCCGGGACATCTTGGGGGCGATAAATATTATGCTGCCAGCGAACTTCTCTTTTGTTATTCACAAGACTTCATGCCAGTAGAAATGTCTGCTCTGAATTTACGGGTTCCTGTTATAGACCAATCCATTTTCAATAACATAAATAATCCGAATGATGAGAAAAGAGAAGGGACATGTTTCTATGCCAATAAATATCTTCTGGCTGGTTACGAACTGACAGAGGATGTTAAAAACTCAGTAAGTCTTTGTCAGGATGTAAAGCTTACACGAACAGAAATAGCAGCTATTTTACGCAAGTCAGAGCTAATGTACTGTTATGAACCTACTGCATTAATAACGGAAGCAAAGTTATGTGGTTGTCCCGTTGTAATGATTAATACCCCATATCTTAGGCCTGAAATAGAAGTCGATATTAAAGGACATGGTATTTCATTAGGTACAGCCGGGATTGACATTCAAGAGGCAAAAAGAACGGTACACAAAGAATCTGAACTCTATGAGCAGATTATAAGGGATAGCTGGTCGGATATTAGAAGATTTATTGATTTGACACAGCAACAGTTCATCAATAGCAAATATAGCTCTTCGGAACGTTTCTATATACGATTACAAAGTTTACTTGATGTTCAAGCAAAAAAAGTTACAAAAAATATTGCATCATACTCCCCAAGATTAAACCGAACTACCTGGCTGTCACTTAACACGATCAGTGAAACCTCTGTAACAGCTATGGCTGAGAGAATGGTTAGTTCCTGGATGCAACAACCGAGTTTTCATTTACTGCTCATTGTTAATCCTAGGGAGCTGCATGCTCTCTCCAATACGATTGACTCTCTTGAACAACAGCTCTATCAAGCTTGGGGTTTGACTATCCTAAGTAATATCCCGGCCCCTGATGCGTTTTCTTCTGTGCCTGAGAATATTGAATGGGTTCAAATCTCTGGTGCAAACCTGAATGAAGACATCGAAAATGCAGTTGCCGCTGCACAGCTTGACTGGATTATGCAATTAATCCCTGGAGATAAATTAGCCCCACATGCCTTATTGAGTTTTGCGGATACGATTAACTTAGAGGCGAAAGCGCAGTTTATCTATAGTGATGAATTAGTCGATGAGTCTAAAGCTGATATCTGGTTTAAACCGAAGTTTAGTCTTGATTATTTGAGGGCTTATTCTTATTTAGGGCGTTCATTTATTGTCAGTAGAGAAGCCTTTGAACAGGTCGGTGGGTATTCAAACTTAGCTTATGTGCACACGACTGATATGGCATTTAAGGTGTATGAGCAGTATCAGCAATTAGCGTTTTCTCATATCCCTGATGTATTGCTCACCTCAACTCCATTAGACATCAATAAAGAGCTATTAGCCGAAAATGAGTGGTTGACCCGTCATGCACACCTAAACAGGTCCGGTATTTCTGCCACGATATCGAACCCTAAAAACAAGCCACGATTCCAGACGGTCTACAGTACGAAAACTCAGCCCAAAGTCTCTATTATCGTTGCTCATCATAACTATGTTTCCTACCTTGCCCGATGTTTGGAAGAGTTAGAGCTCAACACGACCTATATTAACTATGAAGTGGTCGTTGTGGATGTCATGAGTGATGTTGAAGATCTTGAGGACGTGTATGCTGAGATGTCAGAAATGTGGGGGGAACGTTTCGTTTCATCACGTTTTGAACAGAAAAACTACTCCGCAGCTATTAACCATGGTGTGAACATCGCTAGTGGTGATTATATTGTTGTTATGTCTTGCTTTGCTATGGCTGTGAACGGCAATTGGCTAAATGAGATGATGCCATTGTTGGCCAGAGAGGATGTGGGGATTGTGGGGGCCCGTATCCTCGATGATGACAACAAGATTATTCATGCTGGAGGCGTTTTCGGTATCACTGATGATGTGAGTGGTCTATTCCAAGGGCTCGATATTACTGAACCGGGCTATATGGAGCGAGCGCACTGTATTCAGCCATATTCCTCGGTGTCATCAGCTTGTTTCGGCATTGAAAAACAGACATTCATCCAGGCTGGAGGGCTGAGTGAAAGTATATTTTCAGATACGCGTTATACCGTTATGGATTTATGTCTCACTATCCAAAAGCAGGGTAAAAACGTTATCTGGTCACCTTATGTGACCTTATTTCAGGACAAAAAGCTGGCAGAGCAATCAAATGGTGTGGCCGATTACAATTCTCACAGAGAAGAGTTCATCGTCGAAAAGTGGTCTGATTTGTTTACACACGATCCTTTCTATAATGACAACCTGAGTCTGCGCTCACGATTTTTTGCACCAGAGGTAGATATTCAACGACTGTGGGATTCTCGGTTTAATTCAAAAACACGGGTTGTTGTTTTTCCTCTTAATGGTTCTGGCACTGGGCAGTATCGGATGATTGCACCAATGCAGGCTTTGGCAGAACGAGGTGATGTAGAACTCACATGGATGCCATTTCATGAGTTCAAAGAGCAACCATTATTGCCGACCTTATTTGAATTGATGCGATTGAAGCCCGATGTGATCTACGTGCAACAAATGTTGACTGATGTCACCTATAATTTTCTTAAAGAGGTCAAAGCGCACACCCAAATCAGCATTGTCCTTTCCTTGGACGACTTGGTCACCAACTTGCCAAAAATGAGTGATAGAAAAAAACTGGTTTTCCGGGATATGCGTTCAAGGCTCAGAAAAACACTCGCCTTATGTGACCATACAATCGTCTCTACCGAGCCATTAGCGGAGTTATGTCGTCAATATACTGATAATGTGACGGTTATTCCTAATAGGTTGGAGTCACAACGCTGGTTTAATCTATCCTTACCACAGAAAAAAACTTACCCTAAACCCCGAGTGGGTTGGGCGGGGGCGAATCAGCATGCGGGCGATTTGGCTTTAATGACTCATGTTGTCAAATCATTGGCAGATAAAGTGGATTGGGTTTTTATGGGGATGTGCCCATTAGAACTCAGACCTTATGTCAAAGAGTTCCATCAATTTGTGTCGTTTAATCAATATCCGCAGGCTTTAGCCGATCTTGACTTAGATCTGGCTATAGCGCCTTTAGAGGAACACCCTTTTAACGAAGCAAAAAGTAATTTACGACTTCTTGAGTATGGGGCGATGGGCTGGCCAGTTATTGCCAGTGATATCTATCCATACCAGCAATATGGCGCGCCTGTGACATTAGTTCCAAATGATGAGGTTGTGTGGATAGAAACTATTCTTGCCGCTTTAGCCGAACCGGAGAAAATTGCCGCTCAAGGCCGGCAGCTTCAAAACTGGGTACGTCAAAAATTTATCCTTGAAGATAACTTGCACGAGTGGTTGAAAGTGTTTAAGTTTAATAAAAACAAATAGTTAATGGTTTTTGCGTTGACCGATTAAAAAACTGGTACGCAAACTGCTTTACTCCCATCGAGTCTGGTAACCCTTTGTGGCTACAGGCAAATAATATTTGAAATGGGAGAATTCAAATGCCATTAATCGTAAATACTAACCTTGCGTCGCTTAATGCGCAGCGGAACTTAACAAAATCGCAAGGTGATTTAAACACTGCATTACAACGTTTATCTTCTGGTCTTCGTGTTAATAGCGCCAAAGACGATGCTGCAGGCTTATATACTGCCGAACAAATGACTGCGGATATTCGTGGTGCCAATCAAGCGGCAAGAAATGCTGCTGACGGCATCTCATTTGCTCAGGTCGCAGAAGGGGCCTTAGCTGAAATTACTAACAATCTACAACGTATCCGTGAAATTGCTGTGCAATCAGCTAACGGTACCGTTACCGACCGTAATGGCTTGCAGGCTGAAGTAACCCAGCTACAAGATGAAAATACGAGAATAATTAACACAACCCAATTTAACGGGCAGCTGGTTTTATCTGGTTTGTCACTGACATTTCAGGTCGGTGCTGATGCGGCTGATACGGTTACGGTTACTGCAACTGCTGCAACGACAACACCAGCCGATGTTTCAACTTCAGCCAATGCCTCGACGGCATTGGGCACATTGGATACCGATATTAATAGCCTAAGCCAACTTCGGGCTACCTTCGGTGCAATACAAAACCGCTTTGAAGCTGTTATTTCTAATCTACAAAGTCTTGCTGAAAATACCAGTGCTGCACGTAGCCGGATTATGGATGCCGACTTTGCTGAAGAGACAGCAAAACTAACGCGTGCCCAAATTCTGCAGCAAGCAGGTACGTCCATTCTTGCACAGGCTAATACCTTGCCACAGAACGCTTTATCTCTGCTTCAGGGATAAAACGTTAGTTTTGAAGATTGACTTATACCTTGAAAGTAATTAATTACCATTCTTAGCCTTGTATCAGGAAACGTGTGGAAAATGGATTTTCCACTGAAAGTTAGATGTCACGGATGAAAGGGAGTTTTATCGGTGATCAGTAAATATGATCAATTAAAAAGGAATTTATGATGAAAAGACTTTTATTAAAACTGACTTGTGCGATATTTTTTGCCTTGAATGTAACAAATGCGAGTGCTGCTAGCATTGTAATTAATAGTGGTGGGAAACTAGCTGGAATTAATGGGATAAACATTAATGGCTTTGGACTTTATGATGTTACTTTTAATGATGCTTTTGATTACTCTCTTGGAGGTAACTCATTTAGTTTCGTAAATGCAGCTGCAAACGCACTCTACTCTGCATTTAATGGTAATGGTGTTCTTGCTGATACGATTTACGACCAAAGTCCAGAATTGGTTGAGGGGTGTGAAGGAACTGTATCCTGTGAGTTGACTACGCTTTATGTCCATTCTAGCGGGTTTGATACTGGGTCATTTTACTTTTTTAGGAATACTGAGCGCTTTGAGAGTGAGCAAGAGGTTATTGGGTATGGTCAAGGTAACCTTTACCCAGCGGGTAGTAGAACTTTTGCTATTTGGTCTGAGTCATCCCTCATTGAGACTCCAATCCCTGGGGCGGCTTTCTTATTTGCTCCTGCGTTATTAGGAGCTTTAAGTTTACGACGGAAGTTTAAAACTTCTGTTAACAGGAGCTAATGAAAAATACTCTAGACAAGAGTTTTTGGGCAGGTAGCTGAAAAAATGTGAACTAGGTCAGGCTTTTGCAAAGTCTGGCCTTTTTTTTTGTAAATTGCCTTAAAGAAATCCTCACTCCTTGCCGCTAATGTTTTCGGAGGCGGTAAAAACTAGACAATTCATAGTTTGTCCGCCATGTATAAAGCGAGCATAGCTCGACCCTATGAGGGAGTAAATCTCATGGCATTAGTAGTTAACACAAACATTGCATCATTAAACGCACAACGTAACTTAAGTAAATCGCAAGATACGCTGAATACATCATTACAACGCTTATCATCTGGCTTGCGTATCAACAGTGCAAAAGATGATGCGGCTGGTTTATATACAGCTCAGCAAATGACCGCCGATATTCGTGGTGCAAACCAAGCAGCGCGTAACGCTGCGGATGGTATTTCATTGGCACAAGTTGCTGAAGGTGGTCTAGCTGAAATCAGTAACAACCTGCAACGGATTCGTGAAATCGCAGTTCAGTCTGCTAACGGCACGGTGACTGATCGTAGCGGTCTGACTGCTGAGGTGAATCAGCTTGAAGCTGAAAATACTCGTATTATTGAGTCACTTCAGTTCAACGGTACTGACTTACTAGGTGGTTCAGGCGGCACGAACTTAGCTTTGAGCATTCAAGTTGGTCAAGACTCAGGCGATACTGTAAGTATTAGTGCAACAGCCTTGAGTTTGACTGCTGCTGCAGTAGATACATCTGCAAATGCATCAACATCACTAGGGACATTGGATACAGACATTAATACTGTCAGTACATTACGTGCAACATTCGGTGCGATTCAAAATCGTTTTGAGGCAGTAATTTCAAATATCAACAGCTTCTCGGAAAACACTTCAGCAGCTCGTAGTCGTATTATGGATGCTGACTTTGCTGCTGAAACCGCCTCTTTAACCAAAGCGCAAATTCTGCAGCAGGCTGGTGTGTCAATCGTATCTCAAGCGAACGTTATTCCTCAGTCAGCATTATCACTGTTGGGATAATAACAAAAGGATGAAACGCATGGGCCTGGTGGGTAAACTACTCTCCAGGCTTTATGCCGTTTACAAAGTAGTTAGATTAGGAGGAAGACAATGGCTAATAATGATCTGTTAGTGCAATCTGCCCTTCAATCAGTGCAAAGCAATGTTACTAGTCAGTCTAAACCGGTTACGCAATCTGTTCAGACTGAGACTGTTACTGAATTATCTGTTCAATCTCAAGCTCTTCAGAAAGAAGCTGAGAAACAGAATGGCCAGCAGCAACAACGTGCAGACGATTTGCGTGATAAGGTGGCTCAACTTAACGATTATATGCAGAATATGAACCGAAACCTGCAATTTAGTGTCGATGATACCAGTGGGGATACGGTGATTAAAGTAATTGACTCAGAAACCGAAGAAGTGGTCAGGCAGATCCCTTCTGAGGAGATACTTGAAGCAAGACATGCTGCTGAAAAGTATCGCGGTATATTGCTAGAAACAAAGGCTTGATTGGCTCAAAACTTGCTGCAATTTTGCAATTAAGTTTAGGCGGAGAATTGACATGGCTACAATTTCATCATTAGGCGTAGGAACGGGACTCGATCTAGAGGGCATTGTTACAGGCTTGATGGATATAGAACGTCAACCGTTAAATAGGCTCAAAAGCAAAGAAAGTCTCATCAACGCACAGATCAGTGCTTATGGTTCGTTCAAGAGTAAACTCGATTCTTTTCAAACGGCCATGGCGTCGTTGGCAAGTGCATCCAGTTTTAAAGTGTTCCAAGCTAATTCACAAGATGAAGACTTATTCACAGCGACATCGACCAGTTCAGCATCTGCTGGTTCCTACAATATTGATGTCACCCAAGTTGCCAGTCGAGATAAGTTAGCGTCATCTGCATTTACCGATTACAACTCAGTAGTTGGCGAAGGCACACTGAGTATCAGTGTGGGAAGTGAGAGCTTCGATGTCGCGATAGACTCAAGTAACAGCTCCCTCGCAGGAATTCGTACCGCCATCAATAATGCTTCTGATAACACTGGCGTAACGGCATCAATCATTACAGATGACAGTGGTGCCAGATTGGTTCTGACATCAAACGAAACCGGGACTGAAAACGCAATAAGTGTCTCTGTGAGCGGTGATAGTGATGGTAATAATACCGATACATCAGGTCTATCGGCTTTTGTTTATAGCTCTGGCGGTACACAAAACTTGTCATCTATCTCCACGGCAAAAGACGCGATTGTTAATATTGATGGCTTCACGACTACCAGTAGTTCAAACTCCATAGCCAATGCTATTGATGGAGTGACATTAAACGTAAAAGATGTGGGTAGTTCGACACTCGATATCACAAGAAATGATGAGGCTATCTTAGAGTCAGTAAACGAGTTTGCTTCGGCATACAATGCGTTGATGACAGAAATTAAATCTCAGCGAAGTGGTCAATTAGAGGCGGACAGCACACTACTTACAATTGAACGCCAAGTCAGAGATGTCTTCAACTCGGGAGCCAGTATTACCGGCTCGAGCTTTAGTTATTTAGTTGAAGCAGGCATTTCTTTTGATAAAAATGGTGTGATGACGGTTGATGAAGATAAAGTCAATGAGGTCTTAAGTTCTGACTTTAACTCATTTGCGAACCTGTTTTCAGCTGAAGGTGAAGGTTTTGCTAATCGTTTAGAGTCTCTAGCTGATACCTGGTTACAAACAGATGGACTGATTGACTCAAGAGAAGAAGGGCTCAATTCGCGTTTAAAAAGAATGGATTCGCAAAAAGAGCAGATGGAAGCACGTCTTGAAATGACGGAAACACGTTTACGAGCTCAGTATGCAGCCATGGATACCTTGGTCAGCAGTTTACAATCACAAGGCAATTATTTGATTTCGCAACTATCCGCCTTGAATTCAAAATAAAGTAGTATGATCCCTAGGCATTAAGGATTGGAGTATGCAGGTAATGGTGAATAAAAAAGCGATGGAAGGTTATGGCCGCAATGCCATAGAGTCGGAAGTAAATTATGCCTCGCCCTATCGAATTATTCAGATGCTGATGGAAGGTGCGCTTGCTCGCGTCGCCACTGCAAAAGGCTGTATTGCCCGTAATGAAATTGCTGAAAAAGGTCATCAAATTTCTTGGTGTATCCGTATCATAGATGGTTTAAAAACCAGTTTGGATGCTGAGAAAGGTGGCGAAATTGCCGAGAACCTGGATTCATTATATGACTATATTACTCGCCGCTTACTCGAAGCGAATGTGAGTAACGATGTCGCTATATTAGACGAAGTCACTAAACTTCTTGAAGAAATAAAAGCTGGGTGGGACGGGATTCCCCCTGAGTTTCACTAGTTATGTCTGAGATAACACGTCTAAAACAGGTATTAAGATTAACTGAGGACATGAGTGCTGCAGTGAATGCTGGCAAATGGAGTGATGTCTCCACTTTGACAAAGCTACGAGCAGATTTAATGGAAAGTATCTTTCCTCTTGATAGTCATGTTGACCAGTCAGAAGCGCGTCCATTAATAGAACAAATTGTGACGTTAAATCAAAATGTTGAACAACGTTGTCGTGATGCAAGACAAACGATCCAAACCGAGTTAGGCCAGTTTAATAAAAACAAAAAAGTGGCAGCAGCCTACCAATCTAACTAGTACGTCACATCTTGCTTAAAATTAACCCGTCATAATTTTGACAATGTCTGCCAGAAAATGCTTAACTCCAGTTATTCAAGGCTTATCGCCAGTTCAAAACCCAGTGAAGAGATGGAGTGAGTATGAGTGTAAATAATGTATTGGTCGTGGAAAGTGATATTGACCGATGCGAGATGTTAAGCACACTCATTGAGTTTATAAATTGTCAGCCGGTTGTGATTTCAGAATCAGACCTTTGGTTTGAGCATGTAGAAAACCTTGATGACGTGGTGATGGCCATTGTGGGTGACTGTGGCGGGCAAAATCAAACTAAGCAGTTACTTCGAGAACTGGTTAATCATGACTCACGGGTTCCCGTCTTTGTTCTTGAATCTCCATCTGGCGAAGCATTAGACTTTCCAGGCACCATCGGTTCTATTCGTTACCCCATTAAATATCCTCAACTCAGCAATGCGTTACAGCAGGCGACCATCTATCGGGGTATGGCGGCTGAAGCTAGCACACCCAATAACTTATTTCGGTCACTGGTAGGTAATAGTCGGCTCATTAAGAATGTGCAGCGGATGATTGATCAGGTCTCTGATTCAGAAGCCAATGTGCTCATTCTGGGCGAGTCAGGAACTGGCAAAGAAGTCGTTGCTCGTAACTTACATCACTTTTCATCCAGAAGAGATAAACCCTTTGTGCCAGTCAATTGTGGGGCCATTCCAGGAGAGTTACTGGAAAGTGAGTTATTTGGTCACGAAAAAGGCGCTTTCACTGGGGCGATAACGGCCAGAAAAGGACGTTTTGAAATGGCTGAAGGTGGCACATTATTTCTGGATGAAATAGGCGATATGCCACTGCCTATGCAGGTCAAACTGTTACGTGTATTGCAAGAAAGAACCTATGAAAAAGTAGGTAGTAATAAAACACAAACAGCCAATGTTCGCGTGATTGCCGCCACACATCGTAACCTCGAAGAGCATATTGCTGATGGTCGGTTCCGTGAAGATTTATTTTACCGACTGAATGTCTTTCCTATTGAAATGCCAGCATTAAGAGACAGACCAGAAGATATTCCGCTGCTTATTCATGAATTGATTAAACGTATTGAACATGAAAACAGAGGCACTATTCGACTCACCCCTGCTGCGATTACCTCATTATGCCGTTACCCATGGCCTGGAAATGTACGTGAATTAGCGAATGTGGTCGAACGATTAGTGATTCTCTATCCATACGGCACGGTCGATTTTGATGACCTTCCAGAAAAGTATCAGCTAGAAGGTGATGAGTTACCTGAAGAAATTACCAGCATCATTGCCGCTGGCCCACAGCAAGAAGCTTCAAGGAATCTACCTGAGACATCGCCAGAGATTAAACCCGTGCCAGAGACATCCTCTGACCCAGTTAATTCATCTTCTGGCCCAGAAGATATGGTGTTGCCAGAAGATGGTATTGATCTGAAAGAACATCTTGCCAATCTTGAATATCTATTGATAAAACAAGCCATAGATGATGCTGAGGGCGTGGTTGCTCATGCAGCGAATAAACTGAAAATGCGTAGAACAACGCTAGTAGAGAAAATGCGTAAATACGGGATTCAACGCGATACTGAATAATCGAAGAAGCAACGTCGATCTTTTGACGTTTTCTCTTTAAGTATTTGATAAATAAGATTTTATGTTTTGGGCATGGTAATTGCTCAGGCTCTAATACGATGCAATAGTGCATGTAGGAGCAAGAAACATGAATCTGAAATTATCACTGGGTGACGATTTTCAACAATCGAATTATCAGTCGCAACCCTTTTCACGAGACATCGATCTCAGCACTATTTCAAATGTCAGCCATATCTCAGCTGAACATATTCAACAATCCACTAATACCGATGCGGACCAACTCGCCAATCGTCATAGTCGTTTATTGGCTGTGCTACCCGCAGGCGTGGTGGTGATTGATGGTTCCGGCTTTATTCAGGAAGCCAATGAGGCAGCGATATCGTTGTTGGGTGAACCTTTGTCAGGTGAGCGTTGGGTAAATGTCATTGAACGGGCTTTTGATCCCAAGCCCAGTGATGGTCATGATGTCTCTTTAAAAGATGGTCGCCTGGTCCACATCTCAACGAATCCACTTGGCCATGAACCGGGACAAATTATCTTATTACAGGATGTAACGGATACTCGAGCACTGCAAAGCAAAGTTTCCCATTTGCAGCGTTTATCGACCATCGGTGAAGTTACAGCAAGACTGGCTCATCAAATCAGAACTCCCCTGTCATCTGCCATGCTCTATCTTTCACCTTTACTGAAAGAGGGGGCTGATGAACAAGTTAAGCTGCGTTTTGCTACAAGAGTAAAAGACAGTCTCACCCATATGGAGCAGTTGATTCGTGATCTTTTATCTTTCTCTAGAGGGAATATGGCATCACCCTCACCAGTGGCAGTGAGTGAGTTATTAAGTGAATTAGAACAACAGTTTTCTGCTCAAAATGATGTAGAAAACAGCACAGTGACGATGACGCTCGTCAACCAGGTTAATGACGATTACATCTATGGTAGTCAATCTGCATTAATCAGCGCCATTACCAATCTACTCAATAATGCTCGTCAAGCATGTGAAGGTCATGGTCAGATTGAGGTGATGGCAGAGTACGCTGAAAATAACGCCAAAGAACAATGCATCCAGATCAGCGTAAATGACAATGGAGAGGGGATGTCTGAAGCTGAGCTAAATAAAGTGTTAACGCCTTTCTACACCACTCGTTCTAATGGCACCGGACTTGGGCTTGCCGTTGTTCAATCAATTGTCAAAGCCCATAGAGGTTTACTTGCGATCGAAAGTGAACCCAAAAAAGGCAGCTCAGTAAAATTATTGTTTCCTATTTATACATCAGCAAATACATCGCCAGAGCAAGCAGCAGAGGAGGTCGCATTATGAATCACTCAAATATCTTAGTGGTTGAGGATGATGCTAACCTTCGCACGGCATTATGCGACACACTTGAACTCGCTGGTTATCGAGTCGTTGGCATGGAGCATGGTCAGTCTGCACTGGATAAGATAGCCAGCGAGCCTGTAGGTTTACTATTAAGTGACTTACAGATGTCACCAATGGATGGACATACTTTACTGCAGCGGGCAAAAGCCATGATGCCTGATTTACCTGTGGTGATGATGACAGCCTACGGTACCGTACAAAGTGCTGTCGATGCCATGCATCAGGGGGCTTCTGATTATTTATTAAAACCGTTTGAAGCTGATGAACTCTTACAGCGTGTCCAGCGCTATATCAATGATATTGGCACTGAAGAAGATGACATGGTGGCGCAGGCCCAGGCATCGAAAGAGCTGCAAGCTATCGCCAAACGTGTGGCCGACAGTGATGCCACTGTACTTATCAATGGCGAGAGTGGTACCGGTAAAGAAGTGTTAGCTCGCTACCTTCATGTACATTCCCCCCGATCTTCACATCCTTTTGTAGCGATTAACTGTGCGGCTATTCCTGAGAATATGCTGGAAGCAACTCTGTTTGGATATGAGAAAGGGGCGTTTACAGGCGCCAGCCAAGCCTATGCCGGTAAGTTTGAACAAGCTAATCATGGCACGATTTTATTAGACGAAATCTCTGAAATGGACTTATCGTTGCAAGCAAAACTCTTACGTGTTTTGCAGGAGCGTGAAGTTGAACGTATTGGTGGCAGAAAGGTGATACCGCTGGATGTCAGAGTGTTAGCCACCACCAATAGAACTTTACGAGAGGAGGTCAAAGCCGGCCGTTTTCGTGAGGATTTATATTATCGTTTGAATGTTTTTCCATTGGAAATTTCACCTCTCAGACAACGTCAGGATGATATTCTTCCTTTATCTCAGCGCCTGTTGACGCGACATGCCAGTCAATCACGACGCGTTGCGCCTTTACTGGATGCTGCGGCTAAATCTCGCTTAATTTCTCACAACTGGCCGGGTAATGTTCGTGAGTTGGATAATGTCTTGCAACGGGCGTTAATTTTGCAATCGGGTCAATCAATCACAGCAAAAGATATTATTTTTGAGGCGGTGTCTGGCCAAGAGTTGAATACCTCAGTGAGTCAAACTGAAGTCAGTTCATCTACAGAAAGCAGTAAAAGCAGTGTAGAGGGATTTGATTTACGGTCCCAAGAGCAACGTCATATTCTCGACATGCTGGAAAAATATCAAGGCAGCAGAAGACTGACTGCAAAAGAGTTAGGTATAAGTGAACGTACCTTGCGTTACAAAATCGCCAAATTCCGTGAGCAAGGGGTGGAAATCCCTGAAAAACTTGGCAAGAAGTCTGCATAAGGCAACTATCAGCGTCATTTTTATAGCGGAGCAGAGACAAAGATGATTAAAGCTATCGACCCTAACCAATTACTAACTCAGATGCGAGCTTTACAAGCTCAGGCTTCACCAGCAACACAACCCATGCCTGCTGGTGAGGCTGAGAGCAATGGTCGAGTGGATTTCGGCAGCGTAATGCAAAAAGCTGTGAATGAGGTGAATGATCTGCAAAAAAACTCCGGTGATTTAAAGACGGCATTTGAGTTAGGTGACCCGAATGTCAATCTGGCTGATGTCATGATTGCATCGCAAAAAGCCAGTGTCGCTTTTGAGGCAACCTTACAAGTCAGAAATAAACTGATTGAGGCTTACCAAGAAGTTATGCGTATGTCTGTTTAATTGACGAATATGCCTGAGTAGAGAAACACTATGGAAAACGCACCTGCCACCACCGGCTCACAAGCCAATATGCCAACAGCACGGCCCACAACAGCATTGGGCGCTATGCAGGCAAACATCTCTCAACAACCTGTTGTGAAACAGATGTTGTTTTTATTGGCAATTGCAGCCAGTATCGCCGTAGGTGGTTACGTGCTGTTGTGGTCACAAACGCCCTCATATCAGGTGCTTTTTGCGAATATGGCGCCTGCAGAATCGACAGAAGTCGTTGACGTTTTGCAGCAGATGAATGTCGATTACAAATTGGATCCTGCCACTGGCGCATTGTTAGTCCCAGCCGGTGATGTGCAAACACTGCGAATGAAACTTGCTGCTGAAGGCCTACCCAGAAGTGCTGCCCTTGGCATGGAGATGCTGAATCAGGATCAAGGGTTTGGTACCAGTCAGTTTATCGAGCGTGCTCGTTATCAACGGGCAATGGAAGAAGAGTTATCTCGCTCCATTGCTGAACTCAATAACGTCAGAAGTGCGCGAGTGCATCTTGCTATTCCTAAACAATCTGTTTTTGTTCGCGATCGTAAAGATCCTACCGCTTCGGTGGTGGTTCATCTTTATGCTGGCAGAGCACTTGACCAATCTCAGGTGGCAGCCATCACACACATGGTCGCCTCCAGTGTGCCAGATATGAAAAATGCCGATGTCACCATTGTCGATCAGCGTGGCAACTTATTAACTCAACCAGAGCGTGCGGCGGGTGTAGCAATGAGTGATACCCAGCTTGAATACACCCGTAAAGTTGAGCAAATCTATATTGACCGCATAGAAAATATCTTGTCACCCATTGTGGGCATGAATGGTGTGCGTGCACAGGTCGTGGCCGATGTTGACTTTACAATGTCTGAACAAACACACGAAAGTTATAACCCGGACATGACAGCAGTGAGAAGTGAGCAGCTGCAAGAAGAAGAGCGTGTTGGTAATGGTGGACCGTTTGGCGTGCCCGGCGCACTCAGTAATCAACCTCCTGGTGGTGGTGTTGCACCTGAGCAAGCGGTTCCAGAAGAAGGTGCTGATGAAGCGGCCACTACGACAACAGCGCCTGGTTCAAGCAGAAAAAGCACGACACGTAATTTTGAGTTAGACCGTACTATCAGTCATACCCGAATGGCACCTGGTAATGTCAGAAAACTGAGTGTGGCCGTATTGGTTGACGAGAGAAGAACAGTGGATGCAGAAGGTAATGTTACTTCCGTACCATTGTCTGAATCAGAAATGACCCGTATCAATGCCTTAGTCATGGATGCCATTGGCTTTAGCAAAGCGCGAGGCGACAGTTTGAATGTGGTCAATGCCCCATTCATGGCACCTGAAGCGGTTGAAGCCTTGCCTGAAAAACCAATCTGGGAAGAACCTTGGGTCTGGAATCTAGCCAAACAAGTGGGTGGTGCACTGGTTGTTCTGTTCCTTATCTTTGGTGTGATTCGTCCAGCATTCAGAGATATGACGAAAGTGCCCGTCACCGAGAGTGATAATGACAATTTATCACCAGAAGAAGTTTTAGCTAGAAGTAGCGCAAGCGGTGAAGAGATTGCTAAACTGACCACTGGTTCGGAAAAGATGGAAGAGCAACTATCTAATGTCCGAAGTTTAGTGCAGCAAGATCCTGCACTGGTGGCGCAAGTAGTCAAAAATTGGACGGCGGGTGATGCCTAATGGCAGAAGAACTCAGAAAACTGACAGGCACTGAAAAAGCGGCTGTTTTTTTACGCTCTATTGGTGAAGAGGAAGCGGCGGCTATCCTCAAGCATATGGGCCCGAAAGAGGTTCAAAAAGTCGGTCAGGCAATGGCGACCTTACAAAATGTCACCCGAGAGGAAGTGCAATCCGTTCTGAATAGTTTTGTTACCACGGTGGAGCAAGAAACCGGACTGGGTATCGGCTCACATGATTATGTCCGTAAAATGCTGGTGGGTGCTTTAGGTGAAGATCGTGCTGGCAGCCTATTGGACCGTATTCTATCAGGTAGTAATACCAACGGCCTGGAACAGCTTAAGTGGATGGATGCCAGAGGCATTTATGAAGTTATCCGACTTGAACATCCTCAGATTATCGCGATTGTTTGCTCATTTCTTGATGCCGATCAGGCAGCGGGGGTTTTGTCACAGTTCCCTGCTCGTGATCAAGCTAACATCATTCTACGGATAGCCACGCTTGATGGGGTACAACCCTCAGCCTTGACGGAGCTAAACGAAATTCTGGAAAAACAATTCAGTGGTGCGGCTGGTGCACAATCAACAATGGTGGGTGGTCTCAAAACGGCTGCCGATATTCTCAACTTTGTTGATGGCACATCTGAAGCCGCTATCATGGAAAAAATCAAAGAAAGTGAACCCGATCTTGGTCAAAATATCGAAGATCTTATGTTTGTCTTTGAAAACCTTATTGATGTCGATGATCGTGGCATGCAAACCTTGATGCGTGAAATTCAGACAGATCAATTACAGCTTGCCTTGAAAGGCGCTGATGACGCATTGAAAGAGAAATTCCTGCGTAATATGTCACAACGTGCAGGCGAGATGATGCGTGATGATTTAGAGGCCATGGGGCCGGTTCGTTTGAGTGATGTTGAGGCTGCACAAAAAGCCATTCTTGCCACAGCACGAAGCTTGTCTGATAAAGGCGAAATTATGCTAGGCGGAGGTGCAGGTGATGACTTCGTCTGATGACACAGTTGTTACTAAACAAGCTGATGTCTTATCTGCCGATGAGATTGCTGATGCGATAAAACGTTGGGAGGTACCAAGAATGGTGTCAGTGACTGACGTTGAAGATAAGGATGCGCCCCAGGTACTCGATATCAAAGCCATAGAAGCGCTTCAGCAACAAGCGCAAGAAGAAGGTTATAAGGCGGGTTACGAAGAAGGACACCAGGCGGGTTTTGCTGACGGTCAGGAAGCTGGGCTGAAAGATATTCAGCTGCAGGTTGAAAAGCTCCAGCAAATGCTCCAAACATTACAGCAACCCCTGACAGAACTCGATGATCTTTTAGAAAAAGATCTGGTCAATCTAGCGATAACCATGACTCGTCAGTTGGTTCGTCGCGAACTTAAACATCAACCCGAGCATGTTATCGGTGCTATGCGTGCGGCGTTGGAAGCTTTACCCATCAGTGACCGTCAACTCAAAATTTATGTTCATCCAGATGATCTTTCGATTATCCAGAAAGGCTTATCTCTTGAACATGATTCAAACAAATACCAATGGATAGAAGATCCTTTATTAACCCGAGGTGGATTAAGACTGGAAACATCTGACACCAGTGTGGATGCAACTGTTGAATCAAGATTGAACAGCATTATTAGTAAAGTCCTTGGTGATGAGAGAGACGCTGACAATGACTAATGCGGAACGCCAATCGCGACTACAAAATAAACTGATGCAATATCAGCAGCGATTGGATTCTGGTGACGAGCAGGATGTATTGATTGAAGGGCGGTTGACCAGAATGGTGGGGTTAACATTGGAAGCGGTAGGCTTTCAGGTGCCTATTGGTAGTCGTTGTGAGATTATTGGTAAGGGACAAAAACCGATAGAAGCGGAAGTGGTCGGCTTTTCTGGCGAAACGACGTTTCTCATGCCGACAGGTGATATGCGAGGTTTGGTACCTAATGCGAAAGTCAGGCCGGTCCGTAGTGATTCTCAAGTGCCGGTCGGCGAAGCGATGCTTGGCCGTGTTGTGGATGGCGCAGGTAAACCCTTAGATGGCAAAGGTCCGCTTCGTGTTCAAGATAAGGTCCCCTTACACGGTGAACCGGTAAACCCACTAGCACGCTCTCCTGTTCGTCAGCATCTGGATGTGGGCGTCCAGAGCATTAATGCCTTGCTCAGCGTAGGTCGAGGCCAACGTATGGGCTTGTTTGCTGGCAGTGGTGTGGGTAAAAGTGTGTTATTGGGCATGATGACACGCTTTACTGAAGCCGATGTCATTGTCGTGGGTTTGATTGGTGAACGTGGTCGAGAAGTAAAAGAGTTTATTGAAGATATTCTTGGTGAAGAAGGAATGTCACGGTCGGTTGTTGTCGCCTCACCTGCCGACCATTCGCCTTTGATGCGATTGCATGGTGCGATGTTGTCAACCAGTATTGCAGAATACTTTCGGGACCAAGGTAAGCAAGTGTTATTGCTGATGGATTCGTTGACTCGTTTTGCCCAGGCACAGCGTGAAATTGCATTAGCGATTGGCGAACCTCCGGCAACTAAAGGTTATCCACCTTCTGTTTTTTCCTTACTACCGCAGTTGGTGGAACGTGCAGGGAATGGTCCGCTCAATGGTGGTGCTATCACCGCTATTTATACGGTGTTAACCGAAGGTGACGATCAACAGGATCCGGTGGCAGACGCGGCTCGTGCGATTTTGGATGGTCATATAGTGTTATCAAGACAGCTGGCCGAGTCAGGCCATTATCCTGCGATTGATGTAGAAGCCTCTATTAGTCGGGTGATGCCAAATATAGTCAGTGAAGATCACCTGAAACAGGCCCAGCAGTTCAAACAGATTTATTCCACTTACCGACAAAATCAAGATCTTATCAGTGTAGGCGCTTATAGTAAGGGAAGTGATCCTGCTATTGATGAGTCGATAGCGATGTTCCCTGCTTTACTTCAGCTGTTACGACAGGGAATGAATGAAGCGGTGAACTGGGAGCAAAGTGATCAACGTCTGAAACAGGTGCTTGAGTTAAGAAAGCAATTACAGAATCAGCAGCAACAAAACGTATCACAGGCCCCAATGCTGATGGATGGAAATACCCGGCGTTTTTAATGTTAGTGCTTAACGTGGAGTCAATACATGAGTCGTAGTCGTAAACTTGATCCCGTGATAGAAATGGCAAGAAAGGCAACGGAGTCAGAATTACAAAAACTCGGCCAGCAAAATGCCTTACTCCAACAGGAGCAATTCCAGTTGGATGATCTCCGTCAATACAGAGCTGAATACTTGGCGCGATTTCGCCAGGATGATCCTATGGTCATGACGGCCAAAAAAGCTCTCGATTTAAGAAGCTTTTTAGCAAAACTAGATCAGGCTATTCTCAGCCAAGAATCCCAAGTTAAATCAGCCAATGCCAATGTAGAACGACAACAGAAACTGTGGTTGCAAGCAAGAAATAAAGAGCAGGCAATTGATGCTTTAATGGCACGCTATGAAGCGACTGAGCTGAAGAAACAATTGAAGAGGGAGCAGGTTGAAATGGACGAACATACTAATGGCGCATGGTTGAGAAATCGAAATAAATAAAATAGATACTTAAATTTTAGATAATTGAAAAAACAGGATAATTTTTTCTCATTACTGGCCGATATTAGTAAAACGATACGAAAGACAATAGTGAAGATGAGTTAGAAGTGAGAAAAATCGTTATCTATCGTCTAAAGAAATAGAGGGAATAGAAAAATGGCTGAGTCGATTATCGAAATAAATTGTGCTGAGTCTGTCACTATCGCACAAGTTGCAGATTTATATGCACAGTTTTTAATGTCCATGGCTGAAGGTCGAGCTATTCAAATTAATTTAAGTGATATTGAACGTATCGACACGGCCGTCATTCAGCTTTTTTATTCATTCTCTCGAGATGCCCAACTTCAAGGGCTGGTTGTCATTTGGTCAAATCCTAGTCAACTTTTTTGTGAAGCTGTCGATAGGTTGGGTATCAAAGCATTTTATGCACAATAAGATATAAAAAAACTAAAGTTAAAGAAGGAGCTTTTTTGTTATGGCTAATATTCTCGCAGTCGATGATTCTGCCTCAATGCGCCAAATGGTGACATTCACTTTGCAAGGAGCAGGGCATAAAGTCACGCTAGCAGATGATGGTAAACAAGCACTGGAGATTGCTCAAAGACAATCTTTTGATCTCGTGATTACAGACGTCAATATGCCAGTGATGGACGGCCTGACTCTAACTCGAGAATTAAGAAAGTTACCTAGTTTTAAGTTTGCTCCAATTCTCGTTTTGACAACCGAGGCAGGCCCTGAAAAGAAACAGGAAGGGCGTGCTGCCGGTGCTACGGGCTGGTTGATTAAACCTTTTAATCCAGATCAGCTTTTAGCAACGGTGAAAAAAGTCTTGGGGTAGACAGATGAGCATCGATGTTACCCAATTTCATGGCGTATTCTTCGAAGAAAGCTTCGAAGGCCTCGATATTATGGAAACAGGCCTGCTGAGCATGTCTCAAGGGGAGATCGATGATGATACGGTTAATGGCATTTTTCGTGCTGCACACTCAATTAAAGGTGGGGCTGGCACGTTCGGCTTTAGCCATATTTCTGAGTTCACGCATGGTCTTGAAACCCTTTTAGACCAAATTCGCAACGGTGAACGTGAAGCAACTCATGAGGTCATTGAAACATTACTCTCTGCTGTCGACACCTTACGTGAAATGTTGACAGCTGTTCAAAGCAGCTCAGATGTGGATGAAGAAAAAGTAGCTCAAGTTTCTCACGCGCTTGAGAAGATATTAGATGATACTGTGGCTGAAACTGGGGTGAATTCTGAGGATACCTCTGTAGCAGACAGCGATGAGTCTGGTACTACTGAAACGAATACTCAACAACAGTCTTGGTTGATTCACTTCAAGCCACTACCTCACCTGCTTCAAACGGGTAATGAACCCATACGTATGTTCCGTGAGCTAGCTGAACTAGGTGAATTGACTGTAAGTGTGAATGATGAGGAACTGCCCCCTTTTACAGATCTTGACCCTGAAATATGTTATTTCAGTTGGGAACTGACGCTCACTGGCGAAATGGATGAAGCTGAGATAAATGAAGTCTTCGAATGGGTGGATGGTGATTGTGAGCTAACAATTGAACGACTTCAGGAAAATGAAGCTTCAGACTTACCTGAACTGTTACAGGAACAACAGAGCCATGATAAACCTGAGGTTGTTGAAGCTATATCTCAACCCATGGCGACTGACAACGATTCAATAGTCGTTGAAGCCCCATCAAAAACACCAATCAAAAGCGACGCCGCACCTAAAAAGAAAACAGTTAGTAGTGATGCCTCTACGGCTTCTATACGCGTGGGGACAGATAAAGTCGACTCACTCGTTAATTTAGTCGGTGAACTTGTTATTACTCAGTCGATGTTAGGCCAGATCGGTGATAATTTCGATGTGAGTATGTTACCTCAGTTAATCGATGGTCTTGAACAGTTAGAACGAAACACCCGAGAGTTACAAGAGAGCATCATGCGTATCCGTATGTTGCCCATTAGTTTTGTGTTTAATCGTTTCCCTCGTCTTGTCCATGATATGACCAGCAAACTTGGGAAGCAGGTGGAACTGGTGTTGACAGGTGAGCAAACTGAGCTTGATAAAACAGTGATGGAAAAAATTGGAGATCCACTTGTTCATCTTGTCCGCAACTCCCTGGATCACGGACTGGAAACACCCGAAAAACGTCTGGCGGCTAACAAGTCTGAAACCGGTGTTCTAAAACTCAACGCCTACCATCAGGGCGGCAATATTGTGATTGAGATTAGTGATGACGGTGCAGGGTTAAATGAAGAGAAGATTTTACAGAAGGCAATTGAAAAAGGTCTGGTCGAGCCGAATGAATCACTTTCACCTGAGAAAATACATGAACTTATATTCTTACCGGGCTTTTCTACTGCCGATCAAGTAAGCGATTTATCTGGCCGTGGTGTTGGCATGGATGTGGTGAGGAAAAATATTAACAGTCTGGGTGGTGCTGTTGAGGTGAAATCTGAGTCAGGAGTTGGGTCGACATTCACTATCAGACTACCTCTGACATTGGCGATCATGGATGGTCAGATTATTCAGGTTGCAGACCAACGTTACATCATTCCTCTTATTTCCATTATTGAGTCTGTTGAAGTGGATATCAGCAAAGTCAAAAAAGTGACTGGTAAAGGGGAGTTATACAAAATCAGGGACGAATACGTACCGCTCATCCGATTGCGGAATGTGTTTAACCTGGATGGTGGTATTGAAGATCTAGAACATGGTTTGCTGGTGATTGTGGACTGTGAGGATTACAAAATTGGTTTGTTTGTTGATGAGCTACTGGCACAACAACAAGTTGTCATCAAAAGTCTTGAGACTAACTTCCGCAAAGTGAAAGGTCTCGCTGGAGCAACCATCCTTGGTGATGGCACAGTTGCTTTAATCCTGGATATTGCGGGAGTGATGGCCATGCACAAAGAGCCAGCATTAATAAAACAAACTTCTCTCAAGAGTGTGGTTTGAGTCATGGCTGAGATGAACACAGAAAATGAGATTCTGGATATTCTTGATATTGCTGACAGCATCGACGATGGTTCCCAGCAGTACCTGACATTTGAGTTGGATAGCGAACATTATGGTGTTGAGATCCTGCGTGTGCAGGAGATAAAAGGCTGGGGAGCGGTGACATCCATTCCAAATACACCAGAACATGTCTGCGGTGTATTAAATTTACGTGGCGTGATCGTACCCATTATCGATCTTCGATTGCTATTCGGTATGCCTTTCAATGCCTACACCAAGACTACTGTTGTCGTTGTCCTCAAAGTGGAAGGTATAACTGACCGAATTGTAGGTATAGTCGTTGATGCTGTGTCTGATGCATACAATGTTCATCCAGATATGATTTCAAATGCACCAGACTTAGGCAGTATCGTTGATACCAGCTTTATTAAAGGGATTGCTGACATCGATGAATGTATGTTGATGTTATTGGATATCGATAAGCTTCTCAGCGTAGAGCAAATAGGCTAATGATGACTTCTGAACACGTTCGCATCATTGCGATTATGAACCAAAAAGGGGGCGTTGGGAAAACGACAACAACCGTCAATCTTGGGCATGCACTCGCTATCCAAGGCAAACAAGTAGCCATGATTGATATGGATCCTCAAGGGCAAGTGGCCACCAGTTTAGGATTGGACAATCAGCAGCTCGGCATTGATGTTGTGCTGTTGGAGGGGGAGACCATTGATACCGTCAAGCTGCATGCCCGGGACAACCTTGATGTCGTGCCAGCAGGGCCACGCTTGAATGAGTTTGAACACCTGAATGAAGGTGGGGTAGAGCGCGGTCATCGCTTAAGAAAAGCCATCGAAGCGTCGTCATTATCAGCTTATGATTTTGTGTTGATAGATTGTCCGCCCTCATCAGGTTTACTGGGTGTTAATGCGATGTTTGCTTCTAGTGAATTGATTGTGCCCGTATCTGGAGACTATCTGTCATTACAAGGCCTATCACGCATGATGCAGATCCTTAAACGTTCAGAAGAAATCTCTGGGCACCGTATTCGATTATGGCTGGTATCAACGCGGATGCAGTTACGTAGAAAACTCACAGCAGAAGTGCGTAAACGCGTACTGAAATATTTTCCTAGTAGAGTGCTATTCACACCTATTCGTGAAAACGTGGCGTTAGCAGAATGCCCTAGCTTTGGTAAAACTATTTTCGACTATCGGAAAAAGAGCTCCGGTGCAGAAGACTATTTTTCTTTGGCTAGCGATGTCTTAGAGAGGAGAGTGGCTGATGGCCAAGAGTAAAAATGTAATGGGTAACGATCCTCTTGCCTGGTTGACTGCAGATAATCAACCCCCAACACAACCAACGAGCAGATCTGCTGATACATCACCATTACCAGAAGACGGTATGGCCGAAGTGTCATTACCGCCTAAAACGAATATCGAGCTGGTAGAAGAGAGCTTCATTCCTATTGCCGCTCGTGGTGAATATGTCGTTGCCGACTTTTACACGTTGCTTTTTCAACAGCACCCGGAGCTAAAAGGCTTGTTTAAAAGTGTCTCACAGCAAGGGCAACAGAAAAAATTATTAGCTGCTTTAGTGTTATTGGTACAAAACCTGCGTCACCCAGCTTTACTAGACAGTTATTTGACTGAATTAGGTGAACGTCACATTTCATATGGCGTGAAAGAGCCAGATTATCAGGCTGTCAAAAGTTGCTTGTTAAAGGTGCTGGAAAAATATGCTGAGTCATCATGGTCAGAACCTGTTGCATCAGCATGGAACGAAACATTAGATAACGTTATTAAAAAAATGACGACGGGAGCATATCCCGTGGAGGAGAGAGACATGGCTGTTAATGAAAATGCAGATAAAGACATCTTAAATAGAGCCAACGCACTTGATAATGCGGTTACGGCGGTAATGATGATTGATAGAGACTTCACTATTACATATGCCAATCAATCAACATTAAATATGTTGGGAGAGCATGAAGAGACGTTAAGAAGAATCTATCCTGGATTTTCCATAAAAGGATTGGTCGGAAGTAATATTGATATATTCCATAAAAATCCTGCTCATCAAAGGCAAATGCTCAGTAATCCCGATAATCTACCTCATCAAGCAGACATCAAAGTCGGCCCACTTGCCTTCCGTCTAAATGTAACAGCCATGTTAGATCAAGAGGATAACTATATCGGCAATATGCTTGAATGGCATAATGTCACTGAAGAAAAACTTCGTAATGCTGATATTCATGGTCAATTTGATGCCATCAACAAAGTGATGGGAGTGATTAGCTTTGAAATGGATGGCACCATCATTGATGTAAATGAAAACTTTCTCAAAGTAGTGGGCTATAGTCGTGAAGATGTCATCGGTAAGCATCATCGAATGTTTGCCACACCTGAGCTAGCTCAAAGTGCTGAGTATGCTGAGTTCTGGGCAAAACTCAATCGTGGTGAGTTTGATAGTGGTGAATACAAACGAATTGCCAATGGTGGCAAGGAAATCTGGTTACAAGCCAGCTACAATCCTATTCTTGATATGAATGGTAAACCATTCAAAGTGGTGAAATTTGCCACAGATATTACTGAAACAAAATTACAACGTGCCAATTTCGAAGGTCAAATTTCTGCTATTAACAAGGCGATGGGGGTGATCAGTTTTAATATGGATGGCACCATTCGCAGTGTGAATGATAATTTCCTTAATGTTGTGGGGTATCAACGAGAGGAAGTTATAGGCAAGCATCACCGTATGTTTGCTACACCTGCACTGGCACAGAGTGTTGAATACACAGAGTTTTGGGCAAAACTAAACCGGGGTGAGTTTGATTCTGGTGAGTATCAGCGCGTTGGTAAAGATGGCAAAGATATTTGGTTACAGGCCAGTTACAATCCGATTTTTGACCTGAACGGTAAGCCCTATAAAGTGGTGAAATACGCTTCAGATATCACTGAAGAGAAACATTTACAGTTTGACGTTCAGAAGGCCTTATCAGCGACATCCATGGTTATGAATGCATTGGCGCAAGGTGACCTCACTAAGCTAATGGATGGTGAGTTTGAAGGAGAGTTCGCACTGCTTCAACAAGCGGTCAATGGTTCAATCAGCAAAATTTCAACGATTGTGCAGGACATTATCGAAGCATCGATCAGTATTTCTTCCGCGGCGAGTGAAATTTCCCAAGGCAATACGGATTTAAGTCAGCGAACAGAAGAGCAAGCGTCGTCATTACAAGAAACAGCGGCGAGTATGGAAGAGCTCACCAGCACAGTCAGACAAAATTCCGACAATGCACGTCAGGCTAATCAACTTGCTGTAGACGCCAGAAGCAAAGCTGAAAAAGGTGGCAATGTTATCCAGGAAGCGATTCAGGCCATGGCTGCTATCAGTACTTCGAGTAAGCGTGTAGCAGATATCATTGGCGTGATTGATGAGATTGCGTTTCAGACTAACTTGTTGGCACTCAATGCGGCTGTGGAAGCTGCTCGTGCTGGAGAACAAGGCCGAGGTTTTGCTGTAGTGGCTTCTGAAGTCCGTAATTTAGCCCAACGATCTGCTGCTGCTGCCAAAGAGATAAAAGAGCTCATTAATGATAGTGGTGAGAAAGTGAGAGAGGGCTC
>ENA-ORCW01000425-ORCW01000425.1-marine-metagenome-genome-assembly--contig:-NODE-425-length-27337-cov-2.796148_pt1 | contig 27337 bp, 23 predicted proteins | sample MGYA00237784_ERZ508517 | MGnify/ENA primary metagenome ERZ508517 (study PRJEB26187, sample SAMN06268979) | marine metagenome | isolation source: Tt ae E1 feedstock associated aerobic enrichment on... | reverse complement strand
TGGACATTCTTCACCGAGCCAGCCACATCTTCGAAAAGGTGACCGTGGCCATTGCCCCCAACGCCCGGAAGGATCCGCTTTTCTCGGTCCAGGAGCGGATGGACTTCATGACCGCCAACATCAAGGCTCCCAACATCGTGGTGAAAAACTTTGACGGCCTGGTGGTGGACTTTGCCCGATCCGAGGGAGCCAGCGTCCTGATCCGGGGCCTGCGCGCTGTATCGGATTTTGAGTTTGAATTCCAGATGACCCAGATGAACCGCGACCTGGACCAGGAGATCGAGACCATTTTCCTGATGCCTTCCGCCCGTTATTTCTTTACCAGCTCCACCCTGATGAAGCAGGTCTCCTACTATGACCCGGAGCGGATCGCCAAATTTGTCCCGCTCAATGTCGCGGCGGCCCTGAAAAGGAAGTTCAACCACCAATAAGCCGCCCTGAATGGATCCCCCCCCTGTCCCCTCCTCCAAGCGGACCGCTGGAATTGTCTGGCTGACCGTGTTCATCGACCTGGTCGGTTTTTCGGTCATCTTCCCGATATTCCCGGCCATGCTCAAATGGTACCTGCCCCGTGAAGAGGCGGGCTCGATGCTGCACGTCCTGATCGACCGGCTGATGGACGTCACCCAGGGAGCCAACCAGGAATTCCTGGTGGCGGTCCTCTTCGGCGGCATCCTGGGCCCCCTCTACAGCTTCCTGCAGTTCTTCGCCTCCCCCATCTGGGGACGGCTGTCGGACAAGCATGGGCGGCGGTCGGTCCTCATGATCACCACCATCGGGACCGCCGTCTCCTATCTGCTCTGGATATTTTCCGGCAGTTTCTGGGTACTGGTCCTGTCCCGGGTCGCCGCCGGAATCATGGCCGGCAACCTCTCCGTGGCCACGGCCGCCATGGCCGACCTGACCGATACCCGCAGCCGATCCAAGGGAATGGCCATGATCGGGGTCGCCTTCGGGCTGGGTTTCATCCTCGGTCCGGCCATCGGGGGCATCGGTTCCCTGGTCGACCTCGGGGTGAACCCTGATTCAACCGCCACCTTCGGCCTCACCCCGTTCTCATTCCCGGCCCTGCTGGCCTTCCTGCTGGCCACCTTCAACGTGGTCTGGGTCTGGCGGTCCTTTCCGGAAACCCATCCCCCCGAGTCCCGCGAGACCGATCCGGAAAAGAGGCGGATCCTGTTCCGCCTGGGCTCGGCGATCCCCGACGTCCGCCGCGCCCTCAAGGTCTATTTTGTCTTCATCTTCGCCTTCTCGGGAATGGAATTTTCACTGACTTTCCTGGCCCTGGAGCGCCTGCAATACGAACCGCACGACATGTCCCTGCTCTTCCTCTTTATCGGCCTGGTCCTTTCCCTGACCCAGGGCTACGCCGTGCGCAAGTATGGACATCGCTTCGGCGAGCGGAACTTCACCACCCTGGGACTGCTCCTGACCACCATCTCCCTCTTCATCCTGGCTATCGCCGGGACCACCGGGATGTTCTACCTGGGCCTGGCATTCCTTGGCTTCGGGGTCGGCTGTGCAAGCCCTTCGCTGTCGGCCCTGGTCTCCCTCTACGCCCCATCCGGCAAACAGGGATCCGAACTGGGCGCCTTCCGTTCCACAGGGGCCCTCGGGAGGGCTATCGGGCCGCTTTTTGGGGCGACCCTTTTCTGGTGGATGGGTTCCGAGGTGGCTTACTGGGCCGGAGGAGGCATGCTCTTTGTTGCCGCCCTGTTCTCCCTTCTGCTTCCCAAGCCGAAGCTGGATTCCTGAACGGCAGTGGCTCAGCCGGCCCGACTCAGTATTCCGATTTCAATTCCCGGCCCATCAGGGCACTGATGGCGTCCCGGGCCGTCTGGCCCTCAAAGAGGATCTTGTAGATCTGTTCCAGGATCGGGGCGCTGATGCCCTGTTCCTGGCAAATGTGGTGGAAACAATGGGAGGTGCGGTAACCCTCGACCGTCATCTGGCGTTCCTCAATCAGGGTGTGAATGGATTCCCCCCGGGCAAACAACTCACCGAAGGTGCGGTTGCGGCTTTCCTGCCCGTTGCAGGTCAGGACCAGGTCGCCGAATCCGGTCAGGCCGTAAAAAGTCTCCACCTTTCCCCCCAGGGCCACGCCGACCCGGACCATCTCGTGCAGGGCCCGCGTCAGGAGCGCGGCCTTGCTGTTGTCCCGCAATCCGAGACCGTCGCACATTCCGGAAGCGATGGCGTAGACATTCTTGAGGCAGCCGCCGAGCTCGACCCCGACCAGGTCCTTGCTGGTGTAGACCCGCAGGTTCTCCCCGCTGATGGCTTCCTGCAGGCGGTTCATGTCCTCCTCCTCGGCATTGGTGGCAAGGACAATCGCGGAGGGCTGCCCTTCCGCTACCTGGCTGGCGAATGTCGGGCCGGACAGGACCCCGTGGGCAAATTCCGGCAGTTCATTCCCGACGATGTTGCAGGGCAATTCGTTGGTCCCCTCTTCCAGGCCCTTGCAGATGGTGATGAACATCTTGAGAGCCCGGGCTTCGCCAAGCTGGCCCTTGACGTTCCGGCATACCGATCGCAGGAACTTGCTGGGACAGGCCAGGATGCAGGCCTCCGCCTCCATCAGTGCCGGCTGCACCTCGAAGCCGATCTGCAGGTCGGCCGGGAATGGATGGCCGGGAAAAAAGCGACGGTTCTCCCGGTGTTCCCCCATGTCCATGGCTTCTTCCAGGGTATGGGGGACAAGGGTCACGCTGTGTCCCTGGCGGGACAGGTGAATGGCAAGGGCGGTACCCCATGCTCCGGCGGGCAGTATGCAGATATTCATGGGCAGGATTCCGTTATATGGGATAGGATGAAAGTTTCAATCGCCTTTGGGTCGGGATCAAGATTATGCGAACGCGGAGACCGTTTCTTCAACGCCTCCAGCGCCGGGGCGGTCGGGTGGACGCCGGTCGCGCCCTCGATCACGTCCGGGAACTTTGCGGGATGGGCCGTTCCCAGGACGATGCGGGTTCCCTCCCGCGGCAGGTCCTCGAATCCGCAGGCGGTGTGTGGATCCAGCAAGTAGCCATAGCGCCGGTGCACCTCCCGGATGCGTTCCCGGATCATCGCGTCGTCCGCCCGGCTGGCGGAGAAGACGTCCCGGTCGAAGCCCCCGAAATGATAGGAACCGGTTTCACGGAATTGCTGGAGGATGTCCCGCACCCGGCCGGGATCGCCCTTCTCATGGAAATACAGGAAGCGCTCGAAGTTGCTGGCCACCTGGATGTCCATCGAGGGCGCGCTGCTGGGCCGGACCGGTTCCATCTCGTAACGCCCGGTCGTGAACAATCGATACAATATGTCGTTCTGGTTGGTGGCGATCCGGAAGCCGTGCACCGGGAGGCCCATTTTCCGGGTCCACCAGCCGGCCAGGACGTTCCCGAAGTTCCCCGTGGGAACGATGAAGGTAACCTGCTCCCGCTCCTGCTCCGGCAACCGCAGCCAGGCGTAAATGTAGTAGACACACTGGGCCAGGACGCGGGCCATGTTGATCGAGTTGACCGCGCTGAGGTTGACCCGCCGGCGGAATTCAAGATCCCCGAAGACGTCCTTGAGGGCGGCCTGGGCGTCATCGAAGGTCCCTCGGACGGCGATGGAATGGACATTGTCCGCGCCGGTGCAGGTCATCTGGCGTTCCTGCAGCGGGGAGACCCCTCCCCGCGGGTACAGGATGAAGATATCCACCCCCGGCTTGCCGAGCAGCCCGTGGATGGCGGCCGCCCCGGTGTCCCCCGAGGTGGCCCCGAGCACCGTAATGGGATTTCCGCTACGCTGGATCTGCGCCTCGTACAGGTTGCCCAGCAGCTGCAGGGCGAAATCCTTGAAGGCCAGGGTCGGGCCGTGAAACAGTTCCAGGACGTGCAGACCCGGCTCAAGGGGCACCAGCGGGGCGATTTCCGGGTGGTCGAAACGCGAGTAGGCGTCCTCGATGCAGGATTCCAGCACCTGCTCGCCCAGGTCGGTGGCGAAGAGTTTGAAGAACTCGAGGCACAGTTCCCGGTAGCTGAGCTTCGCCCATTGCGCCAGAGAACCGGAAATGTCCGGCAGGCTTTCCGGGACATAGAGTCCGCCGTCCGGGGCCAGTCCCGTGGCCACGGCCTCGGTGAAGCTGAGCGGCTCGCACCGGCCACGCGTCGACAGGTAGCGCATGGCGGCCCTATTCCTTGTCCAGGTCGAAGGCGTTGTGGATGACCCGGACCGCCTCGTCCGCCTTGTCCAGGTCGACGGCCACGGAGATCTTGATTTCGCTGGTGCTGATCAGCTGGATGTTGATCCCGTTGGAGGCCAGCGCGGTGAACATGGTCGCGGCCACGCCCGAGTGGCTGCGCATGCCGATACCGACCACGGAGACCTTGGCCATGGTCTCGGCCAGGTCGAGCTTGCCGCGGCCCAGCTCGGCCAGGCAGGCCTTGATGGCGGCCTCGGCCTTGAAGGTTTCATCCGACGGCACGGTGAAGGTCAGGTTGGCCACCCCGTCCCGGCCGATGTTCTGGACAATCATGTCCACGTTGACCTTGGCGTCGGCCAGGGTCTGGAACAGCCGGGCCGCCGCGCCGGGCTGGTCCGGCAGCTCGCTGACTACGACCTTGGTCTGGTTCTTGTCACAGGCAACGCCGCGCACGACGACGTCTTCGAGAGTGGTTTCGGCTTTCACCATGGTTCCGGGATTGTTGTTGTAACTGTTGCGTACCTCGAAAGGCACATTGTGCTTGTTGGCAAACTCGACGGCACGGGACTGCATGACCTTGGAGCCCAGGCTGGCCAGCTCGAGCATCTCCTCGTAGGCCAGCTCGGGAATCTTGCTGGCGGCCGGGACCACCCGCGGGTCCGCGGTGAAGACTCCGTCCACGTCGGTGAAGATCTGGCAGACATCGGCCTTGAGGGCAGCCGCCAGGGCGATCGCCGAGAGGTCGGAGCCGCCGCGGCCGAGGGTCGTGATCTGCCCGTCCAGGTTGACCCCCTGGAAGCCGGCCACGATGACCACTTTCCCCTGCTCCAGCTGCTCCGCGATATCGCCGCCCTTGATATCGATCAGGCGGGCCTTGGTGTGCACGTTGTCGGTCAGGATGCCCGCCTGGCCGCCGGTCCGGGAGACCGCCGGCTGCCCGATGGAATGCAGGGCGATGGTGGTCAGGGCGATGGTCTCCTGCTCCCCGATGGAGAGGAGCATGTCCATTTCCCGGTCGTCCGGGTGCGGGTGCAGGGCCTTGGCATCGGCCACCAGGCGGTTGGTCACCCCGCCCCGTGCTGAAACGACCACGACAACGTGGTGTCCCTCGGCACAGGTGGCCTTGATCCGGTCCGCCACATTGCGGATCCGGTCCAGGTCCTTGACCGAGGTGCCTCCGTATTTCTGTACAATGAGTGCCATTATTTCGTCAGGTGGTTCAGCCCAGTCGCTGGGCAAAATCGGCAATTCGCAGGAGAAAGGGTTTCCTGTTGAGGGACTTGTGCCTCTTGAGCCGGGCCACCGCCGCGGCCATGGCCGCCTCGGTGCAGACATGGGTGGTCAGGACCAGGTTGGCAAGCCCCTGCCCGCCATTGGGACGCTGCAGGACGCTCTCGATGCTGATTCCCTCCTCGGCCAGGATGCCGGCCACCTCGGCCAGTACGCCCGGACGGTCCTTGACCGAGAGGCGGACATAAAAGGAGCGGTAGACATCCTCCGGCTTGGCCAGCTTGAGATCGGCACAATTGAGCGGCTCCTCGGGCCGGATGCCATGGGAAATAGTCGTTCCGGCATCGATGATGTCACTGATGACCGCGCTGGCCGTGGCGTCCTGTCCGGCCCCGCGGCCGATGTAGACGCTTTCGCCGACAATGTCCCCGGTCACCGAGATGGCATTGAAGACCCCGTCCACGTTGCCCAGGACCATGTCCCCCGGCACCAGAGCCGGCTGGACGCTGGCGAAAACGTGGCCGTTCTTGAAATCCCTCAGGATCAGGGCCAGGAGCTTGATCTTGAAGCCCAGCCGCTGCGCCCACTGGATGTCCTCCAGCGTGACATCTCGGATCCCTTCCACCGGCATCTTCTTCAGGGGGATCCATTTCCCGTGGGCCAGGTAGGCGATGATGACCGCCTTGTGGGCGGCGTCCCAGCCATCAAGGTCGAGGCTTTCATCCGCCTCCACGTAGCCCAGCTTGCGGGCATCCTCAAGGATGGCTTCGAAGCTCTGGCCCTCCCGCTCCATGCGGGTCAGGATGTAGTTGCAGGTCCCGTTGAGGATTCCGTAGATGAGCGGAAAATGGTTGACCACCAGCCCTTCCCGAAGGGCCTTGATAATGGGAATGCCGCCGGCCACGCTGGCCTCGAAATAGATATGGGCCCCGTTTTGCCGGGCCAGGGCGAAGAGTTCCTCCCCGTGCTCGCAAAGCAGGGCCTTGTTGGCGGTGACGACGGTTTTTCCGGCCTTCAGGGCAGCCTTGGTCACGGCCAGGGCTTCCCGGGTCCCTCCCATCAATTCGCAGAGGATGTCGATTTCCGGGTCGCAGGCGATGGACATGGGATCATCGGTCAAGGCCTTGGCAGGGATGCGCACGGACCGTTTCTTGTCCAGATGGCGAACAGCTGCCCGGGCCAGGACAAACTTCCCGCCCATGTGCAGTTCCAGTTCCGGCTGCCGGGCCCGGAGATGCTTCCAGACTCCCTGTCCGACCGTGCCGAGCCCGACGACCCCGATTCTGATTCCCCCGGCCTTGCTCATGACTTCTTCCTCCCGGCCCGGTTCTCGGTGCCCGCCAGCAGACGCTGGATGTTGGTCCGGTGACGAATGACAATGAGGATCGCCAGGGCCGCGCAAAGACCGATACTGGCCCGGTTCTGGCCCAGCAGGACCGCGCTCACGGGGAGGCTGATCCCGAGCACCAGGCTGGCCAGGGAGACGTAGCGGAAAATAAAGAACACGACCAGCCAGAGGATGGCCCCGATCAGCATCACCAGCGGCAGCAGGGTGAACAAACCGCCCACTGTGGTGGCCACGCCCTTCCCTCCCTTGAAGCGGAGAAACACCGAGAAGCTGTGGCCGATGATGGCTCCCAGCAGGGCCAGGATTCCCATCAACTGGGGATCCACGCCCCCTTCAAGGGCGAGGCCCTTGCCGATCAGGACCGCGGAAACGCCTTTCAGGGCGTCGAGCACAAAGCAGGCATAGCCGAAGGGCTTGCCGACCACCCGCATCACGTTGGTGGCCCCGGGATTGCCGCTGCCTTCCCGCAGGATGTCGATTCCGCGGACCCTGGCGATGAGGACGGCAAACGGTATGGCCCCCACCAGATAGCTGGCGGCTCCGCAGACCAGATACCACAAATACGGGCTCACCCTATTTTACTCCGTTCAAATTGACGACCTTCAGGTCTTTGATTGAAGCATTGCTGCGGATTTCGGCAAGCGCTTCGTCGCTCGGCGCGCTGTCCAGGCCGCAGATATTGAGCGCGATGCCGCCGACCGAATTCCGGCTCAGGGACATGTTGGAAATGTTCAGCTGGTACTTGGCCAGCACGGTCCCGACCATGCCCACGATCCCCGGCACGTCCTCGTTCTCGAGGACCAGAAGGTAGCGCTCGTCCAGCGGGCTTTCCACATTGCGCTCATGGACCAGGGTCAGCCTCGGGCTCTGGGACTTGCCGATCAGGGTGCCTTCCAGGGAATAGGATTTCCCCTCGGCATCGGTGGCCTCGATGCGGATCAGCTCGGTGTAGTCCCGCTCGAGATTGTCCTGCACGATCTCCATCTTGATACCCAACCGCTCCATGACCCGCGGGGCGTTGACGTCGTTCACGTCGTTGCTGATCTGCCGCAGGTATCCCCGCTGGATGGCCCGGCTCAACGGCTTGACGTCGAGGCCCACCAGTTTTCCGGAATAGGTGATCCGGATCCGGCTGATTTCCGCCGGGGTCAATTGCTGGATGGTGACGCCCAGCTTGAAAGCCAGGCTGAGGTAGGGCCGCAGGACCTGCAGCTGCTTGGGATCCACGGATGGCACATTGACCGCATTGCGGATGGAACCGGTGTGCAGGGTCTCGTAAATCAGTTCCGCCACTTCGAGGCCGACGTTTTCCTGCGCTTCCGTGGTCGAGGCCCCGAGATGGGGCGTGAGGACGATCCGGTCGTGCTCGCGCAGGCTGCTCTCCGCGGAAAGCGGCTCACCGACGAAGACATCCAGGCCGGCGGCCGCGACCTTGCCGCTGGCCACCGCCTCCGCCAGGGCCTCCTCGTCGATCAGCCCGCCCCGGGCGCAGTTGACGATGCGGACCCCCGGTTTCATCCGGGTCAGGGCCGCGGCATTGATCATGTTGGTGGTGGCCTCCGTCCTGGGCATGTGGACGGTAATGAAATCGGCCTCCTTGAAGACTGTTTCCAGGTCGGTCTTGGTCACTTCCAGCTGCTCGGCCCGGGCGGTGGTCAGGTAGGGATCATAGGCCAGGACCTTCATCCCGAAGGCCTGGGCCCGCTTGGCCACCTCGGATCCGATCCGGCCCAGCCCGAGGATGCCGAGGGTCTTCTGGAAAAGCTCGCTGCCCTGGAAGGCTTTCTTGTCCCACTTGCCGCTTTTCATCGAGGCATTGGCCTGGGGGATGGGCCGCGCCGAGCACAGGAGATGGGTAAAGGTCAGCTCGGCCGTGGCGATGGTGTTGCCCCCGGGGGTGTTCATGACGATGACCCCCTTGTCGGTGGCCGCCTCGACGTCGATATTGTCCACCCCGACGCCGGCCCGCCCGACTGCCTTCAGCCTGGGTGCGGCCTCGACGATTTCCCTGGAGATGGAGGATGCGCTGCGAACGATGATGGCATCCACGTCGGAGGCCATCTGCTTGAGCACTTCGGGACTCGAGCCGTAAGCTTCGATAACTTCGACTCCTTCCTTTTCCCGGAGGTATTGAACTCCGCTTTCGGCGATCTTGTCGGCTATGAGGATTTTCATCTGTAGAAAAGCGCGTAGCGTAGATAGACGTCAGTCGGCTTGGCAATCCCTTCTTCGTGTTTCCTACAGGCTCCATGGCGAATCAAACTGTGAGGCTTGCTGAACGCCCGGAATCCCCTAGCCTGAATTCCATGGATCACTTTGACGCAGTCATCATCGGGGGCGGCTCGGCCGGTTATGCCGCGGCCCGGACCATCCGGGAAACCCGGGAACGGGTGGCCATTATCGACAGCGCACCCGAGCTGGGGGGCCTCTGCATCCTCCGCGGCTGCATGCCCTCGAAGACCCTGATCTATTCCACCGAGGTCCTCCACCTGGCCCGTCAGGGACGCCTTTTCGGCCTGGATATTCCCTCGGCCAAGGCGGACATGAAGGAGCTCCACCAGCGCAAGCTGCGCATGATCGACGACTTCAAGGGCTACCGGCAGGAACAACTGCAATCCGACCGCTTCACCCTGATCCGGGAGCGGGCCCGTTTCACCGATCCGGACACCATCACCCTGGAGCCTTCCGGACGAAAGATCACCGCCGATTCCTTTATCATCTCGACCGGTTCCGTGGTCAATTATCCCCTCATTCCCGGCCTTGAACACCCGGACATATGGACCAGCGATGATGTCCTGGAACTCGACCACTTGCCCGATTCGGTCATTGTCCTGGGCGGCGGCGTGGTCGCCTGCGAGCTGGCCCAGTTCCTTGTCCGCGCGGGTTCCGGGGTGACCCAGATCCAGCGCAGCCCGCATATCCTGAGGGAGAACTCCGACCAGGCGGCGGAAGTCATCATGAAGGTCTTCCGGGAGGAGGGAATCCATCTCTGCACGGGTACCCGCCTGCAGCGGGTCACCCGCGATGAAGAGGGTTTCACGGTCCAGTTTGAGGACAACCAGGGCCACCATGAAGCCCGGGCCCGGCATCTCGTCAATGCCCTCGGGCGCAGGCCCGCGGTGGACCATCTCGGCCTTGAGGAAGCCGGAGTGCAGCTGCTGACGGATGGCAAGATCCGGGTCAACGCCTGGCAGCAGACCGACAATCCCCGCATTTATGCCGCGGGGGATGTCTGCGGGCCCTTCGAAATCGTCCACATCGCCATCATGCAGGGTGAAACCGCTGGCCTCCATGCCACGGGACGGGAAGCCCAGCCGGTCAACCTGGAAACGCGGACCTCCGTCGTCTTTACCGATCCCCAGGTAGCCACCGCGGGACTACCCCTGGAGGAGGCCGGTCAGCGGGGAATGGACCTGGTCGTGGCCGAGTATCCCTTCGACGATCACGGAAAGTCCATCCTCATGGAGGCCCGGCACGGCTATGTGAAGGCCTGGGCCGACAAGGAGACAGGGCTTCTGGTCGGTGCGGAGTGCGTCGGCAAGGACGCCGGGGAACTGATCCATGCCATGGCCGTTGCAGTCAGCCTGAAGGCGCCGGTCCGGAAACTGCTAAGGGTCCACTGGTATCACCCCACCCTGTCCGAGATCTGGTCCTATCCCCTCGAGGACTTGCTGGATGCATTATCCGGCTGAAAGGGCCTCCGGCAGCGGCTGAGGGAAACTGCTCAAATATTGCCAAAGAGTGGTTTTTCAATTGTCAAAAAGCTTCCAAAGGCTGCTAACTGAAGCCCGAGCATGGATCTGTCATCACTCCTCTATCTGACCGGCCTGAGCGGCTTCTTCACTTCCCGGGCGTTTGTCCCGGCCTTCTGCACGGCCTTTTTCCTGCGCTACGGGCAGTACCTTCCCTGGATCGGGAATATCGATTTTATCCAGGCCACCGGGGCCGAGCCTACCTGGTTCACCAGCAACCTCACGATCGGCCTCCTGGGCCTGCTTTCCCTCCTGGAAATTGGAGCCACCAAGTTCCCTGAAGCCCAGGAGCTTCTGGACGGGGTCCATAAATATGCCAAGACCGGACTGGCCGCGGTTTCGGCCCTTGGCGTGCTGGGTGCCCGGGACGCCGCTTTCATTGAACAAACCATATCCCAGGCGGGAACCTTCGACATGGTCGTCTCGGGCGCGCTGGCGGTTGTGGTCTATGTCCTCAGCACCCTTCGGTCGGCCTTCATGGGCATCCTCAACCTTTCCGACCCGGACGATGACCTCGGGATCCAGACCCTGGTGAGCTGGTTCGAGGATATCTGGTCCTCTTTCGGGGTCTTCCTCCTGATTCTCTACCCGCTCTTCATCCTCACCGTCCTGGGGATCATCGTGGTCCTCCTGATGGCTTCCAGCAAGTACGCCCGGTACCGCGAGGAACGCTCCAAGGTGCCCTGCGGAACCTGTGGGGAATACATCTACGCCTGCGCCGTCAGCTGTCCCAAATGCCATACCCCCGTTCCCAATCCCAAGGATGTCGGCTTCTTCAGCCAGACGGTTGACCGGCCGGCCGCGTCCCAGCACGACCATGAGCTGCGCCTGGTCAGCAAGCGCCGTTGCCAGAAGTGCGCCAGCCGGATCGAGGAACGCAAGCTGCCCCAGATGTGCCCGGTCTGCAAGAATACCATTCTCGGGTCGACCAGCGACCAGGAAGACTACATCGGCAAGGTCCGGGACCGGCTCCCCAAGGTGCTGGGAGTGAGCTTCCTGCTGAGCATGGTGCCGGTCATCGGGGTCATCCCGGGCATCATTTACTATCGAATCCAGCTTATCTCCCCGTTCCGGGCCTACATCCCGGCCGGAAAGGGCCTGGCCCTGCGATGGATGCTCAAGCTGCTGTTCATTTTCCTGATTGCCCTGCAGGTCATCCCCGGGCTGGGCGCCTTCATGGTCCCGATCATGGCCCTGATCAGCTACACGGTCTATTCAGGATACTTCAAGTCGCTCCTCGGCGCATAGGGCTGCAGCGCCCGTTAAAAATTCATAAATAAATTGTCCATCAAGCATTTAGCTTGTGGGAAAGCTGCCTTTTTAACACTTCTGGTGCGACAAAGGAGCACCGATGATGCAGGCAGCAAAAGACAACAGGCAAGCCTCTGGAAGCGAGGGATTCACACTGGTTGAAATGATCGTCGCCATGACCCTGATGGCCATGGTCTTCACGGCCGCCTTCGGATCCTACTTTCTCGGCATGAGGATGGTGGAGGACGCCCGCGAGGAAATCCGCGCCGCCCAGATCATCCAGAGTGAGGTCGAACGCCTCCGGACCATGAACTGGGACCAGCTCAGCGATCCGGACCTGATTCCCTCCCTGGCGCAGTTCGAGCCGCACGGATCGTTCGTCAACTTTTACGCCAAGGACTACAAGTGTTTCCGCTATAATTTCCCCCTGGCCAACGGCAAGGAGCGCCAGGTCACGGTGGTTGTGGAATGGCTCAATTCCAGGGAATCCTGGTCGGCCATGTCCTTCACCACCCGGATCACCAAGAACGGTCTCAACGACTACTATTACCGCGACATTTAAAGAAGCAGGAGAAACTGGGATATGAATATCAGGAAGAACAGCACCAAGGGGTTCACCATAGTCGAGGTGATGGTGACGGTGGTCATTTCGGCCTTCGTCCTGACCTCGGCCTACGCGGCCATCATCAGCCTGGCCAAGGGTTCCGAGAGCATGATCAATTACTCGGAAATGAACGGCCAGACCCGCCTGGCCCTCGAGATTTTCGGGCGGGACGCGCGGGCCGCCAAAAATGTGAACGTTTTCACGGAGAACCTCTTTGTCATGCGCCGCGGAACCTCCTTCACGGATTTGCGCCCGAACGTCCAGGAAGATCACTTTGTCATCTACGAGTTCGTCCCCCAGGCGGGGACCTTCACCCGCGAAGTCTATTCCATCGACCCGACGGAAGTGACGAACACCTACGTCAAGAAGATGAACCAGCTGAGCGCCTCGGAGATCCGCAACAACCTGACCGAGGTCAGCAACGAAGTCCTGCTGTTCGATGTCGATGACCTGAATTTCATTTACTACCGTCTGGTGGATCCGGAGGTGACCGGAGAAGATCCGATCGCCAAGACCACTCCCGAAGTCAAACACGTACAACTTGAGGCGAGACTCGAGCGTCGGGTGCTCAACCTGACCAATACCAACTACATCATCTCCGCCCGCTTCATGATGAGGAACAAGGATGTCGGTGAATAATAGCAAAAATGGTTCTGTAATGATCGCGGCCCTGATCATCGCGATCGTAACCGGGTCGCTGGTCGGCCTGTTCCTGAAAACAGTCACCCAGGAAATCGAGTATGCCCACCGTTCGCGAATGGCCCTGATGGCGGTCAACGTGGCCGAGGCCGGCATCGAACATGCCCTCTACGCCTTTAACGAGGAAGACTGGTCCGGCTGGAACAAGGGAACGTACGGGTACTACAAGCCGACCATCTGGCTGCGCTACTCGGAGCAGGAACTCAAGCGGAAAGAGGCCCGCACCGCCCGGGTCTACATCCAGACCGAGGATGATCCTCCCCGGGCAGTGGCGGAAGGAATCGTCACCAAGCCGAACGGGATGCAGGTGACCCGCCAGATTTACGTGGAGCTTGGGAACCGCAGTTTGTTCGCCAATGGAATCCTGGCCAAGACCAGCCTCGGGTTCAACGGCAACGGGATCTACGTGGACAGCTATCTGTCGTCGGTCGACGGAGGCTACAAGGCCTGGTACACCGACGATGACGGCAACTACCGGGAGAACCTCAACGACAATGGTTCGGTGGCCAGCCTGTCCGTTGAAGCGGACGCAATGAACTTCGGCAATGCCGACATCTGGGGCACCGCCGCCACCGGTGGGGGGAGCCTTGCCGTCGGGCCCAATGGAACCGTGCGCGGGGAGGACACACCTGCCGGGGTCAGTATTGATACTACCCGCGTCTCCTACGATTTCTATGCCTCCGTCCCCGACGCCGAGCTGCCGACCAAGTACTGGTCCTCCGCCCCTTCCGGCTACACCATCACCACCGGTGACTACACCTTGACCGATTTCATCATCAAGTCCGGTGACATTATTGTCATTGAAGGGGAAGTGGAATTGTACGTGAAAGATGACGTCAATATCAGCGGGGTGCTCCTCCTGGCCCCGGACTCAACCCTGAAAATCTATGTGGCAGACGACTTCACCGTGGACGGCAACGCGGCCGCCATCGCCAATATCCAGATTACCGACGAGACTTACGCCAAGTTCCTCAACGAGGACGGATCGAGGGACTACGCAACCCTTGAAGACTGGGTCGTCAACGAGATGAAAGCCGACGAGGACGACACCACCTACTCCCTGGTCGGGGTTCCGGAAAACCTGCAGGTCTTCAGCCTGGGCAAGGATGATCCCAGCACTAGCACGATTGAGACTCCCGAATTCAAGCTGGCCGGCCGCGGCTCTTTCGCCGGTTCCGTCTACGCCCCCAATGCCGACATCAACCTCGGGGGTTCCGGAAACAAGGGTGAAATGTTCGGTGCCGTCGTCGGGGACACCATCTCCTTCGGGGGTGGCTACCGGTTCCATTACGACGAGGACCTGGCCGATTTGGAGAGCCCCTTATCCAAGAAAGTCACCCGCTGGGTGGAGCTGACGGACGCTTCCATGCGAAAGGATATGTCCAAGATGCTCTCCACCGGATTCTGAGTCCGGGAATCGCCCTGTAGCAGCGTTACAGCCCGTAACAACAGACGTTGGGCAGGGTTGACATACGCCAAACGGGCCGGAAATATGGGCACTATTCTTTCTAATGGGCGCTAAACAAATCCATGTAGTCGATCCGTCTCCGTCAACCCTGCTCAAGCTGTGGATAGTGGCCTTGGCAGGATTGGTGGTTCCGACTGCGGTGGTGCATTTCTGGCCTGATTTCACCTGGGTCGGACGTGCCGAGCGATCCCTGAACCATTCTCTTCGTGAGGGCCAGTGGGAAGAACCCTGGCAGGCCATCGACCAGAAGAATTTTTCGTCCGGCTGGATCCGCTGTTCCTCTCTTGAAGATGCTGTCCGGCTGGACCAGCGCATTGACGACGGACAGCCTCATACGGGGAAGCTGGTTCTAGCGGAAGGAGGCCTGGCATGGCGGGGCCAGTAGGCTCCCGGTCCGGCAGCGGCCGTCGCCGGGTCTTCGTCCTGGTCGACGGCGGGATCGTGCGTGGCATTTTCAACACTTGGGACGATGCCGAGGCCTATGCCGACGAGAACCGCTTCTCGCTTGATCACCTGATGGAGTACGAGACCCGGAAGGATTTTCCGGATCACCTGCATCTGATGGAGGCCAGATGGGGCGATGACTGGGTTTTCCAGGGCCAGTGGAGCAAATACCTCCCAAAATGGGACCGCCCGCCGGAAAAGATCCGCCTCGACCATTTTCACTTCAAGGGGAGCCAATTTGAATTATTCCGTCAAAAGGAATTCGAGTACTTTGATGGAATAGTCGACCGCATCAACCCGATGGCCCCGGACAGTGCCCTGGTTACGGAGTTGATTGCCCCCAAGCCACCCTCTCCTGCCGGCGATCCCGGCCCCTCCCTGGGACGGCTTGAACCAGCCCCTGACGAACCGGCAGAGGTAGAGGAACCAGCCGGTGAATCCACGGATCCTGGCCTGGAAGAGCCTGGGGTTGAGGCGTATTCACCCGAATACCCTGGCATTGAACCTGATACGGAGGAAGCGCCTCCGCAGGAAGCCGTAGAACCTGAGCCGCAGGACGACAGCGAGGCGTCCGACGAACCGGAATCCAGTCCGGAGCCTGAGGAAGAACCCATTCAGGAGCCGCCGTCGCGCGAACAGCCCAAACCTGCCCCGGTGAAGCTGAACCTGGCCAAGCCGCCACAAGAGCCTCCTGCTGAAGAACATGAGAAGGCGGAAAAGGCGACCGGGGACGAGCCTTCCAAGCCGGAAATTCCCGGACCGCCCCCCAGGAAGCCGGCCATCAGTTATCCGGAGTCCGATCCGGAGGAATTCTCCGACCTCAAGCCGCAGCCGCGCATCTCCTTCCAGAAGAAGGCCAATCCCCTGCGACTGAAGAGCAAGGGCGAGCCCCAACCGATTCCCAGTTTCAAGCCGACATCAGCGCCCCCGGTGGCGCCGATCGGAAAACAATCCAGCGTGGAGCTGGCCTATGCCCAGCAGGAAGTCGAGGAACGGAAGATCAAGGAAGCGGAGGAAAAGGCGGCCAAGGGACGCCGGGTCTGGTCCCTGCGACTGATTTTCACCGTGATCGTGATGGTCCTTTGCTGGGCCGGTGGCCTGTACTGGGTCCTGCGCCCGGAACCCACGGCGGCCAGTATCGTCTCCCAGATCACCTCCCTTTCCAGTGCAAAGGTCATGATCTTCGAGCCGGACATGGTATTCTTCCAGTTGCCGGTGGATCCGATTCACCAGGAGCGCTGGGTCAAGTCCCTTGAGCTGAAGCCGATTCCCCGGGGCGAAGCGATGGTCATGCCGACCTATCATGCCCTGGATACCTGGTCGCGTCCGGAGGGATTTGTCCGGCCCCCGTACTCGGTGACGGAGGTGGACGAATGGCTGGACCTGCGTACCCGCAAGATCGCCTATGGATTCAGCCTGACCTGGGAGGATGGCAGCGTGATCATCCTCGACCTCGAATCCGACATGTTGATTGGGTGGGGATATGCCGAGCGCTACCCCGAGATTCTGAATTAGAGACACCGGAACAGCCCGCCTGCCAGATCCCCATCCACCCGGCAAAAGCCTTGCCCTTGGCTTGTTATGTGCTGCACTGGGTTCTATGAATACAGTAACTGTCGCTCTTGGAACCCTCATTGGAGTATTTGCCCTGGTCCCCCTCGAGGCCGGGGAACTGGACCTGACCGCTGAAATCTGGCCTCCCTATGTCGCGGAGGAAACTCATTCCGGCTATGCCATTGAATTGGTGGAGAAAGTCCTGGAAAGAGCCGGGTACGATTCCGGACTGACGCTTATTGGGCCCGGTGAACAGGATGAAGCCATCAAGGAGAAAAAATTCGAGGGCATCATGGCGGCCTGGAAAACCCCGGCCCGCGAGGAAATCATGTATTATTCCAAGCCCTACCTGGAAAACCGGCTGGTCCTGGTCACGCGGGAAGGCAATCCGGTGGACATGGACAGCTTTGCGTCACTGGCCGGCAAACGGATAGCCGTGGTCCGCAACTATGGTTATGAAGAGGAGCTGAAGCGGATCGAGGGGCCGGAATTCGTCTACGGAAAAAGCAACCAGGATAACCTGACCGCCCTCCTCCGCGGCGAGGTCGACTATGCCCTGATGGATGATCTGGTCATTCACCACACCATGGAATTTCACGGGAACAAAGCCAACCTGCTGCTCGAGGTGGGTTCCCATGCCATGATTCTCAAGGATCTGTGCCTGACGATGCGAAAGGATATCCCCAACGCGGAAAAAGTCATCCGTGACTTCAACGCCCAGATATCTTCCATGCTCCAGGATGGGACGTACCACAAAATTCTCGGTGTCGACTGGATCCGGGCTGACACCGATGATGATGGTACGCCCGAACTGATTTCCGCGGGAACTCAGGTTGGCTCGACCCCGCCCGCCTATGCCTATGACATGTCGCCCCTGAAGCCGGCTGCCTACACCAAAATGCAGGTCCGTGTCATCGGTGAGGATGATCTCTACAAGGACTGGAATGAGGTCCCCGACCAGTACAAGCTGCCCTACAATCCGGGTGAATCCGGAAAACTGCGCGGAGCGACCATCCTGTCGCTTGATTACTGACCTTCAACAGGCAAAGGAGAATCCACACATTTTCCGCGAGGGACCCGCAATTTCCAAGTCCTGTCAGGCGGAGCAACCAAGCCGATATGAACAAGGATTTCCACCCGTCGAATGGCGGCCAAAACGGTCGGACCGCAGCAAAGTCGGTCGTGATCCACATCGGTCCCCCAAAATCCGGTACGACCACAATCCAGAATGCACTCGAGTGCCTTTCAGGGGACAGTGGTGTGGTCCGTTATGCCACTTCGGGACGATTTCTGGAGGGCGGTCGATGGGCATTTCGGGACGGGCGGCTCGGGAATGTCCCGGGTACTGGTCCATGCGGAAACCATGCGGCAATATTCTATGCCTTGGAGGGGATGTTGATCTCCCCGGACAGCGAGACGCTGCTGCGCCAGCTGGGCGATGAGGTCGGGTCGGCCACGGAGAGGCTTGTTGTTTTGAGCAGCGAGGGCTTTTGGTTTCTCCGGGAGGATGCGATCAGGCGGCTCATGGACCTTCTTGGCGATTGCCGGGTCACGGTGGTGGCCTACCTTCGGGATCCATTGAGGCGATTTCCCTCAATGTACTGCCAGCACCTGAAGCAGGGCACATTTGGAGGATCGTTCACGGAATTTCTTCGTGAGAATGATGAAAGATTGTTTGAGGAATACGCGATCATACGTCGATGGCAGGGCGTGTTCGGCCAGGAGTCCGTGGAGTGCCGGGCCTTCGACCGGGTTTGCCGGTCGCCGGGCCTGGTTGAAGACTTTTTCCAGCTGCTGAAAAAGCTGGAGCCTGGTGAAACCTTCGTGTTGCCGCGAGGCGAGACCGAGCACACCAACATCAGGCAGAACGATTCCTTTCTCCGTCTCCTGCGCGCCATGAACGCCGTGGACTTGCGCTTTCAATCAAGGCAGCTGGCCCGGGTTTGCGCGTATGTTCGCCGGATAGCCCTTGGAAGTCGTAAGTGCCGGGCCCTTTTGAATTCCCTTCCATTGGGCGGCAAGCCGGTAATTCTCGATTTGGAGCGGCGGAACTTCGAGAGATTCATCGAGTCGCGGTTCAATGAACTCTCTCCCGAGGCCCAGGCCTTCTACCGTGATGTCTTCGGGAATGCGTTCAGCTTGGGAAAGGGTGCGCCAAGGGAAACCAGCGAGGCTGAATCAACCTGACCGGTAAACTCCGGGGAGGAAGCGGCCTTCCAGTCGCTGGAATACTGGAGGGATATTCTGTCCGGATAAGAAACAGTCTGTAATTCATCCCGGATCTCTGCAGGATTAGTCTCCATGACAGAGGAACTGATTGAAGAGAGGCCGTTTGAGGAGAACCTGGAGTCCCTGGAGCAGGCCATCAACGGGCAGTCCATTGACCGTATCATGCAGCTCCTGGGGGAAGCCGACCTGGAGGATGCGGCCAAGCTCGTTGATCGTCTTGATGCGGAGGACCGGAAGTCGCTCTTTGCCCTGCTCACGGCGGAGCAGGCGGCGGAAGTCCTCGAGAACATGTATTACTTCCAGGGGGCGGATATCGTGGAGGATCTGCCTCCGAAGGCCGCCGCGTCCATTATCGCCCGGTTGGACAGTGACGACCGGGCCGACCTGCTCAATGAACTCGATGAGGAGGATTCGGCCGCCATTCTTGAGGAACTTGACCGGGAGATCGCCGACGAGACCCGTCGCTTCATGGCCTATCCGGACGGAACCGCGGGTGCGGTCATGTACAGCGAGTACCTCGCTTTCGATGCCGGTCTCACGGTCGAGGAAATCCTCAGCGACATCCGTTCGCAACGGGAACAGTATGCCGAGTTCGGGGTCCAGTATGCCTACGTCCTCGATGACCGGCACCGCCTGCTGGGGGTCCTCCCCATCCGGAATCTTCTGTTCGCCAGGCATTCGGAAAAAGCGCGTGAGGTGATGATCCGGAATCCGATCACGGTGGATGTCGAGACTTCCATCCACGAACTGAACAATCTTTTCGAGCAGCATCACTTCCTCGGCCTTCCCGTGGTCGATCCGGACGGGACGCTGCTGGGCATTGTCGACCGGGAGGCCGCATCCGAAGCCATGCAGGAGGCAGCCACGGAGGATCTTCTCAAGTTCCAGGGCCTGATGGGGCGTGAGGAACTGCGCTCCATGCCCCTCGCCACGCGCAGCAAGCGCCGGCTCTCCTGGCTCAGTATCAACATCGTTCTGAACCTCATTTCCGCAAGCATCATCGCCCTGCACCAGGACACCCTGCAGGCGGTCATCGCCCTCGCTGTTTTCCTGCCCATCATCTCCGACATGTCCGGCTGTTCCGGCAACCAGGCCGTGGCCGTCTCCATGCGTGAGCTCTCCCTCGAGCTGGTCAGCCCGCGCGAGTTCCTGCGGGTCTTTTTCAAGGAATCCTCGGTCGGTCTCACCAACGGGATCGTGCTGGGCCTCCTGGTCGGTGTACTGGCCTGGATCTGGAAAGGGAATCCCGCTCTCGGGGCGGTGGTGGGTTCCGCCCTGGCGCTGAATACGGTCATTGCCGTTTGCGTTGGCGGGCTGGTCCCGCTCCTCCTCAAGGCGTTCAGGCAGGATCCGGCCCTGGCCTCGGGGCCCATCCTGACTACCGTCACCGACATGTGCGGCTTTCTCCTGATCCTCGGCATCGCCTCCCTGTGCCTGCCCCTGCTGGTCTGAGGAACACGGCCGATCCACCAGGAAATGCCCCGCCTTATTGCAGGTCGACGATCTGCAGGTAACTTCCTGCATGCAGTTTTCCAAGACACTGGCCGCCCTTGTTTTCATCCTGGTCCCGATGTTGTCGCTGCAGGCGGAGGCGCATCAGCCTGCCAAGGTCCTGATTGTCGTGACCAATCACGGACAGCTCGGTGATACCGGTGATCCCACCGGATATTACCTGACCGAGGTCGCCCACCCCTGGCATGTGTTCCGGGAAGCCGGATACACGGTTGAGTTTGCCAGCCCACGGGGAGGTTTCGCGCCGATGGATCCCAAGAGCTTCGACCTGGAGGATCCGGTCAACAGGAAGCTCTGGCATGACCTTGCCGCCGTTGAGGCGCTCGTGCATACCAAGGCCCTGTCCTCCCTCGACAAGGACGATTACGCGACGGTCTTTTTCGCCGGCGGACATGGTACCATGTGGGATTTCCCGGACAGTCCGGAAGTCCAGTCAATCGTGCGCGATTTCCTCGAATCGGGGAAACCGGTGGGGGCCGTCTGCCATGGTCCGGCGGCGCTGGTCAATGTGAAGATGTCCGACGGATCACCCCTGCTCCGAGGCCGCCAGGTCAACGGCTTCACCAACGAAGAGGAAGCCAATGTGGGCCTGACCGACGTCATGCCCTTTCTCCTTGAATCCGCCATGAAGGATGCCGGAGGAGAATTCACGGAATCGCCGCCCTTCGAGACCCACGTGGCCGTTGACGGTCTTCTGGTCACCGGCCAGAACCCGGCCTCCGCGACCAAGGCCGCGCAGGAACTGGTCGCGCTGCTGGGCAAGCGGTAGCGGCAGCCAAATCAACCGGGTCCTCCCTTGCCTCCCATGTAGGTTGTCCAACCGCTGGGAACGCAAGAATACCAGGGCAAGGTTCCGGATAGCTTACCGCAGGATCCGACCAGATCCGATGTTACAGGCTGCCTTCCAACTGGATGGATCCGTCGGCATATCGGTAATAGGCCCGAAAGCCGTCAGCTGTTTTGCCAAGGCAGCGGATCCAGCCAATGTTACGGGCAGGCATGTACATATCGGGATACAGGTCAGGGGCTGTCCATAACCAAGCACCCAGATCCACATCAAACAACCAAAAGGAGTAAAGGTCCTTCCCCGCAATGTACCAGTAGCCCTGAGCGCCATGGAAAATCCATGGTTCACCGATTGCAAAGTCATAAAAATTCCCCAAATCGTCCGGGGAATACCAGGCCGGGACATCCCCCACCGGAGACTCTGCCAGGCCAGGATAGAATAGATGCATTGTGAATCCATTCATGACAGGAAACCAGTTTTCCGCAGTCGCCAGCCGATACAATTCAGTATCGACCTCAATCCCTCCAAATAAATTGTAGATGGAGATATTGGCGTTCCAGTCGCCCAGAAAATACACAGTTTTCAAATTGGGTGTATTTTTCAATGCCCTGGAATTCAGACGGAGCAAACTTGATGGGAAAGCGATCGTTTCCAGGGCAGAAGCCCCCCAAAACGCCTCACTGCCCACTGCTGTCAATCCTTCAGGAAGATAAATGTGGCTGATGGAAGCACAATGGGAGAAGGCGTAGCTATCAATTGACTTCAAACCCCCGGGAAAGCTGATGTTCGCTAGCGAAACGCAGTTTTCAAACGATCCGTATCGGATAACTTCCACCAAGTCCGGTAAGTCTATCGCTTCCAGGCTTGAACAATTGAAGAAGGCATACTGTTCAATCGTTTTGAGGTTATCCGGCAAAACGACATGAGTGAGACTGGTACAATCTCGGAAAAGTACCACTGGCAGCACTTCCAACGGCGCGAGGATCTCGGCGGACTCAAGACCGGAACAATAACTGAAGACACCTTGGCCGAGGGTTTCAGTTTTCTCGGGGATCGAGAGGGAATTCAGGCTTCCGCAGTTTTCAAAGGCGCTGGCCCCCAGGATCATCAGCCCGTCAGGCAAAACGATCTCCGATAATTGGTAGCACCTGCTGAAGGCACCTGAGCCGATTTCCCGGACCCCGGAGGGGAGGTCGATGGAGATCAGGGATTCGCAGCGACCGAAGGCACCACCTCCAATCTTCACGATATTGGGACCGAGAGAAACAGACGTCAGGGAAGTGCAGGAGGAAAAGAGACTGGCCTGGATTTCCACCAGTTTGGGCGGCAGGGAAACGGACTGGAGCTGCGAGCACTTGCTGAAAGCCCCCGGTCCCAACTCTTCGACTGATTCGGGGAAGGTAAGAGATTGCAAACCGTCGCAGGACAAAAATGCATTCTCCTGAATAGACAACAATCCCTCCGGAAACTCGAGGGTTTTGATGAGTCTGCAGTTGTTGAAGGCTTCCTTGCCGATGATTTGGAGTGAAGAAGGCAGGTTGAACACAATCAGCCCGGAGCTTTGAGAAAAAAGACCCTCGGGAATCGCCGATAAACTGTCAGGCAATTGGGCGCTTCCCAGGCGGTTGCATCCCGAAAAGGCGAAAGCTCCCAGAGCCTCAACGGAGTCGGGTATACTGACCGATCTCAGGCGATTACAATCACTAAAGGCGTGTTCACCGATGGTTTTGAGATTCGGTGGCAAGCTAAGTTCAAGGATGTCCGTGCAAAACCGAAAAGCAAACGGGCCAATTTCCTCAAGGCTTTCAGGAAATACCGGGTCCGTCAGGGATCCGCACATTTGGAATGCATGCCCCCCGATGGACTGCAGCCCTTCGGGAAAGGTGACCGACTCCAGCCACCTGGAAAAGTAAAACCCAAATTCACCGATCCGGACCACTCCTGAATGGATAAACACTTCGGATAATCCACAGTTTTGAAAGGCATAATCCCCAATAACGGTGACGCCCTGCGGAACCGCGTAAGACCCTGAAAGAGCAGGCGGATATTTGACCAGCCCGGATTGGCTCTTGTTGAACAGTATCCCGCCTGAAGAGGAATAGTATGGATTTTCCAGGTCGACCGTAATGGCCGACAAGCTGTCACAGCTCTCGAAAGTTTCCGGTTCGATGGAAACGATACTGCTCGGAACGATGATCTCCGTCACCGACCGTTGATAACGAAACGCACTTTCACCAATACCAATGATCGGCTGGCCATCCAGCATGGCGGGGATTTCCACAACCCCGGACGGGCCACTTCCCTGGAATCCAGAAAGAATCAGGCCATCCTCCGTCTCTATAAAAAACGCCGTGTCCGACGTAATTTGATCGGCAAGCAGATTCAGGGGCATCCCAGCCAGTCCCAAAAGCAGCCATTTCCATGAAATTAAGACCTTAAGCACACCGGAAATCTTATTTCCGAAATGTTAATGTAAAGGTCAATTCAGACTGGATATCTCTCAGCCGAAGCAGTGAATCCACTCAAGAGGGCCGCCACTCGGGACCCCCTTGGGCATGAGCCGGGAAGGATCGGAACCGCACCCTGCTTACTCCGGCCCCGCAAACCGGAAGAACTTCACGCCGGGATCGGGTGCCGGGAGGATCACGGTTGAGGTCTCGGCGGTATCGAACCAGTCGATCATGTCCTCGCTTTCCTGGACCCGGAAGTTCAGCAGAGCCTCGCCGTCAATGATCTCGATCAAGCTGCTGCCCGGGCGCAGGTCGGCGATTTCCTCAAGCGTATATTCGTTGGCGAGTTGGCTGGAAAGGACATCACCAAGGGAACCGGCGGTCCAGATTACACCAGAGAGATCCGCCCCGACAAAGTTGGCATCCGTCAGGTTGGCACTGGTCATGTTGGCATCGGACAGGTCAGCATCGGACAGGTCGGAGCCACTTAGGTTGAAACCGCTCAGGTCGGCACCACTCAGGTAGGCGCCGGGTCCAATTAAATAGCCACCTATTAATTTCCAATTCGTTGGTAGCGATATTGGCACCCCAATTAGCCCTCCAGAGGAAACTCCGGTCAGGTTGGTATAAGCCAGGTCCGCACCGGACAGGTTGGCACCGGACAGGTTGGCATCTTTCAGGCTGCCTTCTGACAGGTCGGCATAGGACAGGTCGGCATTTGTCAGGTCGGAATAGCCCAAGGCGGCACAAAGCAGGTCGGCATAGGACAGGTTGGCTCCAGTCAGGTCGGCATAGGACAGGTCGGCATCCCACAGGTTGGCGCCGGGTCCAACTAAATACCCATTTATCAATTGCCAATCCGCTGGAAGCGACTTTGGCACCCCAATTATCCTTCCAGAGCCAACTCCAGTCAGGTCGGCACTGGCTAAACTGGCATCCGTCAGGTCGGCACTGAACAGGTAGGCATTGGTCAGGTTGGCACCGGACAGGTTGGCCTCTCTCAGGTAGGCGCCGGAAAGGTTGGCATCGGTCAGGTCGGCATCGTTCAGGTAGGCAGCGTACATGTAGGCATCGGACAGGTCTGCATGGGGCAGGTCGGCATTGGACAGGATGGCATAGAACATGTCGGCATCGGACAGTTTGGCAAAGGACAGGTTGGCGCCGGTCAGCAAGGTTTTGGACAGGTAGGCACTGAACATGTTGGCATGGGACAGGTCGGCACCGGACAGGTCGGCATACCACAGGCTGGCACTGGACAGGTCGGCATAGGCCAGGTCGGCATCGGACAGGTCGGCATAGGACAGGTCCTCTCCCGGCCCAATATAATATCCATTCACCCAACCTGTTCCCGTATCTGGGTCAATCTGTGAAAATGCCGTGGTTGAAATCGACAACAACGCAATCGCGGCGACAAAAGCAATTTTGTGCATGGTGGCTAATCTGGGGTTATGAGCTTTTTTGCCTATTTGCGAGGGGCTGCGGTTCACGAGTAATACAAATTCAGCGGTTAAAGTCAATCCGCGGCCATCCCGGCCCCGTCACCCGATGCCATTAGCAGGCGGCATGATGTGCAGCCGTCGCCCTGGACTTGAATCAGTGACAGGGGAAGTCCCTGAGCACGGGCCGGAACCGGTGCAGGCCGGTTACCGGGAAACCCATGGCATGGGGATTATTTTATGTATGGTCCCAAGGATGGTAACCCGTGGATGGGTTGTGAGGCTGTGGGGCAAAGGTGTGGGAAACCTCTTATTCAGCTTAACGCCCGTCCGGTGTCCTTGTGGTGTCCTACTGCTGTTGGCTGATGTGCTATTCCGGCGTCATGAATGCAAAACACCAAGGCGGCATAAATTGGATTAAATCCCACGCAAGCTACTTTCTTCAGCAATTTGGAGCGTGGAGGCGCGGGCCGGAATCGAACCGGCGATAGAGGTTTTGCAGAGGTTAGCTTGAGGTTTGACAAATTGGTCAATTTGACCAACTATAATAAACATGGAAGTCAGCATTTACGAGGCCAAGACCCACCTCTCGAAACTGATCGAAGCGGTGGAACGGGGCGAGGAGGTGATTGTTGCACGGCGCAACAAGCCGGTGGCGAGGATCATTCCCGCAAGCGCGCATCGGGGAACCCGGATTGGTCGCCTGGCCGGCCGGCCATTTAAACTGGGGAAAGGCTTCGACTCCACCACCAACAGCGATGCACTGGGCGATCTGTTTGGAGTTGCGCAAAAGTGAAGGGTTCACTCAAGCCAACGGGTTGGTTGTTGGACACACACGCCCTTCTGTGGATGCTTTACGGCGACAAGCGCCTCTCCCATAAGGCCCGCAAACACATCGATGGCCTCATTCCCCTCTTTTACTCCAGCGTCAGCTTCTGGGAAATCGCCCTTAAGCGGGCCGGTTCGAGTTTTGACTTCGAGATTGAAGACAACTGGGATCGACTAGTGCCCGAGGCCTTGAAAGAAGCCGACGTGCTGCGTCTCGATCTGGAAGCACCCGACTGTCGTTTAATGGAAGACCTCCCCCTGCATCACCGGGATCCCTTCGACCGCATGCTCATCGCCCAGGCCCAGCGGCGGAAAATGGCCTTAATCTCGAGAGACAAGGTTCTGGATGCTTACGGAATTCCCCGGATCTGGTAACTGAACGGAAAAACTCTATCGCCACGCGAAGTTATTGTCTTTCAAAGACTTGAAACTGGAGGCGCGGGCCGGAATCGAACCGGCGATAGAGGTTTTGCAGACCTCGGCCTTACCACTTGGCTACCGCGCCGCAGTAAAAGACTAGGAAAATCGGTCATCTTGAACAAAGGTCAACGGGAAATTTCCGATTTCTATACAAATGGAGTTCCCGGAATGCCGGCGGACGGGAAAATGACCTTGCCGCTCAACCAACCAGACACCGGCGATAAACGGTGCGCGATATCGGCAGTGACCCTGGCCGAGGTCGAATTTGGATTACAACTTGAGAACAATGCCCGGCGGCGGGCCAAGTTCGACAAGCTCCTCCGCTACCGCCTGCCTGTCCTGTTGACGGACGAACCCGTCTGGGCGCAATTTTCCCGGTTGAAAGCGAATCAACAGGCCTCCGGGCAACCGGTCTCGGATCTGGACCTGCTCATAGCGGCGACGGCCATTACCCACGGTCTTTGCGTGGCCACGCTCAACATAAACGACGTTTCCCGAATAGCGTCCCTCAACTCGGAGGACTGGTCCTGCTAATTGCCGATTTTCGCATTTACTTGCGATAAGCAGACGGGAAAGATGACCCCTCATGCCAGCAAAAGTATTTACCATAGCCAACCAGAAGGGAGGCGTCGGCAAGACCACCACCGCCATCAACCTGGCCGCCGGCCTGGCCGAGCGGAAGATCCCCACCCTGCTCATCGATCTCGATCCTCAGGCCAACGCCACTTCCGGACTGGGCTTCGAGAAGGTCGAGGGCAGCAGCGTCTACGGTCCGTTGCACGGCGAGGGAACCCTCATGGAGAAGGTTGTGGAGACCGGCACCAAACACCTCAGCCTGATTCCCTCGGAGGTGGACATGGCGGCCCTGGAGATTGAGCTGGCCCAGCAGGATAACTATCTCAGCCGCTTGAAGAGCCTGGTCGAACCGCTGCACGAGGAAGGCGGCTTCAGGGCGGTCATTTTGGACTGCCCTCCCGCCCTGGGACTGATTTCCATGAACGCCCTGGCGGCCGCCGATTACCTGCTGATCGCGCTGCAGTGTGAATACCTGGCCCTCGAGGGGCTGGGCCAGATCCTTAGTGTGGTCGACAAGCTCCGGGACGCGGGCGTCAACCCGAATCTGGAGGTTGGCGGGATCATCATGACCATGTTCGACA
>ENA-ORCW01000424-ORCW01000424.1-marine-metagenome-genome-assembly--contig:-NODE-424-length-27382-cov-4.189562_pt1 | contig 27382 bp, 17 predicted proteins | sample MGYA00237784_ERZ508517 | MGnify/ENA primary metagenome ERZ508517 (study PRJEB26187, sample SAMN06268979) | marine metagenome | isolation source: Tt ae E1 feedstock associated aerobic enrichment on... | reverse complement strand
TCGCACAGTTCGAAGACGACCGTTCCCTGATCGCCGACGGCATCGACGGTGAGGGTGCAGTTGACCGTCAGGTCTCCGACCCAGTGTCCGCCGTAGTCGAACTGGGCGGGGACATCGCCGGCACCGCGAAACGCATTATAGTCGCAGAAGTCGCTGATCAGTCGGGCCTGCGGCTGGGCGGGAGCGCCGGCCAGGATGCGGTCCCAGTCTTCGGGCATTGGCACGAAGTGACGGTAGCGGATCCAGTGCGGTTCCTCAGACGGGGCGGCAGCGTCCGCCAGCTGGAAGCCCCGTTCCTCGCTCAGGCGTGACCAGCCACCGGTCGCATCGGACCAGCCGGCAACCGCACCGGGACCATCGCCGCGCTGGACCGGGTGCCAGCGTTCGGGCCAGCCGGCTTCCTGAAGGGCCACGGCGGGGTGCCGGTCGTCGTAGACGGGTATCTGGAGTCGCCGCTGCTTGTAGGGATCGGTCTTGCGGAGAATCTGCTCTTCCTGGCCGTCCCAGCGGAACAGGTCGCCCATGCGGATGCGGATCGTCTCGTTGGGCAGACCGACCAGCCGCTTGATGTAGTTGGTTTCGGGCTCTTCGGGGAACTTGAAGACGAAGACGTCGAAGCGGTCCGGATCGCCGAACTCGTAGGGATACTTGTTGACGAGAATCCGGTCCCCGTTGTAGGCCAGTGCGTCCTTGAGGTTGTCGTTCTCGTAGCGGCAGTTGCCGCACAACGCGCGGGTGATGCGGGTACCCGGTTTGAGCAGGCCGCTGTCGCTGAAGACCTCGTCACTGGCTCCGATGACGATGCGGTAGCCGCACTGTTCGCAGGTCGTTTCCTTGTGGCGGCCGTAAAGCGTCGGTGCCATCGAGCCGGTCGGGATGACGAACGCTTCGGCCTCGAAGGTCCGGAACAGGAACGCGAGGATAAACGCGAAGACGATCGATTCGACGGTCTCCCGGGTGCTTTCCTTGCGGGGGGGCTCTTCGCTTGGCGTCGTGGACGGCTGCTTCTCGCGGGAACGCTTCGATTGCTGGCTCATACCACCTGGACTTCGCTGAATCTGGCCGCACTCCGGCGACGCGGACCTGCAGGACGCACTCATGCAGCCACCCGACCGGACGGGCTGCCGAGGGCACGATGACCCGTCAAGAAAGCATACGTTGCCGGACTCGCGCCAAGCTAACGAATATAGCGGATTCGCGCGAGATCGGGAACGCGGAAGTACCGGTCCTGGCCTCCCCACCACAGCCGCCCGGGCCGCGACGGCAAATGCACCAGGAACGGTTTTCCGATCAGCATGCTGCGATGGACGGCCGGGTCATCCCAGCTGCGACTGTCGATCGACACCGGGCTGTTGTCCCCCAGCACGAAGAACTCGTCTTCGTGCAGCTCGAATGCGGTCTCCCCGTTCATACGGTTCCGGGGGGTGTAGTAGACGTCGCGAAACAGCTGCACGTCCCGAACTGTCAGACGCGGGCCTCGGGCCGAAAAACGGACCGGATACCGGGGCAGGTCGGCAGGCGTTTCGCCGTCCGCATAGGCGACCGGGTCGAAGACCGTGGCTCCGTCAATCGCGACCAGAACCTGCCGGTCCATCGTCGACATCTGCAGCAGCATCGGGCCGGGGGCCTCGCGTGGCGGCCAGGTCCCGCTGCGAATCGGACCCTCGACACCCGCCACGTACAGTCGGACCTCGCGGCGGACAAAGTCGACGACCGTCGTGAATTCGTGCCGTCCGTCCGTCATCTCCACCCGAAACTCCCCCGTCCCCTCGTGGCACTCCAGTGACGCTTCGAACATCAGATCGCGAAGAGGGAAGAACTGCGGGATCTCCAGCGGATGGTTGTAGCCGTAGACATCCGGCACCCAGGTGGTGTGGGATCGTTCGTACAGTTCGTGAATGGCACGGTGAAACGCGGGATCGGCACTGCGACTGAGCCAGCGGTCCCGCTCGTGGGCCGGCATGGCGCCGACGTAGTTGAGCCGCCCGTCCCGGTAGGAGAGCGGCGTGAAGATCGCGTCGGGTGAGGATGCGTCTGCGGGCCATCCCGCCAGGCGGACCGAGGTTCGGTGGGTGCCACCACTGCGCAGCCAGTGCCGGTACTGAACCCAGTCGGTGTCATCGTCGGACGCGGTGCTCGACGATTCGGACGGTCGGAACTCGAAGTGGTCGCGGTGTTCGGTCCATTCACCGGAATCGGGAACCAGCCAGCGGGGTTGCCAGTCGGGATCGTCGTCGGCAGGGCGGTGTTTGTGGTCATCGACCAGGATCCGCATTCCCAGTTGCGTGGCCAGCGGCTTGCGCTGCAGCATCCCGTCGGCGTAGACATCGCCGTCAATCAGCTCGATCGTTTCGCCCGGCAGGCCGACAATCCGTTTGACATATGCCTGCCGCGGATCACCCGGATTGCGGAAGACCGCCACTTCCCACCGCCGGGGCTCGCGGAACTGGAAGGCGTTCTTGTGAACGAGCAGCTGGTCTCCTTCGGTGGTGGGGAGGCCGGCGGTTTCGATCCGGTTCAGGCCGCAGTTCGGGCAGATTGCGGCCGATACGGGGCCGGTGTCGCTTCCGCCCAGTTCCTGCTCCGATTCGCCGGATGTCGCATAGCCGACGCGCCCGGACGACTCCTTCGAGACCCCGCGCGCAAACTGATACCCGCAGGAGGGGCAGTCGACCCGGCGATGGTAGCCGAGCAGGCAGGGAGCCATGGAGCCGGTCGAGATCAGATAGCCCTCGGCGATGAATCCCCGAAAGACGACGACCGCAACCGCCAGCACCATCAGGGATTCGAACATCTGGCGCAGCGCAGAGTTGCGCTGCGACGACGCGCGTGAGCGGTGTCGGGATGCAGTTCGATCGTTCCTCGTGCCCATGGACGCGTCTCGGGATCACCGCAGTCAGTTCGGCCGGTTCGATCGATTCTATGCGTGCTGGCGGTCATGAGGAAACGGCAGAGTCCGAACATTGTTGGCGGCAACCTGCCGGGATGGCGGCAAGTTCGGGATGGGCGGCGACTTACTCTGACAGCCGGTCGTCCGCAGCCGCTGCTGGTCACTGCTGATTGATCAGCCCGCTTTGATCCGACAGCGTCCCCCCGTATGATGGCAGCCGCGCTTCGCAGAGAATTCACCACGGAGTGGTCATGACGGTGCATCGCCCCGGAGGATGAAAATCGAAGCGGGGTGCCATGGCCTCGCCGCGCAGCGGAGTGGCCATGCGTCTTCCTCGAGCCTCAGGCCTTTCGAACCACGCCCATCACTCCGCTCCGCTTCGTTCTGGGACGTGCCACCCGTGGCTATTTTCGTAGGAGACCCCCCATGCCGGCGTTGCGACGTTTTCCATCCGCCCTGCTGCTGCTGTTCATCCTGACGCGGATCGCGACTGCGGATCCGGAGGCACCGCTACCCTCCGTCCCGGAAGGATTTACGGTCCAGCGCGTCGCCGGCAGCCCCCTCATCCAGCATCCCACCATGGCCTGCTTCGACGATGCGGGGCGGCTGTACGTCTGTGAGAGTGCCGGCACCAACCGCCGCGCCCAGCAACTGGTCGACGAGCCCCTCGACGAGATTCGCGTTCTCGAAGACACCGATGGCGACGGGATCTTCGACAAGGCGTGGACGTTTGCCGACAAGCTCACCTTTCCCCAGGGATGCCTGTGGTACCGCGGGGCCGTCTACACCTGCAGCCCCCCCAACGTCTGGAAGCTCGAAGACACCGATGGCGACGGCGTCTGCGACAAACGGACGGTCCTCATCAACTCCTTCGGCTTCAACGGAAACGCCGCCAGCATCCATGGACCGTTCCCCGGACCGGATGGCCGACTCTACTGGTGCGACGGCCGCCACGGGCACGAGTTCTTCGATGAAGACGGCAACGTCGTCAGCAAGGGGCGCGCTGCCCGCGTCTTCTCCTGTCTGCCGGATGGCTCCGATGTGCAGGTACTCGCCGGCGGCGGCATGGACAACCCGGTCGAGGTCGACTTCCTCGACACCGGCGAAGTGGTCGGCACCTGCAACCTGTTTTACGGTCGTCCCCGTGGTGACTGCCTGGTCCACTGGACCGAGGGAGGTGTCTATCCCCGCTATGACCAGCAGGACTGCATCGCCGAGTTCAAATCGACCGGCGATCTGATCGCACAGGTCTACAACTACGGTCACGTTGCCGTCTCGGGCATGTGCCGGTATCGGAGTGATCAGTTCGGCGACGACTACCGCGACAACGTCTTCGTGACGGAGTTCAACACGCACAAAGTCGTTCGCAGTGTCATTGAACGGGACGGTGCCACACTGGCCCACAGGGAAACGACCGACTTCGTTGTGTGGGACGATCCGGATGTCCATCCGACTGATGTCCTCGAAGATGCCGACGGCTCGCTGCTGGTGATCGACACCGGCGGCTGGTTCCGCATCGGTTGTCCGACGTCGCAGATCGCCAAGCCGGAGATCGCCGGTGCCATCTGGCGCATCCGCCGCGACGACGCGCACCAGGTCGACGATCCCTACGGTCTGGCGTACGCGGACGAAACCGATCCCCGGGCGCTGGCCGCCCTGCTCTCTGACCCGCGACCTGCTGTGCGCGAGCGGGCGACCGAGCAGCTTGCCCAGAGCGGTCAGGCTTCCGACGTGGCTGCGGATCTGTCTGATCTGCAGCTTGATACCGTCGCCCGTCGTCAGCTTGCCTGGGCCCTCACCCGCAGCGGTGATCCCGAAGACGCACGGGCCCTCGCGGGAATGCTCAACGATGCGGATGAGTCGGTCGTCCTCGCGGCACTGACCGGCCTGTCTCGCGTCGCCACCGCCGACACGTACGAAGCACTGGCCGCGCTGGAGCCGCAGTCTCCCGCACAGCGGCGGGCCCTCGCGGATGCCTGGGGACGGATCGCGGCCCGCGAGCGTCGTGCGGGGCGACCTGCTCCCGATGCGGTCTCGAATGTTTTGGCACTGATGTCGCCGGGGGCTGACCGCATTCTCGAGCATGCGGTAATGTTCGCCCTGATGCAGTTTGACCGGACGGAGTCGCTCCGGGCGGCTCTGGGGGACGCATCCTCACCGGCCGTTCAACGTGCCGCGCTCGTCGCCCTCGATCAGGCGCATGGCGAGGCCCTCCAGCGGGACTGGATCGTGCCGCTGCTTGAGACGGAAGAGACCGCTCTGCGCGATGCCGTAATCGAAGTGCTTAACCGTCACGACGGCTGGGCGGCGGAATCGCTGGGGGTGTTTTCTGAGTGGCTGACCGCCGACGAGATGTCCCGAGGCCGTCGCGGTCTGCTGGGGCGATATCTGCTCGAACACTTCGCGCAGCCGGAGTTTCAGGCCTTCATCGCCGAATCACTTTCCGACTCCGCCACGACCGACGCCGGCCGGGTCGTGCTGCTGGAAGTGATGGAGCGGGCCTGCCGGCAGGGGGTTCCGGCCGAACTGTCGCCGCCGCTGCGTGCTGCCCTTGGGAACGATGACCCGGCGGTTCGCTATCAGGCGGTGCGGGTGGTTCTGGCCGCGCCGGGAAGTGACTTCATCGCTGCGGTCCGCCCGCTGGCCGGCGAAACGGAAGCCAGCGATCAGGTTCGGATGGCGGCACTGCAGGCGACGTTTCGGGAGGATGCTGCCCTGTCCGATGAGGCGTTCGCGTTTCTGCTCTCGTCGCTGGCGGACGCCGATTCGCAGGATGCCACACTCGCCGTCTGCCGGGTTCTGGCCGAAGCACCTATGAATGACGAACAACTCGTGACGCTCGCAGGCCGGCTCTCGCAGGCAGGACCGCTGGGCCTGTCGCTGGTGCTGCAGGCCTTTTCACGCTCGCAGTCGCCGGCGGTTGGAGAGGCGTTGGTTGCCGCGATCGAGTCGCTCGACGCCGGGCGCGCGGTTGACCGGTACGAACTGGAGAGCCTGATCAAGCGGTACCCGGAACCGGTTCACAAGGCGGCCGCTCCGCTGCTGGCCCGGCTCGCCTCGGCGGAGGATCGGGACCCGGCACAGATCGAGGCGCTGCTGCCGCTGGCCGAAGGCGGGAATGCAGCACGCGGCCGGCTGATCTTCTTCAGCAAGCAGATTGCGTGCGGAAGCTGTCATCGCGTCGGGAACGAAGGGGGCGAAGTCGGACCGGCTCTCTCGACCATTGGAGCGATCCGGCAGCCGCGCGACCTCGTCGAGGCGATCGTCTATCCCAGTGCCAGCTTTGCCCGGGGGTATCGTCCCTATGCGGTGCTGACCGACAGCGGAAGGGTGTTCACCGGGGTGATCAGTCGCGAGACGGCCTCGGAAGTAATCCTCCGCACGACCGACCTGGCGGAAATCCGCATTCCCCGCGACGAGATCGATGTGCTGAAGGAGAGTGACACATCGGTGATGCCGAAGGGGCTTCACACCCGCATGACGGAAGACCAGCTGCGGGACCTGCTGGCGTTCCTGCAGTCGCTGAAGTAGCGGCAAACGCGGGGGCCCGATGGCCAACACAGAGCGCGTCCTGGCGAGCCGGGAGCGTGAGCTCCCGGGCAAGACGGACGGCGTTCGACGTTACCCCCCTGGCTGAGACGGTGTGCCACGGGCTTTGCCCGTGTGCCGGTGATGTGCACCACGCCCTTCACTCCGCTGCGCTCCGCTCCAGGGCGTGCCACCCCTGGTGTGACCCGGAAAGGCCACGGTCGCGGCTCCGGTGTACTCAGACGGGTGGCCCGGACAACTTGTTTGTCCGGGTCGCGCAGCGACAGGAAGACGTGTGGGACCACTGCAGGCCGCATCGGTTGCCTCGTGTGGCTGCGCCACCCCGGTTGACGAGCAACCGGGGCTACCCGTTCTTTTCCGCTCCCTCACGATCGCGGCTCCGATACGCTCACGTCGTCCACGCCGGAGCCGGGGCCTCGAACGTCATCGTCTCTCCTGTCTGCGGGTGCCGGATCGTCACCGAAGCCGCATGCAGGCACATCGGTGGAGCATCGACCGGCAATGTCTGCACGGCACCGTCATCCGCGTCTGGTCCGTAGACCGGGTCGCCGACGATCGGCAGCCCAAGATGCTGCAGGTGCACGCGGATCTGGTTGGTCCGACCGGTCAGCGGCGAAACCTCCAGCAGCGAGGTGCCGTCGGGGAACGTCTGGAGCAGACGGAACTCCGTCACCGCCGGCAGCCCGTTCGCATCGACGTTCCGGCGGCCTGATTCAGAGGGACGGCTGCTGATCGCCGCCTCGCACCGGAATGTCTCCTGTTCCGGCACGCCGGCAACACGGGCCAGGTAGGTTTTGGTCACTTCGCCCCGTTCGAACTGCGGCTGAACACGCGAGGCGACCTGCCGGCTCTTGCTCAGCAGGACAATCCCCGACGTGTTGGCATCGAGTCGGTGGGCCGGCCGCGGTTTGAATGGACTGAACACCTGCCGCAGGATGAACTCCAGCGTGTTGCGGTGGTACCGTCCACACGGATGCATCGGCAGCGGCGCCGGCTTATGGACCGCGATGAGCCAGTCATCCTCGTACAGCACCTGGATGTCCGCAGCAACGTCCGGCTCGACCGTGGCGGGAAAGACATGGAAGTACCGTTCCCCGGAACGAACCACGCGATCGGCGGAAACCGGCTCATAGTCGTCCGGATGGCCCACCTCACCAACTGGTGGGCGGTGACGCGAACGGCGGCGAACAATCCGGCCGGCATCGATCGCTTCCTGCCAATCCTCCCGCGGCACATGCGAATGCAGGCCGCACAGAAACTCCAGCAGCGTCACATTGTCCATCCGGCCCGGCACCGACAGCGGCCGGTAGTTGACGTAGGGTTGACGGCCCGGCAACGGTGAGGTGACTTCGGCGATCGCGGCGGTCCGCTTCTCGCACTGCTCGGCCATCCGCTCCTGGGGAGACTTCCAGCAGTGCGGGCAACTGACAGCCGGCTCGTACTTCGGCGACTGCCGGTCTTCGGGTGTGAGCGGTGCCTGGCAGGCGTAACACTGCTCGACGTCGGTCTCCTTCAGTTCCGGGTCGACCGCCACCCGCTTGTCGAAGACGAAGCAGGCTCCCTTGTAGAAGTCGCCGCCACACTCCTCGAAATACTTCAGGATGCCCCCTTCGAGTTGGTACACCTCCCGGAAGCCGGCCTGCTCGAGCATCGGCCCCGCCTTCTCGCAGCGGATGCCCCCCGTGCAGAACATGACGACCGGCTGCTCGCGGAGGGCGTCCGGAAGCTTCTCCGCGGCTTTGGGGAAGTCGCGAAAGTGATCGACGCCGATCGGTACCGCCTTCTCGAATGTCCCCACCTCGACCTCGTAGTCGTTGCGAACGTCGAGCAGCGTCAGCTTGCGGCCTTCGGCGAGCCATTCGCGGAGTTGCCTGGGCGGCAGCTTGGGCGACGTCCGGCGGGCCGGGTCGATCCCCTCGACTCCGAAGGCGATGATCTCCTTCTTGATTTTCACCAGCATCCGTTCGAACGGCTGCTCGTCGCTGAGGCTCTCCTTCACCTCCAGGTCGGCCAGCAGCGGGTCGCTGCGGAGGTCGTCCAGTAAGGCGTCGATGCCGGCGCGATCCCCTGCGACGAAAAGGTTGATCCCCTCCTCGCTCAGCAGGATCGTCCCCTTCAGCTTCAGGGTGCGGGTCAGCTGTTTGAGGTGGGCGCGACGCTCCTGGAGCCGGTCGAGAGAGACGAACCGGTAGGCCGCGATGTTGACGATGCGGCCGGCGGAGGACGCGGGCGGTTGCGGAGAGACTGTTGACGCCATGGAAGAGGTTCGATCGCTCAAAAAAACGGACAGCGGGCGCCGTGCAGGCGACGCCCGTTCGTAGAACCGGATAGATTATGCGATGCCAGCGGAGTTCGACAAACGGACCGATTGACGCCTGCGCGGCGAATCTGTCACCCTGTCCGCCGCACGTCGGGCGCTGCGACGTCGACAGACAGAACCACACGGGAGAGCAGCATGACTGGTATCGGAATCGTCGGCATCGGCTTTATGGGGATGACGCACTTCGAAGGGGCCAAAGGGGTCCAGGGAGGCCGCGTCGCCGCTATCGCCACTCGCAACGAGAAGAAGCTGGCCGGCGACTGGTCCGACATTCAGGGGAATTTCGGTCCCCGCGGGAGCAGCACGACCGACCTGAGCGGCATCAACACGTACACCGACTACCACGAGATGTTCGCCGATCCCGCCGTGCAGCTCGTCGACATCTGCCTGCCAACCGACCGCCACGAACAGGTCGCCATCGAGGCCCTCGAAGCGGGCAAGCATGTGCTGGTCGAAAAACCAATCGCCATCGAACTCGATGCCGCCGAGCGGATGGTGGCCGCCGCCGAGAAGGCCGGCAAACTGCTGATGGTTGCCCACGTGCTGCCGTTCTTTCCCGAGTTTCGCTGGGCCCGCGAAGCAGTGACGAGTGGCCAGTACGGCAAACTGCGGGCTGCCTCGTTCCGTCGCGTCATCGCCTCCCCCGACTGGTCGGACGACATGTCGGACTTCCGCAAGCTGGGGGGCTGGGGCATCGATCTGCACATTCACGACAACCACTACATCGGTCTGCTGTGCGGCGTGCCGCAGAAGGTCTTCGCCCGCGGCATCATGATGGATGACTACGTCAATCACCTGAGTACGCAGTACGTGTACGACGATCCGGAGCTGACGGTCAGCTGCATCAGCGGGGGGATCGCCGCCGACGGACTGAAGTTCGGGCAGAGCTTCGAGCTGTTCCTCGAGAAAGCGACGATTCAGTTCGACGCCGGGACGTACGGCGACGAGTGGGTGGTGAACCGGCCGCTGACGCTGATCACCGACGATGGCGAGGTGACGAATCCCGATCCGGGGGGAAGCGGCGAATGGTGTGCCGCCTTCACCGAGGAGATCCAGGTCGCCGTCAACGCCGTCGAGTCGGGAACCGAGCCGGCCGAACTGAGCGGTCGCCTGGCCCAGGATGCCCTGAAGCTGTGTCACGCCGAGGCGGAGAGCATCCGCACGGGAGAGCCGGTCGCGCTGCAGGGGTGATTGGTGAGGGGTGAGTCGTGAGCTGTGAGTCTTGAGGGATGAGTCTTGAGGGATGAGTCTTGAGGGATGAGTCTTGAGGGATGAGTCTTGAGAGGTGAGGGGTGAGGTCAGGACATGGGTGGCGCGAAAGCCCACCGGCCGCGTCCGGTGGGTCGAGCGTCGTTTGACCGACATGCTCGCCTTTGAGGGCGAGCATGCCACCCGATGTCCGCACACATTACGTCCAGGCGAGCCGGGAGTGTGAGCTCCCGGGGCAAACGAATGGTGTTTGACATTACCCCGGAGCTGACGCACCGGGGCTCGCCACGCTGATCGACTCGGGTGGCCCGGACAACTTGCTTGTCCGGGTCGCGCAGCGACAGGAAGACGTGTGGGACCACTGCAGGCCACATCGGTTGCCTCGTGTGGCTGCGCCACCCCGGTTGACGAGCACCGGGGCTACCCGTTGATGCGTCGTACTGGTCTGCGCACAGCTCACAGAGCCGTGGCACACAAGTGACGGGTGTGCCACGGGCTCTGCCCGTGTACCGGTGATGTGCAAACCACGCCCTTCACTCCGCTCCAGGGCGTGCCACCCCTGGTGTGACCCGGAAAGACCACGGTCGTGGCTCCGACGAACGTGTCCATCGGACCCTGTGCGTCTGTTGCCCTATCGCTCGACCGCCGGCATCAGGCTGTCGATCCACAGTGTCCGGTTGTGATTGAGCGGGTCGACGAGGATCCGCGTCGGCTGGCCGGTGTCGATCTGCATCCGGGCTCGCTCCACTTCCGGTCCGTACGCATTGATCGTGCGGGACACTTCCCGGCCATCGAGATCGATCCGCATCTTCACCTTGTACCGCCGCTGGTTGTTGACGTAGAGCGAGGTTGCCTGCAGGTCGTCCACCTCGGCCAGACAGACATTCCCCTGCCGCAGCAGCCGCTTTCTCGCCGCACGGTACCGCCAGGTGAGCACAATGGCGATCAGTCCGATCAGCGGCACCAGGCCCAGCAGCGGGATCGCCCAGAGCGGGAGTTCGCCACTGACGGCCATCCCGATCGTGACGATCGAGCCGATCACCAGAAACATCAAGCCCCAGATGTAGAAGAAGATGCTGCCGTAGCCCAGCTGCTGCCGCATGATCTCCGGCGGTATGTCGCGTGGCGGGGACTGCTGGAGGAACCGTTCGACGATCTCGGGTTTGACGAACCGGGAGCAGATCATGCGGCCAGCCAGTCCGCCCACCTGCGAGGCCTTGTCGAAGGCTTCCTTTCGCGGGGCCCAGTCGCCGGAGGCCATCGCGTCGCGCACCGCAGCGGTCATCGGCGCCATCACGGACTGGGCGGTATGGACGAACTCCTGGAGGGCATCGGCCGGCAGTACGGTCCGCATGCGGCTGACGACCAGCCGCGATCCCGAACTGCGGACTGACAGGTCGCGTCGGCTCGCGAGCGCATCGACAACCGCGTCGGTGAGCAGACGACGGGTGGCGTCCGGCGACATCGAGATCACCAGGAACGCATCGTTGAATTCCCTCTTCCCGGGGACGGTCACCGGCTGAAATCCGACCATCGAGAACATCGATCCCAGCAGTGAGCCGGTGATTCCCTTCGGCTGGATGCGAAACGGGGCGAAGCGAAGGTCGGGGGCCTCGAAGTAGGCGATCGTCTCGCGAACGCTGCCGGCGTTCTGCCCGCTGGACGGCCGGTACCGCACCGTTGCGATCACCAGTCGGACGTCGCCCGCTTCCTGCTCGAAGGCGTTCTCGACCTTCAGGCCGGGCTCGGCGCTGTAGATCGACTCCAGTCCGAACAGGAGCTTCCGGTCGATCGGTTCCACCGGGTGAAAGCCCAAATTCGTCAGCGTGGCGGCATAATCCTGGTCGGACATGGGGAAAACCTTGTCGGCTGCTCGTTGCGTCGTCGTGCGGGGGCGCGGCCGGTGGACGGGGCCGGGGCTCTCGGCAGTGTCGTTCTGGCGGGTGTCTCCCGCAACGGGGAGACTGGGGGAGTGGATCATTTCGATCCGGCAATTCGGTTGGCCTCAAAAGCCGTGTAAGCTGCAGACGGCTGGGTCGCCCGCCAGTCCCGAATCCTCTATTCTCCGAACCGATTTCGCACGCCCGGCGTCTCTTTCCCGACTCGAATGTGGTGACGAACTGCCGCTTCGACCGGTTCGCAGGCCCGCAGACAACGTTGACGTATGATCGAGAATCTCCCGCTCAAGACGCTCACTCATGGCGACCTGACGATCGAAGGCTACTCGCGGGCTGCCGTGCAGAGCTACTGGCGCGTGCCCGAACTCAAGCTCGGGTTCGACCTGGGGGGCAGTCCCTGGTCATTCATGGGGACGCAGACGTTCTTCATTTCGCACGGGCATCTCGATCACCTGGCGGCCCTGCCGGCGTTCGTCGCCCGCCGCAAGATGATGAAGATGGAGCCCCCCACGATCTACGTCCCCGAAGAGATCGTCGAGCCGGTCGAGCGACTGATGCGCGCCTGGCAGCGTCTGGACCGGGGCCGGCAAATCTGTGAGCTGATCGGTGCGAAGGCCGGCGACGAGTACGAACTCTCCCGCGAGCACATCGCCACGTCCTTCGAGACGAAGCACACCGTCCCCTCGCTCGGCTGGGTCATCTGGGATCGCCGCCGGAAGCTCAAACCCGAGTATCAGGGACTGAGCGGCGACGAGATCCGTGACCTCCGCTACGAAGGGGTTGATGTCTCCGCCGAGGTGCGGGTGCCGCTGGTCTGTTACTGCGGCGACACGGCACCGGGTGGTCTGGACAACTGCCCTGCGGTGTACGAGTCGAAGATTCTGATCACGGAGGTGACGTTCTTCCGGCCGGAGCACCGCAAGGAGAAGATCCACAAGTTCGGCCACACGCATCTGGACGACATCATCGAGCGGGCGGAGCGGTTTCAGAACGAGCTGATCATCCTCTGCCACTTCAGCACGCGGTACCACGAGCGACAGATCCGCCGGGCGTTCGAGAAGCGGATGCCCGAGCACCTGAAGGAACGGGTCGAGCTGTGGATGTAGGGGGGAGAGGTGAGTCTTGAGTGCTGGTGGGCTCGCCTGGACTCGCGCTCAGGCCCGTCTCGCCCGAAACACCGTGGCCGGTCCGTCCCCGTTCTCGAGCGGGTAGCGTCGCATTCGCTCGGCCCTGCGCCGGTTGTAGGTCATCCCGGCCCGGATGCCTGCGAGTTGCTGGTTCGTCAGATGGTCGGAGGGAAACTCCTGCATCATTGCCATCATGAAGAAGTCCTCGACCTGTGGCGGTGGGAACGGTCCCCCCTGCCCCGGCGGCTGCTGAAGTGCCGGGGCCAGCGTGTTCGCGTCGTCGCCGCGGACCGATCCGGCGGTTGCGGCGACCAGGCTGCCGGTGGCGAGTGCGGCGTGTCGGGCGAAATCCCTGCGGGAGACGGGGGCGTCGGTCATGATGGTCGTCCTGGATTTGTCCGGCGGGGGCTCCGGGGGGGGCGGTGGCGGTCGCCATCGGTCCCTGGCCAGCCTAAGATACGGTAGCGTATCAGGTTCCTGCCGTCGTCGGCACAAGATTTCCTGTTGAGCCGTCATGCCCTGGATTCAAAGACAGATCACACTTTCGCCGCAGCGGCGCGGGTTTCATCTGATCACCCGCCCGATTCTGGAAGCACTTCCGGAATTGGCGGAGATCCGAACGGGCCTGCTGCACGTATTCATCATGCACACGTCGGCGTCTCTGACGATCAACGAGAACGCCGATCCGGATGTGCCGATCGACCTGGAGAGCTCCTTCAGCGCGATCGCACCGGAGGATTTCCCGTATCGTCACACGTGTGAAGGGCCGGATGACATGCCGGCGCACGTGAAGGCGTCGATGCTGGGGAGCAGCGTGACGGTGCCGGTCGGCAACGGGCGGCTGGTTCTGGGGACGTGGCAGGGAATTTACCTGTGCGAGCACCGGAACCACGCCGGGGGCCGGCGACTGACGCTGACGCTTCAGGGTGAATGAATAAATCCTGCTGCGACCGAACGACTTATGGTGGAAATTGCAATTCGGACTGGCCGGCTTACAATGGGAGCCCGGTGAAAGTCCCCACTGACGAACTGGCCTCTGCTTCCGGGAGAGTTCAACTTGTTTCCCCAGATTGAAGCGCTCGGAGTGGTGATTGCGCAGGGTGGTGGTGGTGACATCACGTTGCCGAGGCTGCTTGTGCTGCTCGCCATCGGCTTTGTCGTCCTGCTGCTGCTGATCTTCCTGTTCCTGTTTTCGAAGTATTTCAAGCTGTGGCTGCGGGCGTTCGTGACGCGGGCCCGGATCAGCCCGCTGACGCTGGTGTTCATGTCGCTGCGGAAGGTGAACCCCAACGTCATCGTCGACGCGAAGATCAGTGCCGTGCAGGCGGCCATCCCCGAAATCTCCACCGCCGCCCTTGAAGCCCACTATCTGGCGGGCGGAAATGTCCAGCGGGTCACGCGAGCCCTGATTGCGGCCAGTCGTGCGCGGATCGATCTCGACTGGGATACGGCGGCGGCGATCGACCTGGCCGGTCGAAACGTCCTCGAAGCGGTGCAGACCAGCGTCGACCCTAAAGTCATTGACTGTCCCGACCCGCGGCGCGGGCGGACCACGCTGGATGGCGTGGCGCGGGACGGAATTCAGCTCAAGGCCCGGGCCCGCGTGACGGTCCGGACGAACCTCAGCCAGCTCGTCGGCGGTGCGACCGAAGACACGGTCATCGCCCGCGTCGGTGAGGGGATTGTCTCGGCAATCGGGTCTTCCGAGAATCACAAGGTCGTGCTGGCGAACCCGGCACTGATTGCCCAGGCGGTGCTCCGCAAGAGCCTCGATTCGCAGACGGCTTACGAGATCGTCTCGATCGATATCGCGGACATCGACGTGGGAGACAACGTCGGCGCCCGGCTGCAGGCCGACCAGGCCGAAGCCGACATGCGCGTCGCCCGTGCCCTGGCGGAACAGCGCCGGGCCGAGGCGGTTGCCCGCGAACAGGAGATGCGGGCGCTGACACAGGAGAACCAGGCGAAGGTCGTGCTAGCGGAATCCGAAATTCCCAAAGCGATGGCCGAAGCCTTCCAGGAAGGACAACTGCGTGTCCAGACTGCAAATGGACACCCGGGGTAAGTCCGGCAAACTGCCGGTCGGGAAAGGATTCCACCGTTTTCAGGAGATGGATTTGACGTAAACAGTTGCGTGGCGTCGCGTCGCCCCGGCGGCGTGGACCTGTTCGGGCTGGTTGTTCCGGTCGGACGGGATTGGCATGGAAGTCGCTCGCTACGGACTCTGCCCGCAAACGGGACTGCACCGGATCGCCATCTGTGCCAATGGCACGACGCGGCGATTCGTTTGCAAAGCTTTGCCGCTGACGGAACGATGAAGTAATCGTCCGACGAGCGGCAAGTCCTGCCGTTTGTGGTTGTGACGGACCCTCCCGGTGGAGGGATCGTCGCCGTTGACAGATCTCGCCCGGCCATCCGGAGACGGTCGGGCATTGTTGAGATTGGCACACGGCTGCAGTAGCATTGAAGCAGGTCAGGGAGCCGACAGCCTCCAATCGTATCTGGCACCGTGGCCCGAAGGTCGGTGAGAGCATGAACGAAGAGAAAATCGAACTCACCCCCAGGCAGCGCGAACTCCTGCTGCGCGGACTTCGGTACGTGCGCAGTTCCGTTGCCATGGATCCCCAGGAATACAGCCGCGAGGTTGAGGCCGCCCGTCAGCGTCAGTACGCCGAAATTTCCGAGCTGGAAGCCCTGCTCAACGGCGCGACGCTCTCCAATATGACCAGCAAGGTCTGAGCCGGTCTGATTTCCCCCGGTCGCGGTGCCATGACGGTGCCGCGATCTGCCTGCCCGGTCTCCCGCGGTGTCCGACGGCACGTCCCCGGTCCCCGCCTTCCACCGGATCTTTACGGTACATCAAGCGCCCGTCATGCGTTTTCAGCACGTTTGTGTCGAGGCGTTTGCCTGCACGCTTCCCCCCCATATCGTCACCTCCGAAGAGATCGAGGAGCGGCTTGCGCCGGTCTATGAGCGGCTGCATCTGCCCGCAGGTCGACTCGAGATGATGACCGGCATCCGGGAACGTCGCTTCTTCGACCCCGGGACGCTCCCCGGTACGATCAGTGCCACAACCGCCACGCGCGCCGTCGAACAGTCCGGCATCGACCGCAGCCATTTCGGTGCGCTGGTCCATGCGTCGGTCTGCCGGGATCAGATGGAGCCCGCGACCGCCTGCGGAGTCCACCACCGTGCCGGGCTGCCCTCCGACTGTTCTGTCTTCGACCTCAGCAACGCCTGTCTGGGGCTGCTCAACGGCATGCTGCTGATTGCCAGCATGATCGAACTGGGGCAGATCCGGGCCGGGGTTGTCGTCGGGACCGAGATCGGCCGACCGCTGGTCGAAGGGACGATCGACCGACTTCTTGCCGACGACTCGATTACCCGCAAGGAGATCAAGAACGAGTTCGCGTCCCTGACGATTGGATCGGGCTCGGCGGCCATCGTCCTGTGTGATCGCGGCCTGAGCAAAACCGGCACGCGGCTGATCGGCGGCACGCTCAGGGCGGATACCAGCAGCCACGAGCTGTGTGCCGGCGGGACCGAGAACACCGACGGCGACAACCGTCCACGGATGAACACCGACTCCGAAGCGCTGCTGCACGCCGGCGTCGCGCTTGCCCGCGAGACCTGGCAGGCAACCCGGAACGTGCTGGGCTGGCAGAACGAGGACGTCGACAAGGTGTTCACGCATCAGGTCGGAAAGGCGCATCGCCGGCTGCTTCTCGAACAGCTGCAGCTGCGCGAAGATCTCGACTTCCCCACCGTCGAGTTTCTGGGGAACACCGGCGCGGTTGCCCTGCCGATGGCGGCGGCCCTCGGAATCGAACAGGGACACCTGAAGCCGGACGACCACGTCGCCCTGCTGGGAATTGGCAGCGGACTGAATTCGGTGATGCTCGGCCTGCACTGGCAGCCGACGGTCTGACCGCACGCTGCGGTGCGCTTGAGGCTTTTTCTTCCGGCCGTACCGGTTTGCGCGGCTGGCCCCGCTTTCGCGACTGATCGTTGTTGGCTGACCGTTCGTTTCCTGCAGAGATCGGACCGGTCACTGGCCGGAGGGACCGCTCGTTCCAAGTCGGCGCGGTTGCAGCGTCGATGTATTCACTGTGGGAGATCGCGCGTCGACCCGCAGTCAGGGGAGGACCGGAATCGATTCTCGCGGACTCCCCTCCGCCTTCGTTCCTCCAGTCGAGCGCTCCGGGTATGAAGAATCTGTTTCCAAAGAAGGATCCCTGGCGCGACGGGCTGGCATTGTGGATCATCGCGGGGCTCGTCTTCGCTCTGCCGCTGCTCGGTTCGGCCCTCAAGGGGCTCGCGCTCGACAACAACATCGAGACGTGGCTCCCCAAAGACGATCCCGAAGCCCGGATCTACTCCTGGTACGAGGAACACTTTCCGAACGAAGAACACGTCATCGTTACCTGGGAGGGGAGTGCCCTCGACGATCCGCGCGTGCTGCAGTTCGAACGCCGGCTGGAAGGCAAGGTGGACGAGGACGGCGTCCGCCGCGGCGGCAATCCCTACATCGAGAAGGTCACCTCGCCGCAGGATGTCCTGCAGCGGATGACGCGTTACGGCATCGATTCGGAGCAGGCCCCGGCGCGTCTCGAGGGCGTTCTGATCGGTGCGGGTGGACTGAAGGTTCAGCTCACCGAAGCCGGCCGGGAACAGCAGGACCGCGTCATCCGCCGCCTGACCGATCGGGCCCGCGAGGAACTCGGACTGTCGATCAGAACGCGCGAGTCCGCACTCGCCTGGCGCGAGCAGATCGACTGGGACGCATATGAAGAGGAAGAGTACGACTCCTCAGACAGCGACGGAGAAGCGGCCGAGCCGGTCGTCCTCGAAATCCCCGAGCACGACTTCGAAGTCACCTGGCAGGGGATCGATGTCACGTCGGAGGACGCGGTCCGGTTCATCGAACTGGCCTCGAACCTGCGGGGGCAGGAGACGGCTGCCGAGCCGGACGGACGCCGGCTGGTGGAGAGCTGCTTTGTCGCGCCGGGGTCGCCTCTGGCCGTGATCGTGACCCTCTCGGAAGCCGGTGACGCCGACAAACGGGCCGCCATCGACACCATCCGCGAGGCGGCCATTGCCAGCGGCATCGAGCCGGAGAAGCTGCACCTCGGGGGCCGGCCGGTGACGTCGGCGGCGCTCAACGGGGCGGTGCTCAAGTCGGCCTGGAACAAGGACGCCCCGCTGTGGCAGTTTCACAATCGCTCGCTGATTCTGCTCTCCGGCGCGATCGGGATGGCGTTTTCGTTCATGTTCCTGCGGGACATCCGTCTGGGACTGCTCGTCGTCGGCGTTTCGTACTACGCGACAATTTTCGGTGTGGCGATCGTGCCGATTTCCGGCAGCCCGATGAACATGGTTCTCATCGTCATGCCGACGCTGCTGATGGTTCTCGCCCTTTCGGGAGCGATCCACGTCGCCAACTACTGGAAGCATGCGGCGTGTGAGGACCCCGAGACCGCCGTCCAGAAAGCGGTTCGCATGGCGCGTCAGCCGTGCGCGATGGCCAGCATCACGACGGCGATCGGACTGCTCTCGCTGCTGACGAGCAACCTGACGCCGGTACGGCAGTTTGGCGGTTACTCGGCAGCTGGTTGTCTGGTGGCACTGGGGATGGTGCTGTACGCCCTGCCGGCACTGCTGCATCTGAGCCGGCCCCGTCCACCGAAGGCCAGTCAGCTCAATCCCCGTCGCTGGCATGCTCTGGGGGCGGTGTTGTGTCGCTATCCCGGCGTGATTGCCGGCGGATGTGCGCTGTTCTTTGTCGCGGCCAGTCTGGGGCTGATCTGGTTCCGGACCGAAACGAAGGTCGTGCGGTACTTCCCGGATGAATCGCAGCTGGTGCAGGACTACCGGTATCTCGAAGACAACCTGGCCCACATCGCGCCGATCGAGACCGTCATCCGCTTTACGCCCGAAGCGCAGCAGCGGCTACGATTCCTGGAACGGATGGAAGTGATTCGGGCGATCGAGGATCAGATCCGGCAGCATCCGGAGATCAGCGGCACGCTCTCGCTGGCCGACTTCCAGCCGGTGCGTGAAGCGCCCGGCGACGATGCCAGCGTCCGGCAGAAGATCTTCTACAACCGTCGTTCGAGCGAAGCGGAGCGACGGATCAAGGAGGAGCAGGAAGGGGGCTCGGCACAGTTCCTGGCGGTTTCGCGCCCGCATGCCGATGCCGGTGTCGACAATGCCATGTTGTCGGCCGATGGGCACGAGCTGTGGCGGATTACGGCCCAGGCGGCCGTGATGAGCGATGCCGACTATGGCGAGCTGACGCGCGAACTGGACGAGCGCATCCGTACGGTGCTCCGATACCATGCCGGTGCCGATCACGTCGTCACCGGTGCCGTGCCGCTGTTCCTCCGGACGCAGCAGGCGGTGTTGAGCAGTCTGGTGACCAGTTTCGGCCTGGCGTTCGTGATTATTGGCGGAGTGATGATTGTCGTGCTCCGCAATCCGCTTGCCGGGGCGCTGAGCATGCTGCCGAACCTCTTTCCGGTCGGTGTCGTGTTCGGTCTGCTTTCCTGGTCGGGACAGCGGACGGACATCGGGACGATGATTACGGCGTCGGTCGCGCTGGGGATTGCCGTTGATGGAACGCTCCACCTGCTGACGTGGTTCCGGGATGGTCTTCAGCAGGGAATGTCGCGGCAACGGGCCGTGATGGCAGGTCTGGCGCATTGCGGGCCGGCAATGTGGCAGACGAGTGCCGCGGTCGGTGTCGGACTGCTGGTGCTGTTTCCGTCAGAATTGCTGCTGATCAGTCGTTTTGGCTGGCTGATGGCGTCGCTGATTGCCGGTGCTCTGGTCGCGGATGTCGTGCTGCTGCCGGCCCTGCTGGTCGGTCCCCTGGGGGCCCTGATCGAGCGGGATGTTGTCCGTGCCCGACCGCCGAAAGCTCAGAAGCGGCCGAAAGTTGAAGAGCCTCAGGCGATTCCGGCTCCGCACATTCTGGCGGGACCGCGGCGAAGCATGCAGCGGTCCTCCGGAGCGGTTCGGGACGAATCGGGCAATGGAGGCGAACCTCTCCTGTGACCGGTCGGTCCGGACAGGTGAAGCCCGAAGAACGACGCGATTGGCACCAAATCTGCATCGCAGGAGGGAGCCCGGATGTCGTCTGCGGGTTCCGGGCCGCGTATAATGGGGCACCGCAGATGCCTGCCCGCTTTTGCAGCGGGTCAGCAGCATTCATCCTCGATTGACTGTCAGTACGGGGGACGAAGCCGTGAACGAATTTGTCGAACCGTTGGGACCCCGGATCCTGATTCGTAAAGACGAAGGCCGCCACGAAACGAAGGGGGGCATTGTGCTTCCCGACAAGGCGGAGATTCCGACCATCACCGGGCGCGTTGTCGAAGTCAGCGCCGAAGTCGAGAACGACGACGAGTTCCCGGTCCGGAAGTACGACAAGGTCCTGTTCCATCCCAAGAATGCCATCCCGGTCGATCTCGAATCGGACAATGTCCTGTTCGTCGTGCCGATGGACGATGTCGTCGCCGTCTTCCGCCGCTCACCCCGTCGAGACGAAAGTTTCGAAGACGATGAGCAGGAAGGTGAGTTCGACGACCTCGGCGAGTTTTCGGACTACGACGATAACGGGGAATAGCGTCCTGCGGGGCGAACTGGTTACAACCTGAAGGGGCAGGCAGCCGGAAGTCGCGGCGGCCTGCCCCGTTTCACTATGACACTCGCAGGGACAGGCCTGATGCCGGACCATCAGACCTCCACGGTCTCCATTCGTGCCGCCAGCCCGGAAGATCTGGCCGGCGTCGAGGAATTCATCGCTCCCTTCGTCGAAGCGGGGCGCATCCTCCCGCGGACCACTGACGAACTGACCGACCTGCTTCGGACCGGTTTTCTTGCCGAGTTCGAAGGCCGCCTGGTCGGCTTTGCCGCCCTCGAAGTCTACTCCCGCAAACTGGCCGAGATCCGCAGCCTGTGCGTCGATCCCGGGATGCAGGGCCGGGGCATCGGCCGGCGGCTGGCCCAGGCCTGCGTCGACCTGGCCCGCGAGCGGAATGTCTTCGAAGTGATGGTGATTACGTCGTCCGAAGACTTCTTTCGCGGCTGCGGGTTTGATTTCACGCTGCCCGGCGAAAAGAAGGCGCTGTTTCTGCAGACCCGCGACGAGCACTGAACTCGCGCCGAACACCGCCGACCAGCTGCTCTTTGCCGGCGATTTCTCTGAACCGGTGATCCGTCTGTGCTGGCGATCCGTTGTTACGAGCTGACGACGTTGACTTGTCCCACGCGGAAAGACCAGATGATCACGACAACCACACCGACCGTTGAGGGCTACCAGATCACCGAGTACTGCGGCATCGTCACCGGCGAGGCGATCATGGGGGCCAACCTCTTCAAGGACTTCTTCGCCAACATCCGGGACATCGTCGGGGGGCGCTCGGCGGCGTACGAGCGCGAACTGCGACGGGCTCGCGAGGTCGCCATGCACGAAATGGAGACCGAGGCACGCGAGCGGGGTGCCAACGCCATTGTCGGCATCGACATCGACTACGAGGTCGTCGGGCAGTCCGGCGGCATGCTGATGGTCAGCATCAGCGGGACGGCCGTCGTCATCCAGTAGACCGGAACGATCGCGTCTCAGGCGATGATCTTGTGCACCACCTCGCCGGCGACGTCCGTCAGGCGGAACCGCCGACCGTTGTACTTGTACGTCAGCCGCTCGTGATCGACGCCGAGCAGGTGCAGGATCGTCGCGTGCAGATCGTTGATGTGCACCTTGTCGACGGCCGCCTTGTACCCGATCTCGTCCGACTCGCCGTAGCTGACGCCCCCCTTCACGCCCCCGCCCGCCAGCCAGGCGGTGAAGCAGTGCGGGTTGTGATCGCGGCCCGGCTTCTTGGAGACCTGGGCGATCGGCAGCCGCCCGAACTCACCACACCAGATCACCAGTGTCTCGTCCAGCAGACCCCGCTGGGCCAGGTCGGTCAGCAGGCCGCCGACGGGGCGGTCGGTCTCGCCGGCAAACTGGCTGTGGTTGCCGGCAATGTCGTTGTGGCCGTCCCACGAGCGCTGGTTCTCCATGCCGCCGGAGTAGATCTGGACGAAGCGGACACCCCGTTCCACCAGTCGCCGCGCCATCAGGCACTGACGCGCGAAATGATCGCACTGCTCGTCACCGATGCCGTACAGATCCTGGATGTGCTTCGGTTCCGCGCCAATGTCGAGTGCTTCGGGAGCCGACATCTGCATTCGGTACGCCAGTTCGAAGCTCTCGATGCGGGCCGCGAGCTGCGATTCCGCTTCGTATTCCGTGCGGTGCACCTCGTTGAGAGCCTTGAGCAGATCGAGCTGACTCCGCTGGGCCGCATCGGTCAGAACGTCCGGACGATTGAGGTTGTCGATCGGATCGCCCGTCGGTCGCAGGTGCGTCCCCTGGTACACGCCCGGCAGGAATCCCGCCGACCAGTTCGCGGCGTGGCCCTTGGGCAGCCCCCTTCCCTTCGGGTCGCTCATGACGACGAACCCGGGCAGGTCACGGCTTTCGCTTCCCAGTCCGTACGTGACCCAGGCCCCGACGCAGGGGAAGCCCATCCGCGGCATGCCGGTGTTCATGGCGAACAGGGCCGGCGAATGGTTGTTCGATTCGGTGTGTCCCGAATGGATGAACGCCATTTTGTCGACATGTTCCCCCATGTGGGGAAACAGCGAGGAGACCATCTTGCCGCACTCGCCCCGCGGCGTGAACTCGAACGGCGACTTCATCAGGTTGCCGACGGCGTTCTTGAAGAACCCGGTCGTGTTCTTGAACGACGGGTCGAACTCCTTGATCGACTTGCCGTCCCACGTCTCCAGCGCCGGCTTGTAGTCCCAGGTGTCGACCTGGCTGGGGCCGCCGTTGATGAACACCCAGATCACCCGCTTGGCCTTCGCGGGAAAGTGCGTCTGCTGGACGGCGAGCGGATTGAGGGCGCGGTTCCCCAGTCCATCTGCAGCGAAACTCGAGGAGAGGAGGCCTTCGTCCTGCATCAGGGCGGCCAGTCCGAGCAGACCCGCACCACCTCCGGCCCGCGCCATCAGCGAGCGCCGCGAGATCAGTTCTGGGATGTCCGCTTCGTTGTGTCGTGATGCCATGCTCATCGACCTGTTCCAGTGAAATGGAGGATCGGTACGTCGGCGAGATCCGGCGGGTTACTCGACGTAGATGAATTCGTTCATGCCCAGCAGCGCCTGGCACATGTCGGTGCGGGCCCGATGGGGAGCGTCGTCGACACCCGTCGCGGCATGTTTCTTCGCCTGATCTGCAAGGAACCGTGCCAGCAGTTCCCGCTCCTGTGGTGAGGGTGGTCGCGAAAACGCAAGCTCATACGCACGGACGATCGCCGCGTCGTCGCTCAGGCCATGCAGCCGTTTGGCGAACTCGTCGGCATAGAACCGTCCCTGCGGGCTGTTCATGAACATCAGTGCCTGCGGTGCGATCGTCGTGCTGGCCCGCTGTCCGATGCTCACCAGATGTTCCGGCCAGTCGAACAACATCATCATCGGGATCAGCTGACTCCGCTTGATGAAGAAGTACACGCTGCGCCGCCGCATGTTCGGATCGAGTGTCCCCGGGCCGTACATCTGTGAATCGAGCTGGTTCGACACGACGAGCATCGCGTCCCGGATCGCTTCGGCTTCGAGGCGACGTGGCGGCCGACGCCAGTACAGTCGGTTGTCGCGGTCGATGGTGGCCCGCTGCTCGTCGTAGTCGGCGGTCTGCATGTAGACGCTGCTGGTCATGATGAGCTTGTGCAGCCGTTTGAGCCGCCAGCCGTTCTGCACCAGGTCCCGGGCCAGCCAGTCGAGCAGTTCGGGATGCGTCGGTCGCTCGCCGGAGATCCCGAAGTCATTCGGCGTGGTGACGATCCCCTTGCCGAAGTGGTGCTGCCAGAGCCGGTTGACGGCGACACGGGCGACCAGGTGGCCGGCCCCGCGATCGACATCGGTCATCCAACCGGCCAGTGCCGCCCGGCGAAAGCTGGTTCGTTCCCAGTCTTCGGGAGGAGCCGTGGACCACGCCGTCGGGTCGCTGCCGCTCCGCATCAGCACCTGCAGATAGCCGGGCTGGGCGACTTCCTTCTTCTGCAGCACGTCCCCCCGTTCGAGGTGGTACGTCTGCGGGTAGAAGTGCGGGAAGCCGCGACCGTCCGCGTGATGCTTCATGTGCTGGAAGCCTTCGGACGTCACCTGCACCTTGATGGTCTTCGGCTGCGGGGCCTTTGCCTTGAAGTCGGCGACCGCCTGCTGAAGCTGCTGCCAGCGCTTGTCCCGGCCGGCGAACCACTCGAACAGAGCCGTTCGCTGTGCGTCATCCAGTTCGTTCGGCGTGGCGGACTGCAGGTGGGCGAACGCCGCGGCGAGCGGGGCCTTCATCCCGTCGTTCACCGAAGGCGCCGGTGCCGACTCCGACGCGACGGACAGTCGCAGCCGCCCCAGGCTGTGGGCGACGTTGTTGTCGAACTTCATGGTCAGGGTCAGTTCGACCAGGCCTTCGTGACGGAGCGGTTCGGCGAAGGTGAAGACCGCCGCCTGGTCCTGACCGATCCCACCGAAGTCGACCGCCCAGCCGCTTTGCGGGTTGTCGTCAATACAGCCACGGACAGAGAGGAACCCGTCATTCTGTTCGTGTGTCGCGGCCGCAGAGGCAATCGTCATCGGCTGCGGCGTGGCATCCGACTGGCCGGCCGGTCGCGCGGTGATCCGCAGATCGGTCAGAGCGAAGTTCCCGTTGCCGGCCCGGCCAGGGCCCCCTTTCGTCAGCGACTCGTGCGTGAGAGCCTCGATGCGGAGGGCGGCGATGTCGTTGAGGGCCGTCCGAACCGTCAGTTCATACTGATCCTGATTCGGCTTCTTGCCGGTTGCCAGGACCGAGCCATCCGGCTGCAGTTGCAGCGTGGCTCCGCCGGTCGACTTCATTGCGACCGGTTCGACGACGCGCCAGACCGGCAGGGCGACCGTTTCCACGTCCCCTTCAGCCAGCCAGGAAGCAAATTCCGACTGTAGCGAACCCGCTTCGTACTCGTGCAGCTTTGACTCGAGGGCGGCCAGTTCCGCGTCGTACTTCTGCTTCGCCCTGCGGTACTCGTCGGCATCGAGCTGCAGGTCGATCTCGGAGCGGATCGTCGTCGTGAAGTTCGCCGCCAGCCGGTAGTAGTCGGCACTGGGAATTGGATCGAACTTGTGATCGTGGCAGCGGGCACAGCCGATCGACAGACCGAGAAACGCCACGCCCGTCGTGGCGACCATGTCGTCCAGCTCGTCGTAACGGGCCGACTCGAATTCCGCCTCGGTCAACTGCGTCGGGAAGGCACCGGCACCGAGGAACCCGGTCGCCATCATCGCCAGTGGATCGTCGGGGGCCAGTTCATCCCCGGCGAGCTGCCAGCGGACGAACTGATCGAACGGCATGTCGGCATTGAATGCCTGGATCAGGAAGTCGCGATAGTGGTAGGCGTGCGGACGGTCGTAGTCCTGCTCGTAGCCGTGCGACTCCGCAAACCGGGCCACATCCATCCAGTGCCGGGCCCACCGCTCGCCGTAATGCTCCGAATCCAGCAGCCGGTCGATCAGCTTTGGCCACGCCTGCGGATCGGGATCGTTGACGAACTGCTCGACCTCCTCCGGCGACGGGGGGAGTCCGATCAGATCGAAGCAGGCGCGGCGGATCAGCTTGCGGCGCGAGGCGGCACCGTTGGGGACCAGCCCCTGCTCTTCCTGGCGGGCAAGGATGAAACGGTCGATCGGCGTCCGGCACCAGTCTGCGTTTTCAACCTCGGGCGGGGTCACTTCTGCCAGCGGTCGGAACGACCAGAAGTTGCGGTCATCCTCGGTCACCTGGAAGGTCTTCGCGGCAGCCGATCCGTCAACGAGCGGCTTGTCGTAGGGAGCACCCAGATCGATCCACTTGCGGATGTGTCCGATCGCCTCGTCGCTCAGGCGGGGCTCCTTGAACGGCATATGAGGCTCGGCCCGATGCTCGATCAGCTCCATCAGGTAGCTGTCCTCGGCGGTCTCGTCCACGAAACCGCTTTCCATCAACCGCTCGCGGGTCGACAGATCGAAGTCTGCCTTCACCGATTTGCCGCCGTGGCAATCCAGGCAGTGCTTCACCAATAGCGACCGGACATGCGACTTGAAGAGGGCCTGCCCCTGTTTCGCCTTTCTGGCGTGATCGGGGGGGACGGAGGTGGCATCGTCGGCAATCGCCGGTGCAACGAAACCGGTCGCCAGAAGCATCAACGACAGTGCGAGCCAGCCGTTCGCAGCTGTCCGTGTATGGAGTCGAACCATCAGAGAAATCCCCCGGGAAACTTGTACGGCGGGAGCGCAGTACGCAGCCGACGCCTGATCGTGATCGATCCTGGCCGGCTCGGGTGGGAGGGTTAACGGCACGGAGAACGAATGTCGCCGATGCCTGCTCGCTTTGCGGAATCTGTATCCTACCGTACAACTTGAGCCAAATGCAAAGTGAACCGGACTCCCGCGGGAAGGTAAGTAACTTGCAGAATGTCGTGCGTGACGTCGCCTGTACGGTTTGCGGCTGCGTCTGTGATGATCTGATTGTGACGTCCGATGCCGGCCGCATTGTCCGCGCCGACGGGGCCTGTGCACTCGCCGAGCCGTGGTTTGCTGCCCAGGGACGCTCGCAGCGTCCGGTCAGCTGTGTCGACGGGACCGAAACCGATCTGGCGTCGGCGGTGCAGGCGGCAGCCGACATCCTGTCGTCGTCGAGTCTTCCGCTGCTCTACGGACTCTCCCGCAGCAGCACACCCGGACAGCGGGCCGCGATCGCCCTGGGGGACCGCCTGGGCGGCATCGTCGATACAACGGCCTCACGTTGCCATGCACCGTCCATCATGGCACTGCAGCAGGTGGGGGAGAGTACGTGCAGCCTGGGTGAGGTGCGGCAGCGGAGCGATGTCGTCGTCTACTGGGGGGCGAACCCGCTCCGCAGTCATCCGCGGCACCTCGAGCGGTACGCGGGCGAGCCGGAAGGAACGTTCGTTCCCCGCGGTCGCGCGGATCGGCACATCGTCGTTGTCGATCCGAATGCGACAGAAACGGCCGCCATCGCCGACACGCATCTGCAGGTCGCCCCCGGACGCGACTTCGAACTGCTGTGGGATCTGCGGGCCCGCCTGGCCGGCCAGACGGATGATGTGTCCCCCGCTCACGGGATTCCTGCCGAACAGGTCGATGCGTTTGCCGAGCGCATCCGGACGGCACGGTACGGCATTGTCTTTTTCGGTCTGGGGCTGACGCGGGGGACGGTCGGTCACCAGGATGTCGAGGCGCTGCTGCTGATGGTCCGTGATGCCCACCGTCACACGCGGTGGTCGGCCCGGCGGATGCGGATCCCCGGCGA
>ENA-ORCW01000422-ORCW01000422.1-marine-metagenome-genome-assembly--contig:-NODE-422-length-27411-cov-3.485403_pt1 | contig 27411 bp, 26 predicted proteins | sample MGYA00237784_ERZ508517 | MGnify/ENA primary metagenome ERZ508517 (study PRJEB26187, sample SAMN06268979) | marine metagenome | isolation source: Tt ae E1 feedstock associated aerobic enrichment on... | reverse complement strand
GGTCCACCGGTAGCGCCATATCATCGCGCCGACCAGGCGGAAGGGGCGGTAGCCGTAAGCGACGACAAACCCGGTAACCAGCGCCGGCAGGAGCAACGCGCCGAAGACCAGCAGGTCCTGGGCTGGCGCGGGAATGTCGTGCCAGATACCGGCCAATGCGTCAGCCATGGCCCGTCTCGCCGGTCAGTGCGCCGTCGGCAAGATCGACAATCCGGTCCATCCGCGACAACAGCGCATAGTCGTGGCTGACGGCGATCAGCGTGCGGTTATGCAGGCGGGTCAGACTGGCGAGGTCGTCGATCAGGCGGTCCGCCGTGTTCCGGTCCAGGCTGGCGGTCGGTTCGTCCGCCAGGATCAGGTCCGGCGAATTGGCAAGCGCCCTGGCGACCGCCACACGCTGACGCTGACCGCCCGAAAGCTCGCGCGGATACCGGTCGAGGTAATCTGTGAGGCCCAGAATTCCAGCCGCCCATTCAACCCTTTGGGCGATCTCCGCCTTCGGCGTTCGCCTGTGTTCGAGCGAGAATCCCATATTGGTTGCGACGGTCATGTGGGGATAGAGCGCATAGTTCTGAAAAACCATGGCGATGTCACGTTGCTTGGGCTCGAGCTCGTTGACGACCAGACCGTCGATTTCGACCGTGCCGGCCGTTATGGTCTCGAGCCCGGCCAGCATGCGCAGAAGCGTCGATTTTCCGCACCCCGAAGGTCCCACTAGGACAACGAACTCGCCATCGGCGATCCCGATGTCCACCCCGTGGATCACCTCGACATTGCCGTAGGATTTCTTGACATCTGAGAATGTGACGGAAGCCATAATCAACCCTTGAGCCCGGTATGGGCCAGCCCTTCGACGAACTGGCGCTGAGCGATAACGAAAACGATGAGAACGGGAACCGCCGTCATGGTGGCGGCCGCGAGCTGGACGTTCCACATGGCGCCGCCATATGCGTCGGTGAATTGCGTGAGCGCCTGAGGCAGTGTGAAAAGCTCGGGCGAAGACAGGAAAACGATCGGTTCGAGATAAAGATTCCAGGAATGCAGGAAAGTGAATATCCCGACCGCGCCAAGCGCAGGCCGCGCAAGCGGCAAAGCAATGGTCCAGAAGATCCGGAACCGCCCCAGGCCATCGACCCGCGCAGCCTCCTCGAGCTCCTTGGGAAGGGCAATGAAAAACTGCCGCATGACGAAGGTGGCAAAGACCGAGGGGGCGCCGAAGACCGGCACGAGAACCAACGGCCAGTGCGTGTTGATCATGTCCCACCCCAAGAACATCTGGAACAACGGCACGATCGTGACTTCGGCGGGGATCAGGAGGCCGACAAGAACGACCATGAAGAGCGCGTTGGCGCAAGGAAAGCGGATGCGCGCGAACGCGTATCCCGCCATCGCGGAAAAGAGCATGGTCCCGGCGGTGACCAGCGCCGCTATATAGGCGGAGTTCCAGTACTGCCGCCCGAAGGGTTGAAGCTCGAACACCCGTGAATAGGTCGAAAGATCGACGCGGGACGGAATGATTTCCGGCGGGAAGGCGAAGATGTCCGAAATCGGCTTGATCGAGGATGTCACCATCCACCAGGTCGGAAAGACGAACGGAATCAGGAGCACCGTCATAAGCCCGTAGACGACAACCTTCATACGGGGCGAAAGGTCAGTTTTCATAGAAGACGAGCCTCCTGCGCATCTGCCACTGGGCAAAGGTCAGGACCGCGACGATCAGGAAAAGAAGGATCGAAAGCGTCGCCCCGTAGCCGAATTTGTGGAACTGGAAGGCCTGTTGATAGAGATAATAGACAAGCACCGTCGTGGACATGCCTGGCCCGCCCTGAGTCAGCACAGCGATTTGCGCAAAGACCTGGAGCGACCCCACGATGGTGATAATCGACGTCAAGAGAATCGTCGGGCTGATCATAGGCATCGTGATACGGGTGAACTGCATCCATGCCGGGGTGCCGTCGACACGGGCGGCTTCATAGAGCTCTCTCGGCACCCCCTGCAGGGCGGCCAGAAAGAGGATCATGTTAAGCCCGACATTCTTGAAGACTTGCACCACGACGACCGACGTCATCGCCGTGGCGGACCCGCGCAGCCAGTTGGGGCCCTCGATACCGACAAGCGCCAGCAAGGCGTTGATGCCGCCATTGTTCTGCAGCAGAAAGCTCCAGACGATCGTCCAGGCAACGAGGGAAACGACCACTGGCGAGAAAAACAGGGTTCGATAGACGGCGATACCCTTGAGTTTCTGATCGAGCAGCACCGCGAGCAGCAGCGCCAACGCCATGTTGAAGACGACGAGTCCAAGTGAAAACACTGCGGTCGCGCCGAGAACCTGCGGCAGGCCGGGGTCGTTAAGCAGGGCCTCATAATTGGCCAGCCCCTGAAACCGGAAGGTCTGTGCAAGAACGTTCCACTCATGCAACGAATACCAGAACACAAGCCCCAGCGGAATCAGAACGAAGGTGACCACACCGATCAATTGTGGTGCGATGAACAAGTATCCCGCGAGGGTGTCGCGGCGCTCCATCGTCCAGAACGCGCGCTTGTGGGGCTTGCCGGTGGTGGATCGGGCCGCGACATTCATCTGCGTTGCTCCTGGAAATCCCGGCTAGAGCATCGGTACTATGCGGTCGCAAACCGAGGTCAACACGGCTTCGACATCGGCATCCGCTTGCCATAGCGCATCGAGTTCGGCGCGGACGACCTGCTGTATCTCGGCAAAACCTTCATGCCCCGGCAGCACCTTTCCGTTGGCGATGCCGTTGATGACGACGCTTTCGAGCTGCTCGGGGGAGAGCAGCGGGTTGGTTTTTCCCAGTGTGTCGGTATTGAGCAGGCTTGCGCGCGCCGGCGGAAAGAACCGCGCGAGCTTGGCGCTGTTTTCCGCGTTTGACATGTGAGCGAGAAAGCCAACGGCGATATCCACATTGTCTCCCATCGCGAAGGCGCCGATACCAGCCTGCCCGACGACGGAATACGCGCCTGCCGGACCGGATGGAAGCGGAACGAGGTCCCAGTCGAATGCTGCCTCGCCCGTAGGCAGAAGCGAGGCGCGCGAGATCTGGGTGATTGTCATGGCCGCATTGCCAGCGAAGAAATCCACGCTCTCTCCAGGCTCGGGCATGGCGCCCTTCTCAAAGATCGCATCGTGTATGAAGGTCATGGCTTCGACCATTTCGGGTTCTGCGAAGGTGCAGCTGTCGCCGTCGTCGCTCCAGGGGGAAGCGCCCCAGGCACGCCAGATGGAGGCGAGATTCTGCCAGATCTGATAATTGAAATCGCGAACGATCAGGCCATCAGCGCCATTGCCGGCCACCGCGGCGGCCGTTTCGATCGCATTTTGCCAGGTCCATTCTCCAGCCTCGATCAACTCGGCCGGGGTTCGCGCTCCGGCTTTGGCGACGAGGTCGTTGTTGACGAACATTGCGAATGGCGAGGTCGAAAACGGATATGCGTAAAGTTCGTCGTCGGCCCGCCAAAGCGCGGTTGCCTGCTCGGTCACGTCGCTCAGGTCGTATCCCTCGGTATTGGCGAAAGCATCGCTGAGGGGCGCGAGTGCGCCGGAATTGACGAAATCGGCGGCGGTCGTTTCGAGAATCCAGGCAAGGTCGGGAGCGTTGCCACCCGCGATCTGCGTCGTAAGCGTGGTCGTGTAGCTTTCGAAGGGCAGCGAGTCGAAAGTGACCGAAACATTCGGATGGGTCGCGGTGAAGCTGTCGGCGATTTCATTGAACATCGCCAGATGCGCTTCATTGGCGCTCCAGATCGTCATGCGCAGCTCCACCTGTTCCTGCGCAAAAGCGGTGCCTGCCGCGAAATGAAGGGCAAACCCCACTATCGCCGTTGCAGTCTTCAACCTGGTTATCGTTTTCATTGCGGTTCCTCCTCCTTGGAATCCACGGTCCGTCTGGACCCTGGGATCAGTACCCCTTGATGTCTGGCCAGCGGATCTCCACGCCTTCGCGATGCAGCAGACTCTGGAACGTCTCCAGCCGACGATCGTCGGCTTGCACCGCATGCGGTGTCGTGCCGGTTTCCAGACAGTGCGCGGCCAAAAGCCCGGCGACTTCGCCGATGTTCCACTCGACAGGATGCAGCCGATAGCACCCGTTGGTGATGTGTGTGGTGCCGATTGACTTGCCTGCGGGAAGAAGGTTCGAACGCGCGATCGGGAGCAAGGCTCCGAGCGGGATTTCGAACGGGCAGGAAGGCACATCGATATAGTTGTCGCCGCCCGTCGAGGGATGCAGGTCTATCCGGTACATGCCGGTGCCCACGCTATCGCGATAGCTGACGGCTCCCGCCTCCCCCCGCACCGCGTAGGAGAGATCCTGTTCGACGACGGTGGTGACAGCCTTGATGCGCCGGCTTTCACGTATGTAGGGCGCCATCGCAAGACCGTGTTCGGTGCCTGTAACGTCGCCGCGCAGCCGCAGCCCCGGGAACCCGACGCCGCCGTCGACGCGCGGCGCCTCGGTCTGGAGCCAGTAGAACACCGAGTACGACAATTCGGCAGCCCGGCCGATGCGATGCGCATAGTCATCCTCGGAGCAATCGATGACCGGCGCCTCGAAATAATCGATCATCGGCCAGTTAACCAGGCAGATATCGGATTCATAAGCTCCCGGAACGAAGTTACGGCGCGCGGCAATCCGCCGGAACGTCCACAGGTTTGCATCGCCGGCGTTGCGCCGCTGGTCGGCATCCACGAGCAGCGGATCGTCGTCGGGGTTTGGCGTAAAACTGCGTTCCGTGATTTCGAGGGTGCGCGGATGAGGCGCTTTGAACCCGATCAGGGGACCGCCCCAGAAATCAGGCTGCACAGCCCGCCACTCATCATAATTCGCAGGCTTGTCGATAACGTGGTTGCCGTCCACATGATCGACCGCAAAGCAGATCGAGATGGCCTGCTGATTATCCGGCTGGGATTGGGAAGGCGCCGAAGGCTCGCCGGTTTCCGCTTGGCTTTCGAAGCCCTTGACATACTCCGTCCCGGTCAGCGGCAGAAGATCGCCGAGTTCGGTTGCGTCGATCACATAGCGCGCCGAAACGACCACCGCCCCGTTTCCGCTCTTGTGCTGCAACGTCACTGCACGGACGCGATCTCCGTCCATGTCCGCAGAAACCGGCCGATAGGGTTTCAGAAGCTTGAGCCTGCCCGCCCCCATATAAGGCATCAGCCAGGCTTCCATGACCGCAAGCGGCACGCGCGGCTCGACACACATTCGGCTCACCCAGCCGGCACCGGGATTGAGATCGTCCCATTTGCGCGCGGCTTCGTTGAGCGGATAATAATCGCGATAGTATTGGCGGATGGCGGTTCGCAGCGTTCGGTAGGTGCGACTGCCGCCCATCTGCTCGATCCAGGAGTGCTCGTCGGAGGGCACGGCCTGACTCGTCATCTGGCCGCCGATCCAGTCATACTCTTCGGTCAGAATGACCGAACGCCCCGAACGCAGCGCGGCAAGGGCCGCGGCGACGCCGGCCACGCCGCCCCCGATGATCGCGATATCTGTAGAATAATCCGTCACAATTCACTCTTTGATGTTATGGGGCCGAGCGTCTCGCCCTCGACCCGTTCGCAGGAGAGAAGGGTTTGTTCGAAGTCCGATCTGCCCTCGAGCCCGTCGATGAGCGCAAGCGTCGCGCGCCGTCCCATTTCTTCGCGGGGGATGGCGTAGGCGGTGAAGGTGGTGCCGGTCGCTCCGGGACGCAGATGACTGCCCAGAACGACGATCGAGAGGTCGCCGGGGACCGCCAGCCCCTTGGCAAGAACCGCGCGTTTGAACGGTATGGCGTCGGCCAGTTCGGTGAAGAACACCACCGTCGCCCCGGCTTCGCGCACAGCCGAGACAAGCACCTGAGGGTCGCTGCCCACGTCGGGCCAGTGCAGGGAAAGACCGATCTCTCCGGAAAGCGCCGCGCAAAAGCCGCTCCAACGATCGACCGTGGACTCCGCCCCTTCCGACGGACCGACATAGGCAAATGAGCGGTGGCCGTGGCCGTGCGCGCGAGCGACGAGGTCGGCCGTGGCCGCGGCGTAATCCGCACCGACATAGGGCACAGCTCCACCCGCATCGTCGCGGCGGCCGACAGCGATGAAGGGAAAATCGCCCGCCACCAGCCGTGTCAGCTCTTCCCGATCGAAGGAACGCCCGAGAACGAGGCATCCATCGGAGAGACGCAAGCGGTTGGTCTCGTCGAAGATTTTCTTACGTCCGTCGCGGCCTCGCGCGGCGGCCGTCATCAATAGAAGGTCGTAGCCCCGCTCATGCGCCGCCTCCTCGATCCCGAAAAGAAACGGTGCGAAAAAGTCGGCCTGCGCCGAAGGGAATGCCGGCTCGTAGGTGAAAACGCCCAGAATATTGTTGCGCCCCTTGACCATGCGGCGGGCCACCGGGTCCGCGACGTAACCGGTTTTCGCAATAACGTCCTGAATCCGTTCTCGCGTCTGCTCGGGGATGCGGCGCGTATCCTCCGAAGTTCCGTTAAGGACCAGAGAAACGGTGGCCTGGCTGACTCCGGCCAGCCTTGCAATGTCCTTTTGTGTCAGGCGCTTCGCCGCCATGAAAGCACGGTCCTTGATTGCTAATACGTATTAGTTATGCGTATTAGCTAACGGGAGTGCGCGAAGATGTCAAGCTCCGGGCGGGAACGCCCTCGGAGTGCAGCAGGCTTCCGTGCGTGCAGCATGGAGGCGCTGCCGTTGCCTGTGGAGAATGGTTGGCGGGGAAGGCCGGCGAAACCGGTTTCAAAAGAAGCTAGACGAGCCTTTCGAGCAGCGCCTGCACGTCGGCCCGGATCGGTTCGTTGCGGCGATAGAACAGCACAAGACTGATCGCCGGAACGTCGGCGACCGGTCGTACCGTCAATGTTTCGGGCAAATCTTCAATCGTGAAAGCATCCACGATTCCCACCCCGCCGCACGCATCGATGAGATCACAGACCGTGGAGCAGAACGGCACGACGCAATGCGGATCGTAGGAAAAGCCGTGCGCCTCGAAGACTCTCCGGATCACGGCCCCCATGGGTGACCATTCCGGATCGTAGCACACCAGGGCGCGCCGCGCGATGTCGCCCACCTGGAGGCGCTTCTTCCGGGCCAGCGGATCGCCGACTTTCATCACCGCATAAAGATCAACGGAGGCCAGATGCTCGGCGTGAAACTCGGCTTTGGGCGGGAAAGCCATTTGAAGTCCGATGTCAGCATCGCCGCGCCTCACATCGATCTCCGGCTCCGTCACCCGCAAGCGCAGCCGCTTGCGCCAGTCGGCGTAACCGGCGTGCAACAACCGTGGTGCCAGAAAACCTTCCACGATCGCCGGCGTCACCGAGATACACACCGGGCGCTCGGATTCATTGCGCAAGTTTGGAATTTTGCTGCGGACATGGACATGCGTGCTGAAGATCGGCGCGGCGGTTGCAAACAATTGCTGCGCTTCGGCGGTCGGCTCCAGCCGTTTGCTTGCCCTGTGGAACAGCGAAAAGCCCAGATGCGCTTCCAACCGCTTGAGTTGCGCGCTCACTCCAGGCTGCGAAATGCCGAGGACACGTGCCGTTTCCGTCGTGGTCCCCACCCGCATCAGGGTGCCGAAAAGCTCGATCTCGCGCAGATTCATTATCAGCCAGCTGATTGATACCCGCTTATTAATAATTTTTTCTCCCCCTTTGGCAAGTCTAAGTTCAACTCCATCGAGGCTTGGCTGCGTTTCTGCCTGGTCGAGGATAAAGATAAGGGGAATAAAATGAGACGAGCAATCAAGGCATTCGCCCTGGCAAGTTGCCTGGCACTGGCCGGACCGGCAGTCGCGCAGGCCGAACCAATCCGTGTCGCCATCGGATACGATCCCGTGTCGCTCGACCCGATCGCGACCAGCGACAACGGTTCCATTTGGACGCAGCTTCTGCTGTACGACACGCTGATGCGGCCTGACCGGACAGGCGAGAAGCTGGAACCGGGATTGGCCGAATCCTGGTCGGTCTCCGAAGATGGATTGACCCTGTCGTTCAAGCTGCGCGAAGCCAAATTCTCCGACGGCACGCCCGTCACAGCCGAGGATGTGGAATTCTCCATACGCCGCGCTGCATCGGAAGCGTCGAGTTGGGGGCGTTTTTTCCGTCCCATTACGGATTTCGAGATCGTGAACGATCGGGAGATCGTGATGAAACTCGACGAGCCCTTCACGCCGGCCTTCAACAATCTGGCACTTTTCTCCGCCGCCATTCTGCCCAAGGCGAAGGTCGAAGCGGGGGAAGAAGCCTTCTTCAACAATCCGGTCGGGTCCGGTCCCTTTATGCTCAAGGAATGGGTGCGCGGATCTCGCGTGGTGCTCGCCCCCAATCCGCATTATTGGCAATCCGGCAAACCTTCGGCCGACGGCGCAGTCCTCGAAGTCGTCACCGAGGCTTCCGCACGGGTGATCAAGCTCGAAGCGGGCGAAGTCCACGTCGTCCTCGACCCGCCGCTCAACCAGTTGGAAGCCCTGGACGAGAAAGAGGGGATCTCGGTCGGCAGCACGATGCCTTATCGCGCCGATTTCGTGATGTTGAACAACAAGCGTGAGCCATTTGACAACGATAAGGTGCGCCAGGCGCTGAACCTCGCCATCGACAAGGAGGCTCTCATCAAGGGTGTTCTGTACGGTGCCGGCACGGTCGCCGCCAGCGCAATGCCGGTCATGGCCTATGCCGACAAGGACCTGCAACCTTATCCCTACGACGTCGCCAGGGCTCGCGAGCTCATGGCTGAAGCGGGTTATCCCGACGGTTTCAGCGCCGAAATCCTGGTGGATTCCGGCAAGGCCGGTCATCGCAACGTGGCGATCGCGATACAGGCCATGTTGCAGGCCATCAATGTCAAACTCGACATCCAGATGCTGGAGGGCGGCACACAATGGGAGACGACCAAAGCCGGCAATTATGACATGGCGCTCTCCTATACCACGTCCGATACGGTCGACCCCGATCAGATCATCGGCTTCGTGGCCGTCAATCCGGAACGCGCCAATGCCTATCACACCGAATGGAAAAGCGAGCGCCTCAACGATCTTTACAAGCAAGAGCGGGTGACGCCAAACGGCGAGGAACGCGGCGAGATGTTCCGCGAGATGGTGCAGATTCTGCATGAAGGAGCACCCTATATCTATCTCTATCACCCCTCCGCCGCATGGGCGGCGCTGGACAATGTGGAGGGTTTCTCGATCCTTCCGACTTCAAACTTTCGCCTGGAAGACGTCTCCATCGAAAACTAGGTGAAATCTGGCAGCGCCTGTCCCGGCGCTGCCCCTACAGGCCCGCATATCATGGCTCAATCCATCCTCAGACGTTTTCTGCTTCTGATACCGGTTCTCATCGGCATAACGATCATCAGCTTTCTGCTCCTGCAGGTAATGCCGGGAGACCCCGCAGAGCGGGCCATGGGAACGCGCGCCAGCGCCGAGGACCTGGCCGCAATGCGCAGTCAGTGGGGCCTCGACCTGCCGCTCTGGAAACAATATCTGATCTTTCTGCGCGATTGTCTCACCGGCAGCTTCGGCACGTCGATCTTCCATCAGCGGCCGATCTCTGCTCTGGCAATGGAACGGCTTCCCTACACGCTTGGCATCGTCGTCTACTCCACGATCATCGCGCTGATCATCGCGTTGCCTTTTGCCACATTGGCAGCATTGCAACGTGGCCGGCTCGCCGACACGGCGATCCGTTAGCTTTTTGTGCTGATCATAGCCATGCCGCCTTTCTGGTTGTGCTTCGTGTTCATTATCGGCCTGGCACTCAACCTTGGCTGGTTTCCGACCGGCGGTGTGGGAACGGGCTTTCTGGAAAATCTGCATCGCCTGTTCCTGCCGTCGCTGGTTGTCGGCCTTTCCACTGCGGCTCTTGTCCAGCAGAGCCTGCGGGCGACGCTGATCGACACGATGAAGGCCGACTATGTTGACACCGCACGCGCCAAAGGTCTCTCGGCCTCTCAGGTCTTCCGCAGGCATATTTTTCCAAACAGCCTCATCTCGACGATTTCGATTATCGGTGTGCGCGTCAGCTGGATCATCGGTGGCACGGTCGTTGTTGAGAAGATATTTTCCGTTCCCGGCCTCGGCAGCCTGCTCATCGACGCCATCATTTCGCGAGACTTCCCGATCGTACGGGGCCTGACGGTGTTCTTCGCCGTCCTCGTCGTCACGGTGAACCTCATCACCGATATCGCTTACTCCCTGGCCGATCCCAGGGTCCGGTTGGATTAAACGTCGTGCAGCAACTTTTATCTCTCTACTTCCGGAGTCCCGCCGGTGTGATCGGGTGCCTTATGCTGCTCGTTCTCGTAGCGGGCGTTGTGCTGACTCCGGTTCTCTCGCCACACGACCCCTTTGCACTCGACTTTGCCTCCGCCGTGCAGCCACCCAGCCTCACCCACTGGTTCGGCACCGACAATTTCGGCCGCGACATCTTCGCCCGTGTCATGGCGGGCGCTGTGTACGATCTGCGTCTCGCGCTCGTGTGCGTTTTCGGCCCGATGATGGTCGGCATCGGGGTGGGCCTGGTGGCAGGCTACTACGGCGGAACGATCGACCGTTTCCTGATGCGCATTACCGATATCGTCTGGGCCTTTCCATTCTATGTGCTGGTTCTGGCAATCGTTGGCGTTCTAGGTCCCAGCGAAAGCAATCTGTACATAGCGTTCTTTCTGGTCAACTGGATCGGCTATGCCCGCATCGTTCGTGGTGAGACGCTGGTTGTCGGCAGACTCGAATACATCGAAGCCGCACGCGTGCTTCGCTTCAGCGACGGTCGGGTGATGGGACGGCACATATTGCCCAACACCGTGACGCCGGCCCTCGTCTACTCGATGTCGGACGTGGTGTTGACCGTGCAGGCCGTCGCCGCACTGTCCTTCTTCGGGCTGGGCGTACAACCGCCAGCGCCCGAATGGGGTCTCTTGATCGTCGAAAGCATCGACTACCTGCGCGAGGCACCGTGGATGACCATCTTCCCCGGTCTCGCCATCGCTTGGGTCGGCGTTGCCTTTTCCCTTGTTGGCGAAGGTCTCGCCGCAACATTGAAACCGAAGGGATAGCAGATGCCACTCCTTTCCGTTCAGGATCTCGTCACCGAGTTTCACGGACCCAGCGGGGCGGTCCGAGCCGTCGATCGCGTCAATTTCGATATTCAGCCTGGTGAGATATTCGGCATCGTCGGCGAATCCGGTTGCGGCAAATCGGCGACATGCCGCTCGATTCTCCGCCTTTTCGGCGGCGCCAATGCGCGGGTCGCCGGCGGTCGCATCATGTTCGACGACCGAACCGATCTCGCATCCTTGCCGGAGCGCGATCTCGGCAAGATCCGCGGCAATGAGATCGCCTTCATCTTTCAGGATCCTTTGACCGCGCTCAATCCGACCATGCGCATCGGTCGCCAGATTGGGGAAGTGATTGAGAATCACGCAAAAGTGTCGCGCCGCGAAGCGCGTGAGCGTGTGTTGGGTCTGATGCGCGACGTCCATATCACTTCGCCCGAGCGTCGCCTCGACGCCTACCCGCATGAATTGTCGGGCGGATTGCGGCAACGCGTGATGATCGCCATGGCCCTCGCGCTCCAGCCGCGCCTCATCATCGCCGATGAACCAACCACCGCGCTGGATGTCACGGTCCAGGACCAGATCTTGCGACTTCTGCTCGACCGGCGCGATAAAATGGGAACCGCGATCATCATGGTTACGCACGACATCGGCGTGATCTCCGAGATTTGCGATCGTGTGGCTGTAATGTATGCCGGACGCATCGTGGAAACCGGTGCCGTCGACGACGTTCTCGATCGAGCGCAACACCCTTACACCAAATCTTTGCTCGCAGCCCTTCCGTCACTCGCGCAACAGGGCAAGCCGCTGATTCCGATCGAAGGCAGCCCGCCAAATCTGCTGGCACCGCCACCCGGCTGCCGTTTCGCACCCCGTTGTACCGCCGCGCACGGCAATTGCTCGCAAGATCCGGCGCCCGTTCTCATGCATCGACGCGGAACAGCGTCCGGTCACGCCGATGCCTGTATTCTGGAGCGTTAAAACATGTCGGTAATGGTTCTCGACGCCGTATCGCGCCGTTTTCCTGTTCGTCGCGGCCTGTTGGACATGATCATGAGACGTCCGGCACCCGCGCTACAGGCCGTCAGGAACGTGTCCCTCGCTTTGAGGGAAGGAGAAACACTCGGCATCGTCGGTGAATCGGGTTGTGGCAAGAGCACGCTGGCCCGCCTGGCTGTCGGCCTCCAGACACCGGATGAGGGAAGCGTTGCCTTCGGAGGCAAGCTCATGACCGGTCCGGATCCGGACGGTCGCGTACAGATGGTTTTCCAAGACCCATATTCGTCGCTCAATCCAAGAATGACCATCGGTGCCCAACTCGACGAGGTGGTGGCGAGGTATCGTCCGGATGTCGGTCGGCGCGAACGAACCGCAGAGAGCCGTCGTCTCCTCGATCAGGTCGGCATGCCCCCGGATGCTGCCTTAAAATATCCTCACGCTCTGTCTGGCGGGCAGCGCCAGCGCGTTTCGATTGCCCGTGCGCTTTGTCCGCAGCCACAGGTGCTTGTCGCGGATGAGCCGGTATCCGCCCTGGATGCCTCGGTTCAAGCGCAGATCATAAATCTGTTCCAGCGATTGAGTGCGGAACGGGGCATCGCGATCATCTTCATTTCGCACGATATGCAGGTGATCCGTCACCTCTGCGATCGAGTGGCCGTGATGTATCTCGGTGAAGTCGTCGAATTGCAGGCTAAGGCGGAGCTTTTCGAGCGACCGCTTCATCCCTATACGCGCGGCCTCATCGATGCCGTGCCGGACGTGACCCGGCGCGGACGCCGCAGCCGCAAGGCACTGTCCGGAGAGATACCGGACCCGTTCTCGACGATCGAGGGTTGCAGGTTCTCCGGCCGCTGTCCCATGGCCGAGGCGGCCTGCAGCCGGCAGCAAACGCTTCGCGTCATTGATGGCGGAGGCGCCGTGCGCTGCTGGAAGGCGACGCCGGATCCGCGTTGAAAGTTCAGGAGAAATCATCAATGTTCTTTGATCATGATTCCCGGTGGCAACGGGCCGGAGAAGTTACGGTCGAACGTTTGCTCGCACGATTTGGCCAGCACGGCCTGCACCCCGAGAGATTCGGCCTTGTGGTCTTGCGCGAACGGCAGAATGCGCGCCCTGTCGGCTATGCCTGGCGCGGAGACTGGCAATGCTACCCATGCAGCCTGGTCAAGGTCTTCCACCTGATTCACGTTCTCAACGTCCTCGATGCGGGACGTATAGAACCGCATGAAGATCTCGACCGGGCGCTTCATGACATGATCGTCTGGTCCTCCAACATGGCGACAAACTACGTTATCGATCTGATCACCGAGACCACCGGAGATACTCTGCTCGATAGCGACGCTCTTACGCAATGGATGGAGAAAAGGAACGAGACAAACCGCTTTTTCCGCAGACTCGGGTGGGAGGAGTTCGCCACCTCCAACATCGCACAGAAGCTGATGGATGACACACGCTACGGCCGCGAAGCGCAGTTTGCCGGTCGCAAGGGCGAGAATCTGAACGTGCTGACGCCCTTGGTCGCAGCCCGTGCCTTCCACGAGCTTTTCGACGGGATAATCCCGCTCTCGGCTGAAAGCCGGGTCCGCGCCATGGATACGCTTCGCCGCAACCCCGATGCGCCCGATGCGGCACTCCCCGGTTACCAGTTGCGTGAATACCTGGGCGGCGGGATTCCAGCGGGTGTTCCGATCTGGTCGAAAGCCGGACGCAACTCATGGACCGGTGATGCCAACGCCTCCTATTTCAAACACGATCTGGTGAGGCTCGCACCGGCGAATGCCGACCCGATGATCATCGCCCTGATGACTCAGGGCAAGAGCCTGTGCGACGATCTGCCGATGGCATTTCCTGAAATGGGGCAAATTATTTTCGAGACATTCTCCGACGCCACCAGCCGTTGACCCCCTATACTGCTGATTTCCGCATGACGGACGGACAACGGTGCGCCGGAACCGCGCGAAGGTATCCCAAGCGGTATTATCTGACCTTGCTCCTGGATCCGGACGGCAACAATATCGAGGCAAGCTATCTCGGCGATAAGGTTCGAAACGCTGAGCCAGCGGCAAAGCGGCCTCCGCAAGCCGTGACCCTTGCAAGATTTTGTGGGCCGGTGCCGCAACGATCCGTATCTGCAAGGTCTTTTGGAAGCGCGAGAGCGGCCGTTTTCCGGCGGTTGTGCGTTCCCTGTCGAGGGTCGTTGCAAAACTGGATGGCTACATTCATATTAAGGCCATGAACAAGCGATCCGAACCGAGCATTTTCGAAGTCCTCTCCACAAAAATGGTCACGCCGAACATGCGCCGCGTAACCATCGGCGGCCAAGGTTTGGCAACGTTTCCCCATGGACAGGATGGCGGCTACGTGAAGCTGATGCTTCCAGGCCAGAGCACAGCCAACAAGCCCTTGGTGCGCACCTATACGATCCGCCGGCAGAGTGCCGATGCCCTCGATATCGATTTTGCCCTGCATGGCGATGAAGGCAGCGGCGGTCCGGCCGTTTCATGGGCGCAAGAGGCCAATCCCGGCGAGGAGATACGGGTTGGGGGGCCCGGACCTGCCAAACCGCTCTCGCCCGATGCCGACTGGTATTTCGTGCTCGGCGACATGACCGCTCTGCCCGCCATCGCGGTCAATCTGGCCACGTTGCCCGACGATGCGATCGGCGATGTCCTGATCGAGGTGCAGACGCAGGACGACAAACAGGATCTCCAGCGTCCCGAGGGTGTCGCGCTGCATTGGCTCATCAATCCAGAACCGGGACTTAAACCCGAATTGTTCGAGCAGGCCGCCCGAGCTATTCCCTGGCGACAGGGCCGCGTTTACGCCTGGTCCGCAACGGAATTCGAGGTCATGCGGCGGATGCGGTCCTACTTGCGCGGCGAGCGTGGCCTGGGAGCCGACCAACTCTATATCTCCAGCTACTGGAAACAGGGCCTTGTCGAAGATCAGCACCGCGTCGTCAAAAGGGCTGATGCCGAACAGTCACGGGCATAACGAGGCTTTTGGGGTTTTGGGATAAATCCGAGATCGCGTCCCGGCGCCGGCCTCGGCCAGCGGCGTTTCCGATCATGCCGAACGAACGGGCTTTGGAGAACGATCGCCGGTGCCCGAAGCCCGGCCCTAGAACCGCATCTTACCCGCTTCCCAATCGACCAGCATCTGGCGCATTTCCTTCAGGAAGAGCTGACTGGCGACTTTGCTGGCACTGGCGCCGATGGAAATCGACTGGATCTCCAGTGGCAGATCCGGCTCCAGCGGCAAGGTCACGAGCCCGTCGAGCCCGTGAAATGCAGCGGTGAATTCGTCGACCACCGCCGAGCGCTGCATCGCCGACACCAGATGTGGAACGGTGACCAGAGTGTTGCCGGTCACCGTATTGTCAAAGGGCAGTCCGCGCTCCAGTAATGCCTCGTTCAGCACACGCCCGATGGGACCGCGCGGCGTCAGTCCCAACATCGGTGCAGTGCTCAGATCCTCCAGCCGAACCCGGTCAAGCCGGGTCAACGGACCATCCTTCGGGCTGAGCACGACGAGGCGGCCGCGCCCAAGCGGCTCCGTCGAGATGTCGTCCGCCTGGAATTTGCCGATGACCAGCCCGACATCGACCATGCCCGCTCGAATAGCCTGAATCTGTTGCTGGGCGGTGCCCACATCCACCGCGACCCGCAAGCCGGGCATCGCGTCCAGCACCTTGCGCAGAGCGTTGGGCACGAAATGCGGGGTAAACAGTCCGACCGACATCACCAGCAATCGCGTGCCGACACCCTTTCGCAGCGAATCGATGCGCCGCTCCAGCCGACTGATCCCGTCATACAGGAACCGGCTTTCGTTATAGATGGCGTCGGCCTCCACCGTCGGGATCACCCGCCCCTTGTCGAGAACGAAAAGCGTCAAGCCGATCGCCGCCTCGAGATCGCGCAAATGGCGGCTGACCGTGGGTTGCGAAAGGTTCATTTGGCGCGCGGCCGCGGTGATCGACTGCCGCTCGTAAACCGCACAGAACACCTGCAAACGCTGCAACGTCAATGGTTTCACAGATGCTGTCTCCCACCTCTCTCGGTCATCCATACATATACACTATGGAATAGTGAAATATTTTCTATTTCCTAATGCAAGCCGTTTCGCCAGATTTGTATGAGCCACCGGGGAGGGAAACCGAAGAGCCATGCAGGCGCCGCTGATTATCGCATTTACCGTTTTCGGTCTGATGGCCGGCGCCGCAATCGCCTACGTGATCGGCGCCTCCGCGATACTGACCTTCATCGCTGCGGACCGTCAGATGTATATGGCGGTGCTGCCCCAGCGGCTCTTCAGCCAACTTGACGTCTTCGCGTTTCTGGCGATGCCGCTCTTCATCTTCGCCGGCGATCTCATGAACCGTGGCGGTCTGGCGACGGCGCTGATCGATTTCTGCATGTCCTTCCTGGGGCGTCTCAAGGGCGGTCTGGGCCATGTCAACGTGATGACCTCGGTCTTCTTCGCCGGTGTTTCCGGCTCCGCGGTTTCCGATGCGGCAGCGCTCGGCAATTCGCTGGTGCCGGAGATGCGTCGACGCGGCTATCCGCTCGATTACGCGGCGGCGATAACCGGCGCATCATCGATTATCGGGCCCATCATCCCGCCTTCATCGATCCTGATCTTCTACGGCGCGCTGATGGAGACGAACGTCACCGCGCTTTTCGCCGCCGGCATTCTGCCCGGCCTGCTCCTGGCCGGCGTTCTGATGGCGATCAACGCCTATTACGCCCATCGCGACGATCACCCCGGCGGACGTGGCGAGGAAGTGCCCGCCTTTTTTCCTTCATTGCTGAAGGCCTTGCCGGCCATGACACTGCCGGTGATCATTCTCGGCGGAACGCTTTTCGGCTTCATGACCCCGGCGGAAGCGGCGGTCGTGGCGGTGATCGCCGCCCTGGTTGTGGGTTTCACACATGGCAATCTGACCTGGCGGCAGGTGGGGGCCAGCCTGCAGCGTACGGCGGTCATGCTCGGCGGGCTCTTCATCATCCTGTGCGCGATCTCCACCTTTTCCTATATCGCCGCCCTCCTGCAATGGCCCCAGGCCATCAAGGCGACGGTCGAGGACTGGAACCTGAGCTCGCTGCAATACCTGATGCTGATCAACCTGATCTTTCTCGTGGCCGGCATGGCGATGGACGTGAAAGCCGCGGTGGCGCTGTTCGCGCCCATCTTCGCACCCGTCGCAATCGCCATGGGCGTCGATCCCGTACACCTGGGCATTGTGATTTGTTTCAACATCACCACGGGCCTTTTGTCGCCGCCGCTCGGCGGTGTCCTGCTGATCCTCGCCACCACGGTTCGCATGAACTACTGGCGCCTGATACGCGCGACCCTGCCTTTCTTCCTGGCCGAAGTCGCACTGTTGCTGGTGCTGACCTACTTCCCGGAGATTTCTCTGATCATTCCACGCCTGTTGGGGCTCGCTTGATGAAACCAAAACAAAACGGAGGAGAAAAATGACCTTTCTACCCAAAGCCTTCGCCATTTCGGCACTGGCCTTCTTGACCGCCACCGCGCACGCGGCCGACATCAAGATCGCGATGAACGGCGCCGACGATACGGCGACCAATCCGGAAGCGGCCTTCGCCCACGGCTTCGCGGATGCACTCGAAGGCACCGATTTCGAAGTGTCCATCTTCCCGTCCGATACGTTGGGCTCGGAAAAAGAGCGCTTCGACCAGGTGGCCCAGGGCCTTCTCGAGGTCAATCTGGCCGCCCTTTCCACCGGTTTCGGCATGTCGCCGCTGATGAAGGGCATCCAGCTCCCCTTCTTCTTCCAGAGCCGTGAAGAGATCGACGCGGTGCTGACGGAAACCGACATTGCCGAACAGATGAACGCTCCGCTTCTCGACAATGGCGTGCGCTTCGTCGACGTGAACTATATCGGCATGGATATCGGCATTCACAATTCCAAGAAGCCCATCGCCAAGGTCGAGGATATGTCCGACCTGCGCTTCCGCGCGCTCAACAGCGAACAGATCGCGCTTCAGGAAGCCCTGGGCTCGACCGGCACGATCGTGTCCTGGTCGGAAGTGGCGAATGCCATCCAGACCGGCGTTGCCGACGGTTATTTCAATCCGCCGAATTCGGCCATCCGCACCGGACACACCGAGTTTCTCAAGCACTTCACTCCGGCGGACATCACACCGTCCTCGCGGATCGTTCTGATCTCGGAAGACTGGTACGCCTCTTTGAGCGACGAGGAGAAAAGCCAGATCGACACCGCTTTGGAAGCCGGAAAGAAGGCGAACCGGGATTGGGTCGACAGTTGGGCCAGCGACGTGCGGGCAAAACATGAAGCTGCCGGCGTTACCGTCACCGAGCTTGCCGAAGGCGAGCGCGAGAAGATGGCGGAACTTGCGCAGAGCACCTGGTCGCCCTCGCTTCCGGACGATCAGTTGAAGATCTGGACCGACGCGCGCGACGCCGTCGCAAACTAAGCAGTGGTTGCCCCCATGGAACGCATCGCCAAAAACGTTATCCGCTTTAGCGACGGGCTCAATCGTGTCGCCACGGTCGTTGCCGGAGTGGCGCTGGTGGTCCTTGTGGGGGCTGTCATGCTCCAGGTTCTGGCGCGCTATGTCTTCAACCAGCCGCCGGCCTACACCGAGGAACTGGCGCGATACGCGATGATCTGGGCCGGTCTGATGGGAGCCACGATGTCTTTCAAGCGCCGGTTCGACCCGGCGCTCTTCAGCGGCGAGGCTTCACGGCATGTCCTTCTCGGACTTGCAGCCGCGCTGATGCGATCGGCCGTGGTTCTGATCTATCTCCTGCCGATCCTGTGGTACGTTTTCTACGGCCCAAACATGAACCCGGCGCGCGGCTTTCTGCTGCGCCACAGCCGCACCATGGCCGATGCGCTGCCCTTCAGCACCTTCTGGGTCGCCGTGGCCGTGCCGATCATGATCGTTTTCATTCTCATTCATCTCGCCGCGCGCTGGTGCGGCGATGACGGCGTGCCGCCCGCGGACAGCGACGCCACCTGACCTTCGACGCAACAAAACAGGAGCCTTCCCATGCACGCCGATCTCATCATCCGCGGCGCAGACATCATCGACGGAACAGGCGCCCCCCGTCGCAAGGGTGATGTGGCCGTGAGCGACGAGCGCATTGTCGCCACCGGAGATCTGAAGCACTGGACTGCCGGCCGCGAGATCGAGGCAAAGGGCCGGGTCGTCGCACCCGGCTTCATCGACCCGCATGTGCATCACGACGCGGCGATGTTCACCCAGCCCGATATGGAATTCATGACCTCCCAGGGCGTCACATCCATCATCAACGGCAATTGCGGCTTCTCCATCGCGCCGCTGGTTCCAAAAGGCGAAATTCCTGCCCCTTTGCGCATGATCATCGAGGATGAGGCGCTGAGCTTCGAAACCTACGCGGCCTATCGCGACCGGCTTCTGGCGGAACCGGCGGCGGTCAACGCGGCCTGCCTGATCGGGCATTCCACCCTGCGCGTGAACGAGTTGCCGGACCTGAACAAACCCGCCGACGCGGCACAGTTGAAAGAAATGTGCCGCAAGCTGGACCGCGCGCTCGGCGAAGGCGCCATCGGCTTGTCCACCGGGCCCTTCTACCCGCCATCACGCGCTTCCACGACGGAGGAGCTGATCGAAGTCGCGAAAGTCACCCAGGCCCACGGAAAACTCTATGTCACCCATATGCGCGACGAGGGCGACCGAGTGGTGCAGGGTCTCGAGGAGACCTTCACCGTCGGGCGCGAAGCCTGCTGCGGCGTGCATGTTTCCCACCACAAATGTGCGGGGCTCGCAAACCATGGCATGTCGGTCACCACGCTGAAAATGATCGATGACGCAATGCAGGAACAGGATGTGGGTCTCGACACCACCCCATGGATCGCTTCGTCGACGATTCTCGATTCCGGCAGGCACAAACAGGCGACCCGGGTGATCGTGGCCGAGAGCATCCCCCATCCGCAGATGGCGGGCCGCGATCTGTCCGACATTGCCAAGGAATGGGGCACCGACATCGACAGCGCCTTGCAGAAGCTCCTGCCCGCAACCGGCATCTTCTTCATCATGAGCGAAGACGACGTTCAGCGCATCCTGTCCTACGAACACACGATCATCTGTTCGGACGGCATCCCCACCGGCAAGCATCCTCATCCCCGCGTCTGGGGCACTTTCCCGCGCGTGCTGGGCCATTATGCCCGCGACCTCTCGCTGTTCTCGCTGGAGGAGGCTGTGCGGCGCATGACTTCCATGCCCGCCGACCGTTTCGGATTGGGCGGCCGCGGACGCATTGCAGTCGGCGGCTTTGCCGATCTCGTGGTCTTCGATCCCGACACCATTGCCGAAGGCGCGACTTTCGAAACTCCGATCCGTCCGGCTGTCGGCATCGACCGGGTGTTCGTCAACGGACGCGAGGTCTGGGTCGATGGCGAGAAGACCGGCGCGCGTCCCGGCCGCCCGCTCGAACAAACCGCCCCCTGTATGGTGGTCTGATCGTATCCGTTCTCCGGCGGACCCTGCTTGAGCCGTTCCCGGCGAGAACCGAAGAACCGGGCTAATCCTTGAGGCCGCGCACCGGGGCGCTTTTAGAGTGCCCCGGGTCTCCATCGCCGGGTTGCGTCACATCGAAGTCGAACCGGTCGGGAAGAACGAGCCCCTGTTGCAGATGGTGCGACACCGCGCGAACTGAAACGCCGTCGCGGAAAAGCCACGGGTCCCGCGTCTCCCGCTGCCAGCGCTCCATGCGCGTGCGCAGATCGGACAGACGTTCCGCATGATCGGGATCGCTTGCAAGATTGCGAACCTCCTCGGGATCGGCATCCAGATCGTAGAGTTCTTCCGCGGGACGGCGAATATAGTTTTCGAGCGAACGCTCTCCGATCATGGGCGGTGCGTGGTTGCGTATGCCTTCCCAGGATAGCGATCCATAAAGATCGCCGGAGAAGGGAAAATCCAGTTTCCAGGCAACATTGCGGTGATATTTGTAGCGCGGGGTGCGCAGGAAACGGGTTGGCCAATAGTTGGTGATCTCATGGAATGTGTGCGAGCCGAACACGATCTGCCAGTCGGGCAGAAGCTCGGTTTCCTCCAGAATTGTCAGCACCGAGCGGCCACGGCGTGCGCCCTCCCCGCCTTGCCAGCCTGCCCAGTCCAGAAAGGTCGGCAGTACGTCGGCGAACGAGACAAGATTGGGATTGGCGATTCCGCCCCGGCGTCCGGGAACGCGCATGATCAGCGGTAGATGAACGCCGGCGTCGTACAATGTCGTCTTGGAATTCAGGAACGGGGCGCCATTATCGCTCAGGAAGCAGACCAGCGTGTCGTCGGCAAGACCCGCCGCCTCGAGGGCGCAAAGCACGCGCCCCACCCCCTGATCGAGCCGGTGGACGGAACTGTAATAGGCTGACAATTCCGTGCGCACTTCTTCAATATCAGGCAGGAAGGGCGGCACCGTTACGTCCTCCGGCGCGTAGCGCTTCTTGCCGACGTCCGTGTCGAAATCCTCATCATTGCCGAACCCGCCGCGCGTCATATCGCGGTGCGGATCGACAAAACCGACGGTGAGGAAAAAGGGGCGCGCCTCGCGCTTCGCCCGTTCGAAGAACGCCTCTGCACGGCGCGCCACCCAACCGATATTGCGGGTCGCGCTCTCGTCGCGCACCGCCCATGGGTAAATGGATGGCGGCCCCACATGCACCTTGCCGACAATGCCAGTGAGATGGCCGAGCCGATTGAACAGGGACGGCGCCGTTTCGACATGGTCGAAGGTCATGAAATGGTGATTGTCGTGATGCAGGCCGTATTGACCGTTCTCGTGGGTATGAAGGCCCGAATAGATCACCGAGCGACTGGCGCTGCACGAAGCCGTCGACGTAAAGGCCATGTCGAAGCGCGTGGCTGAGCCGGCCAGCGCATCGATGTGAGGCGTGTCGACCGCCCGCTCGCCATAGCAGCCGAGCATGCGCCCGAGATCGTCGGCAATAAGCAGCAGAACATTGCCCGCCATCGTTCAGGCCGCCGGCTCTAGCGGAGAGGAAGAGCGGGGGAACTCCGAAATAACCCGGCCGGCCACATCGATGCCACGGGCGAGTGCCTGCCGAATGGGAGCGCCGGAGGCGACGGCATGCAGATAACCGGCGTTGAAGGCATCGCCCGCCCCCACCGTATCGAACACCGAAAGATCGCGCGCGCCGCATTCGACGACCGTCCCGTCACAGAGACACAACGCACCTTCCGGGCCACGCTTGACGATGAGCCGCGCGCCCTTGCGCAGCCGGGGCGCAAACCAGATCAAGGCCTCGTCCAGCGTGTCGGCGGCGGCAAGACCGGCGGTTTCCTTTTCGTTGAGCAGAACATGGTCGGCACGCTCCAGCCAGGCCGTCGCCCGGCTACGCACTTCCGGTGTCCACCCCTCGCCCGGCCAGCCAGGGTCGATTGCCGTTTCCGCACCCCGCTCCCTGAGGGACCGCAGCAAAGCATCGTGGTCCGGCAACAATGCCGGCATGGTGAAGGCCCCGCTGAGCAGAGCCAGACTGGCGGACATGTCCACATTTTCTGTGACCGTCTGGAAAAACGCCAGATCGAGACGATCCAAATGGCCGTTGGTGGAAAAGAAGGTGCGCTCGGCACAGGCATGCAGAATGCCGACGGAAATGCTGGTGCGGAGCGGCAATGCCGCCACACGATCGAGCGGACCGCTGAATTGTTGCGCGATCATCCGACCCGCCGAATCGCTGCCCACCGCAGACAGAAAACCGCATGGATGTTGCAGCCGCTGAAGGGCAAGCGCGGTGTTTGCCGCCGATCCGCCGGTTCGAAAATCCGACTGGGGCAGGAAGATTTCCGTCCCCGGTTCCGGCCAGTCATCGATGCAACCCGTGACGAGGTCGAGATTTGCATTGCCGATGACAAATATCGTTCGTTCGCTCATTCCGACCCCTCTTCCGCCACCGGCCCACCGACTGGCCCACCGACTGGCTTGCCGTCTTCGTTGAAGCGGTGAATGCTGCCTTCGCGCGGCGTGACAAACACCGTGTCGCCGGCCTGGAACCCGTGATTGCCCACCGCTCTTGCATTGATCATGCCCGACGTGTCCGTGGTGACATGGATGAACGTGTCGCTGCCGAGCTTTTCGACCAGAGCGACCGTACCCTTCCAGCGCCCCTCGGTTCGCGAGACATCGAGATGCTCGGGGCGAACGCCCAGCGCGTGGACGCCGGCAGCGGCCGGCTCCGCCCCCTCGATGAAGTTCATTCTCGGAGAGCCGATGAACCCGGCGACGAAGCGGCTCGCCGGCTGCTCATAGAGCTCGAGCGGCGTGCCGACCTGCTCGATCCGCCCGGCATTGAGCACGACAATCCGGTCCGCCAGCGTCATCGCCTCCACTTGGTCGTGGGTGACGTAAACCATTGTCGTTCCGGTAAGACGCTTGTGCAGGCGTGCGATCTCGATGCGCGTGTCGACACGCAGCGCCGCGTCGAGATTCGATAGCGGTTCGTCGAACAGAAACACTTTCGGCTGACGTGTGATGGCGCGGCCGATCGCGACGCGCTGGCGTTGACCGCCGGAAAGCTGCTTGGGCTTGCGGTCGAGATACTGCTCGATCTGAAGCATGCCGGCCGCTTCCCGCACGCGCCGGTCGATCTCGTGTTTTGAAAGCCGCGCCTGCTCCAGGCCGAACGCCATATTGTCGTAGACATTCATGTGCGGATAAAGCGCGTAGGACTGGAAGACCATGGAGATGCCGCGCTTGGCCGGCAGAACCGAATTCACGCATGTGCCATCGATGAAAAGTTCGCCGCCGGTGATATCCTCCAGACCTGCAATCAAGCGCAGAAGAGTGGATTTTCCGCAGCCCGACGGGCCGACGAAAACGATGAACTCGCCCTTCTCCAGCGACAGATTGATGTCGTGTAGCACTTCGACACTGCCGAAGGATTTTTCGACCGACCTGAGTTCAACAGAAGCCATGAGTTACCCTTTAACGGCTCCGGCGGTGAGGCCGGAGACGATCTTTCGCTGGAAGATGAGAACGAGCACGACGAGCGGCAGCGTGACGATCACCGACGCCGCCATGATGTTGCCCCAGGGGATCTCGAATTCGCTGAGGCCGGAAATGAGAGCGATGGCGACCGGGACCGTGCGCTGGGAATCGGTCGACAGGAATGTGAGCGCGAAAAGAAATTCGTTCCACGCATGAATGAACGCCAGCAGCCCGGTGGTGACCATGGCCGGCCACATGAGCGGCAGGAAGATGCGCCAGATGATCGTAAACGAAGAGGCCCCGTCCACGATGGCCGCTTCCTCGATCTCCACCGGCAGCTTGCGCATGAAGGTGGTGAGCACCCAGACCGTGAACGGAAGCGTGAAAATCATATAGGAGAACACGAGCGACCACAGCGAGTTGAACAGGCCGAAGGCACGGATTACCTCGAACAGGCCTGAAAGAACCGCGATTTGCGGAAACATGGAAACCGAGAGGATCGTCAGCAGCAGCAGGCCGCGACCGCGGAACCGGATACGGCTCAACGCATAAGCGGCGGTGACGGCCAGAAACAGGGAGATGAAAACCACCACCGTCGCCACGAAAACGGAGTTCAATATCTGCTTTCCAAAGACGCCATCGGAAATCATGGCCCAGTAATTCGCCAGCGAAGCAGCCTGCGGCAGATAGTTGACGTCGAAGATCGACTGCCCCGATTCCAGCGATGTGAGGATCGCGTAATAGAAGGGGAAAACCGCCTGCAGGACGATCGCGCTCACCAGAGCATAGAATGCGCTTGTCTTGATCCAGCCGGGAAACGTCATCGTTCGTCCGCCTCCACATTCATGCGCGTCGCCCAGATGAAACTGATGGTCAAAAGGGCGATAATCAGGAACAGCAGCGTCGAAGCGGCCGAACCGTATGCGAACTTGTCGAAGTCAAAGAGGTTTTCGCGCGCAAACACCGACATGGTGCGTGTGCGCTCATTGTTCGGTGTCAGCACATAGATGATGTCGAAGACGCGCAGCGCATCGAGCGCCCGGAACACGATGGCTACCAGAACGGCGGGCATGATCAGCGGCCAGGTAACACGGCGGAAAAGCCTTACCGGGCCGACACCATCCAGACGCGCCGCCTCGTAGATGTCGCCGGGTACCATCTGCAGACCGGCCAGAATGAGCAGCGCCATGAAAGGCGTGGTCTTCCAGATATCGACGATGAGAACAGCAAGCATCGCCGTGTCCGGAGATGCGGTCCATGCAACGGGCTCGGCGATGATATGCAGCCTGAGCAGAATATCGTTCAAAATGCCGAACTGGTCGTGCATCATCCACGCCCACATCTTGGCCGACACGATGGTTGGAATCGCCCAGGGGATGAGAACCGCAGCGCGAACGAGGCTTCGTCCACGGAATTCGCGGTTCAGCACCAGCGCGATCACCAATCCGAAAAGGGTCTCGAAGAAAACGGAGATGATGGTGAAGCGCAGCGTATTCCAGACGGCCCGCCACCAATCGGCATCCACCAGAAGCCCGAAATACTCGCCCTCCCCGTCACCGTAGTCGAGATATTCGAGATAATTGCGAAAACCCACCCATTGCGCCTCGGCAATGAGATCGATGGAAGCGTCGGTGAAACCGAAATAGATCGTGCGGATGAGCGGATAGGCCGCGACGGACGCCAGCACGAGCAGCATCGGCGTGAGAAACAACCAGGCAGACACGATGCGTTGCCTGGAAAGCGTTGATATGCCGGCATTGCTCGCCACGTGGTCCCACCCTCCATTTCGGAAAACACGCTGCGCCTTGCCGTGCGGGAAGGCGCAGCGCGGATTGCCCGTCTCCTACCAGGCCGAACCGCGCAGGCGATTGAGCCTGGCTTCCAGCTTGCGCAGATTCTGTTCGGCCGAACCATCGCCGGAAAGCGTATTGTGAACGGCGGTCCAGAACTCGGACGACACTTCATTGTATTTGCGCTTGGTTGCCGCCGACGGGCGCGGCAGGGCATTATCGACGACAGGCTTCCAGAGCGGAATGAACTCCTGCGCTTCACCCACCTCTTCATCCTCATAGACGGCGTTGAGTGTCGGCGGGCGCGAGGTGACGATCGCGCGCTCCTTCTGATTGTCGTAATTGTTCAGGAAGCGCACCAGTTCGATCGCCTCATCCGGGTGCTTCGAATATTTGGAGACACCTAGGTGCCAGCCGCCCAGCGTCGCCGCCGACGTCTCGCCTTCCGCGCCGACAGGCAGGGTGGTGACAGCGAACTTGTCCTTGACCGGAGAATCGTCGCCGGCGGCCAGCGCGTAGGCATAGTTCCAGTTGCGCATGAACACGGCGTTTCCGGACTGGAAGACGCCGCGTGAATCCTCTTCCTTGTAGTTGAGGACGCCTTCCGGTGCGATATTGCCGATCCAGGATCTGGCGAGTTCCAGCGCTTCGACCGCCTTGGGATTGTTAATGCCGACGCTGCCATCGGTCTCGACGATGCGCCCGCCGCCAAAGCTGGCGATCCACTCCTGTGCGTTGCAGGTGAGCCCCTCATAGGCGGCTCCCTGAAAGACGAAACCCCACATGTCGGAATTGCCGGCCTCGCGCTCGGCATCCATGATGCGTTTTGCGGTTTCCGTCATCTGCTGCCACGTTTCGGGCACCGGTTCGTCGTATTTCTCCAAAAGGTCCTTGCGATAGTAGAGCGCCGGCGCGCCGAGAAACATGGGCAGGGCGACCAGCTTGTCATCGACGGTTTGCGATTCAACCGAAGCAGGGACGAAGTCGCCGATGATGTCCTTAGTGTGCTCCTTGAGATCAATGAAATGCTCCGCAATTTGCGGCGCCCCGATGACGTCGATGCGGTAGACGTCGATATCGCTCGACTGAGCGGCCAGCCAAAGCTTGTATTGGCCAAACTGATCGGTGGTGGATTCGGGCATCGAGACGATGTTGACCGTGTGGCCCGTCTGTTCCTCGAACCGGTCGAGTTCCGCGCGCAGAACCTCGTTGTCCTTGCCGATGGCACCGTGAACGATGTTGAGTTCGGCGGCACTGGCCGAATACACCAGCAGCGAACTGCCGATGACGGCCGTCGCCAATGTCTTCAATGTTTTCATGATAACTCTCCCTTGGTTTGTTCCCACCTGACTTCTTGCTTTCCGGCAGATCTGCACCGGTCGGACGAAACGCCTCCTCATGCACTGCCCCGCATTCGGCAAAACACGGGCGACGCCCAGGCCATCTGCCCATTGACCTGGCGCAATCGCACATAGACGTTTTCGCCATCCTTGAATTCTCCAAGCTCCACCGAGCCGCCCCACTGCCATTCATGGGGCCGCGGCAGAGCGTGAAAACGATAGGCCGGGCTGTCGA